>Ga0098055_1000932_pt1 | contig 16373 bp, 13 predicted proteins | sample 17_taG_FD_75107 | JGI IMG/M metagenome (GOLD analysis project Ga0098055, IMG submission 75107) | Marine viral communities from the Subarctic Pacific Ocean - 17_ETSP_OMZ_AT15314 metaG | ecosystem: Environmental > Aquatic > Marine > Oceanic | place: Pacific Ocean | collected 2015-01-18 | reverse complement strand
ACGAAATGCGTGGACAAGCATTAGTTCAGTTATCTCAAATTGGATTACAGTTTAACGAAGCAAAATCAGATAATCCATTTGCATACTATACTGCGGCAGTTAATAATAGTTTTACTAGAATTTTAAATTTAGAAAAACGAAATCAAATGATTAGAGATGATATTCTAATTGATTCAGGACATTTACCAAGTTACGGTAGACAGATTAAACACGAAGAAGAAATGCGTTTAATTAGAGAATCCGCAGAAAAAGATACTGATAATTAATTTATGGCTCAACTGTTTAAAACAGCGGCCTGTTTTACCGACATACATTACGGATTAAAGTCAAACAGCCGTTTACATATAGAGGACTGTCACAGGTATGTAGACTGGTTTATTGCAGAAGCAAAGGCTAGGAATGCAGAAACTTGTATATTCCTAGGTGACTGGAATCACCACAGGGCAAGTATTAGTGTTGCTACTATGAATGCATCTATTAAAGATTTTAAGAAACTTAATGATGCATTTGAAACTGTTTATTTTATAACAGGCAATCACGACTTATATTATAAAGATAAAAGAGAACTCAATAGTATAGAGTATGCCAGGGATCTATCTAATTTTGTTATGGTAGATGAGCATTTCCTACAAGATGATGTTGCTATTATACCTTGGTTAGTAGGCGACGAATATAAACAAGTTGCAAAAATGCAATGCAAGTATATGTTCGGACACTTTGAGTTACCGTACTTTAAAATGAATGCAATGGTAGAGATGCCAGATCACGGCGGTGGTATTAATGACAAAATGTTATCCGGACCAGAACTAGTGTTTAGCGGACACTTTCACAAAAGACAATTTAAAAACAATATTCATTATATAGGCAATGCTTTCCCACATAACTATGCAGACGTAGATGACGATGAACGTGGTGCAATGTTCTTAACATGGGGCGAAGAACCTTTATATGTAAACTGGGCAAAGTGTCCTAAGTATAGAGTCTTTACATTAAAACAATTACTAGACAACCATGCAGAATTATTAGACGAGTATACTTATGCAAGGGTAAAATTAGACATTAGTATAAGTTACGAAGAAGCAAATTTTATTAGAGAGAAATTTGCAGAACAATATAATGTAAGAGAACTACAACTTATTCCTATAAAAGAGGAAGAGGAATATGAAGGTGGTGAGATCACATTTGAAAGTGTTGACCAGATTGTCATCCAACAATTAGAAACCATAGAAAGTAGTACAGTACAAAAAGATGTTTTAATAGAAATGTACAACAGTATAGAAACCCAATAATGTTAAAGATAAAAAACGTATCAGCAAAAAACTTTATGAGTGTTGGCAACAATACTCAGGCAGTAAACTTTGATAATTGTCAACTTACACTTGTACTAGGTCACAACTTAGACATGGGCGGAGACGGTAGCAGAAATGGTACCGGCAAAACTACGATCATTAATGCATTAAGTTATGCATTATATGGTGATGCACTAACAAACATTCGTAAAGATAACCTTATAAACAAAACAAACGGTAAAGGTATGATTACCACAGTGGAGTTTGAAATTGAAGGCAAGTCCTATCGTATAGAAAGAGGCAGACGTCCTAATGTTTTAAAACTTTTTATAGACGGTGAAGACGCATTAGAAAATGAACAACAAGGGGATAGTAGAGAAACACAAAAAGAGATAGAACGTATTATAGGATTCCCACATAATATGTTCAAGCATCTGATTGCTTTAAATACCTACACTGAACCTTTCCTAGCAATGAAAAATAATGATCAACGAGACATGATTGAACAGTTGTTGGGTATTACAGAATTATCACAAAAAGCAGAAGTACTAAAAGAGCGACAAAAATATACTAGAGACAGTATTAAAGAAGAAGAGATTCGTATCAATGCTGTAGAAGAAAGTAATAAAAGAATTGATAAAAATATAAAAGAAATAGAAAGTCGTAGTAGAGCCTGGGAAAAGAATAAAGAAAACAAATTAATAGAGTTGGGTGAGAAAATAATCCGTATGGAAAGAATAGATATCGATACGGAATTAGAAAACCATAAATTACTAACAACATACAAAGAACAAAGAACTAGTTTGCAGACATTACAAGCAGAAGAAAAACGTACGTCAACAAGTATAACCAGAAGCTCTAAAAAATTAGAAGAATTAGAAAACAATTTAGAAAGTGCAAAATCAGGCGTATGTCCCACATGCGAACAGGGAACAGCACATTTAGATACGCACGAAGCATACACACAGGAACTAGTAGAAAAAATAGATAAAGAAAAAGAATATTACAAAGAGATAGAAGGCATAATGATTGAGACAACTGAAGCAATAAAACAGTTTAGTAATATTCCTGCAGATCCTGAAGTATATTACAGTACATTAGAAGAAGTATTAGAACATAAACATAATGTAGAGACAATGCAATCTAATTTAGAATCTATGGCTATTGACGAGAATCCTTACATAGAACAAATAGAAGGTTTAAAAACAACTGGTATACAAGAGATTAGTTTTGATATAATGAATGAGCTGACTCATTTACAAGATCATCAAGACTTTTTATATAAATTACTAACAAGTAAAGATAGTTTTATTCGTAGACGAATTATAGATCAAAACATTGCTTACTTAAATCACAGACTTGCTTACTATTTAGATAAGTTAGGATTACCACATGATGTTAAATTTGCTAGTGATTTAGGTGTTGAAATTACAGAATACGGTAGAGATTTAGACTTTGATAACTTATCTAGGGGAGAGCGTAATAGACTTATATTGGGACTATCCTGGTCATTTAGAGACATCTATGAAAGCCTAAATAGGCCTATGAACTTAATGTGTATAGATGAACTTATAGACAGTGGCATGGATTCTACAGGTGTAGAGAATGCTTTAGGCATACTTAAAAAGATGCATAGAGAACAAAATAAAAATATTATGTTAATATCACATAAAGAAGAACTCGTAGGTCGTGTAAATAATGTATTAACAGTTGTCAAAGAAGGTGGCTTTACTGCATATAATACGGATACGGAATATGTTGATTAATGTAAATCTCGGAAAAGATAATATAAATTATACACTCGTTTACGAGTTATTTGACCACAGAGTAGCCAAACGTATATGGCAAAGATTTCAAACACACGAATATAAACTATTAAGTCACGATAGATTCTATGGCTTTGGTGAAACCAAACAAGAGATAGAAATTAAACTACAAGAAGATATAGAAAATATTCAAAGACTTAAACCTGACTTATACTTGCCCGAAGATGATTTAAACTATCTACATGAGAATTTTGTAGGAGTACATCGTAGTTTATCTCCGGAAGAAGACGAAGCAAGATATTGGTTAAGCAAATTTAATTATGATATACACCATTTAGAAACCTTTGATATAGGTCTGCCAACTCGATTTATTACAACCACCGAAGATGACGGAGAACCACTGGAAAATAGTGATTACGATTTGTTTGATAAAAATATACTGCGGAATCATTTATATATGAACTACCCACATGTAGGAAAAGAAATTATGGGCATATACCAAAACAACGATGTTAATATACCCGCAGAACAAATTATGCCTACAAGTGTTCTCAAAAACGATTTATTCGGTTGGTTTAATCCTGACAGAATTTGGACTGAACGACTAGACATTATGCAGAAAAGATTTCTAGCAAAAATACATAACAAACTTCCTTATCCCTTGGAAGACAAAAGATTGGCAATAGGTAAATTACCATTAGGAAAATTAACACACGAGCCTAATAAAGAACTTATCAAACAAAATAGATATATTCATTCTATAACAGCAACACAGTAAATAGGTCCTACGGACCTTTTCAAACTACAATCAATCGTTTCGTTTCACTACACTCTTTCTTTTGTTTGAAAGTTTTTTTAAGTAAACCGTTATCATGTATGTTTGGGTCATAACTCACCTATACAGGTGAGAATGATGTCATCATGTGATGCCGTCGCCATCTTAACCTCGGGTGCTACTAGGAACCAGTGAGCCTTCTGTCCCCATACACTACCGTCACGAATCTCACGGAAATTATATAACCTAGGTAAGGTTAGTTATATAACTTGTAAGTTGCTTTTTCTCAGAGCTTACATCCTTTTAATACTGTTTGTCGTGTGTTTGTATCTTTGCCGCTATACATCTCCAATATCTCGCACCGGGTGTTTCCATTGCCGGATTGTCGAGGAGCCCGATTTTATATGCCTCGGTTGGGGCGGGTGTATAGTCCTATGTGTGCCGTAATGTGAGTTAGACTGGGTGTCTGTTTATGCCATAATGAGTTCTTATCAGCAAATAGTTATCAATCTGATAATGCCTCTTTAAGGATTTTTGAACCGCCGACACGAACATTGATAATTCCGTTGTAATAGTCGTCAGTAAGTAGTACTTCTCGATCAAATTGTTCTTTGGCTTCTAAGTAACTTGCTATGCCTCTACTGGTACAAAAGTATAAAATTTCTCTTGTAAATTGGTCTTCTCCAAGTTTTGTGACATCTTCCTTTAAGTGATCGTTACTACCCCAATAAGTACGCCAGTCACTTTCCTTAGTGCCACGTCTTTTATTCTTTTTGCCTTTTAGTGGGGGTTTTGTTGTTTTGAATTTTGCTAACTTTTTTCCAACATATTTCATACCGTTATCGTTATTGGTAATAAGGTATACAAATGCTTCACAGTCTTCTGGTAATTCAGTAACTTCTTTATTTTTATATTGCCACATTATAAGTATTCGTTCTCTTCTGCCTCATTGCCTGATTTTGCTTTTGAAAAGGCTGTCAAGACCTCTACGAATAAAGTCCTTTCTTCCATAGATAGATTCCATGCTTCTGTATAGGAAAGTTTTCCTTCGCTGTACACTACCATTTCCATAATGTTTTTATAAAGTGCCGATCTGTCTTCTTTTAACTTCTCTAGGAACTGAACTATTTCATCAGGTTCGGCGGTCGCTAGGAAGCCGTGAAAAAATTTACAGGGTCTAATACAATATTTGTTTCTGTGATGTTGTCACATTCTTCACATCTGAATTTTACATCTTTAGAAATACCTTTTGTAGACAAATTTGTACTTTCTTCTTCTATTTTATTTCCTACTCCAGCCTCACAATTTTCTAAAAATTCTATAATCTCTTTTCTATCCGTAACCTCTATAACTTCTTCACCTTCTATTGTAATTTTTTCTATACTATCACATATTAAATTAAAATTTAATAAAGCCATTCTATTAAAGTTTTCATTAAAGATTTTTAATTTATCCATGTCGTCTGGCAAATCTGCTATACCTTGAAGACTTCTTGTTGTTTGAAAATTTATAAGCCCTGCTTCAATTGTAGTTTTGTACTTGACTGGCCTTAGGTGTACTGATAAACCTTGCCACTCTATTAAATTAATTTCTTGTAAAGGTTCTATACTATCAAGTGCTTCTTGTACACTTACTTCTCCGGTAAGTTCTTGGTCTTCACAAGTTTCACATTTTGTAACTACCTCCATACTGTCACCATAAGTTGCAGACTGTATAGCCATTAGTAATGCATCAACGTCTATGTTTGTTAATTGTTGCGGGTCTAGTACACTAGGTACACAACTGCTAATGATTGATAAAACTGCTTCTCCATTTAATAGTGCATCCGGATTTTTCATTAATATTTCGTCCTTTGCCGTCATAGGAAAAATAGCAACTTCTTTACTGTCTGGAAAATCTAGGTCTTTACTAGTATTAAAGAGACCGCCACTGGGTAATTTCATATACAACTTTGGTTGCCTAAAATGATTTGCCAATGGATTTGTTTTATTTGTCATAATTAAAACTCCTGTTAATTCTTTTGATAAATACTCATATAAGTTTATCTTACGATATATTTATCATAGTTAAAACTACATATAATGGAAAACTGTAAATGGCGCAATTAACAATTAATTTACCTAACAATGAGACCGCCACAATACCGGATTGGACATTAGACACAACTATGGCCAACTTGGCAAAAGATATGTCAAATATTTCGAAAACCATAGAAAAGGAAAATATAAAACTAATTAAAGCAATTACAGGTGGTACAGGAAATAATGGTACTGCCAATAATGCGTCTAATAATACAAAAGAAAAAGAAACTAAAGCACAAAAGAAACATACTGAGACTGTAAGCCAAACTACTAAAGAATATAGTAATTTTAGAGGAAGACTTGTAAGTTTTGGAGGCGCCATTGGTGGTGTAGTTGGCGGCTTAGTTACTGGTGTCGGTGCACTTACAGGTGCAATCACGGCTCTTACAGTAGGTACTATGCTTAGGTATACAGGTTCTTTAAACAGACTTACAGATGTTGGACTTAATCAAGCCGACGAATTCATGGAAACTAACTTCCAATTAAGAAGGTTTGGAATGAGTTTAGTAGGTGCAACTGACTTTACACTAAATACAGCTCAGGCTATGCAAGCCTTAGGCGGAGATGCAGTCTCAAAAATGTTAGGACGATTCGATAACTTGAATGCCTCCGGAGCAGACTTTGGTTTAACATTGCAAGATAATATTAAATTATTTGAGGAAGAACTGGTAATTGCCACAAGATTAGGAAATATAGGTCGTTTGAGTGAAAAACAACAACAGTCTCTTGCAAACTCTATGTCTAAATTAATAGAGACTCAAATTGCATATTCTGGAGCATTAGGAGAAAGTGTAGATGTCGTAAGAACATTTACCTTATCATTATTAAATAATGCGTCAGATTTTCAATCAAGATTGCTTTTAACAAATGAGGCAACAAGGCAAGAAATGTTAAAAGGCGCCCAAGAGTTTGTTAGTGTATTAAGAGCAACAGGCGGTACATTAGGTGGAGAACTTGCGGCGGCGGCTTTAGAAGCGGCATCATTTGGTGCTATTGGGTTTAGTGATTCTGCAAAACGATTTATAACTGTTCTACCAGGATTATCTGGTTCTTTTAATTTGTTAATAAAGGATTTTAATCAAGGACTTATAGATGGTGAAGAAGTTGCTATGGCATTTACAGAGCAAATGGCTACTTTGTCTAGAGCAGAAAAAAATAGGATATTTGCTATTGCTAGAACAGGTGACCAACAAGCACTAGTATTAGCGAAGGGTGTGATGCAGTTTGAAAAGTCTTTTAGAAAAATACAGAATATGGGCGACAATTTTAAAAATATAGACCCAGTTCAATTTCAAAGAACATTAAATCTAGTTCAGTCTACAGGTACACAACTTATGTCTACTTTAGGTTCAGTTAAAGATAAATTTATTACATCTTTGATAAAAAATATAAACTATGATGATTTTAATAATTCTTTCAAAGCAATGAAAAATGCTATACAAAGCCTTGCTGAAACATTCTTTGGGATTGAATCTGACAGTGAACCTCTTGCTGAAGGTTTTGCTAAAAAAATACCAATGGCAATAGATGTTTTGACTGTAAAAATAGGTATGTTTAATGATAGAGTAAAAGCATTCTTAACAGAAAATGAAGGTGCTGGATTTATGAAAACATTTACAGACGTTGTAAAACCTGCTTTAATAACATTGTTTGATATGATTTCTCTAGAGTTTGGTGTTATGTTACATTCTATGAGCTTAAGAATTGCAGACGCTATTATTCCTGGAATAAGATATTCTGAAGAAGAGATAGAACGAGAGAAACAAGAGTATAGACAACGACGCGAAATATATAATTTACAAAAACGTAGTTTTGCTGAAACTCCTAATATTGCGAAAGATGTAATGGTGAATCCAGACCCTAATGATCTGTCAGCGTCAGCGGCAGACCAAGCCATCGCAAGACAAACAAATAAACATGGAAAAGTTTCCGGCGGATTTATAGGTGACTTTGGCGGACAAAGATTTTTAAATACTTCCGGCACCGGCGGAAAGGCACAAGTAGTAAGTTTAGGTTCTACACAATTAACCAAAGATGAGTCTCAACGATTGCAACAATACATGGAGGCCGGAAAGGTGCCTTTTAAAGTACAGCAGACACGAGGTGCGGCGATGTTTGGTGCGGCAACACCAGGCGGTGGAAATTTTGCAAAGTCCTTTGATCAAGATGGCGTAGAAGGATTATCTAACGAAGAACTTAAAACCTATTTCGAGACACTTATACTTCTTGCAAGAAAACAAGTTAAAGTTGTCGAAGCAGGCAACATGTAATCAAAAAAACTAATCGATACTTGACAACTTCAGATAAATAGTGTAATATAACTAAAAGGATTATTAAATGAGTTGGAAAAAGTATTTTACATCAGTCGACAATAGTGGATTACCACTTAATGTGACAGGCAACCAGTCTGAAACAGGTCCTGGTGCGGCTTCCAGCAGATATGCAAGTTGGTTACCTGAAGTATATGCAGGTTCCCCTAACAGATTAATGAGATACATGCAGTATGACCAAATGGATAACGATTTGGAAATTAATGCGGCATTAGATACTGTAGCAGAATTCGGCACACAAGAAGATGAATATTCTGGACTACCTTTTAGCATACATTATAATACAGATCCAACTGATACAGAAAGTGCAATTTTAGGTAAAAGCATTAAACAGTGGACTAAACTTAACGAATTGCATAAAAGAGTCTTTGGTATTTTTAGAAATACTATTAAGTATGGCGATCAATTTTTTATTAGAGATCCAGAAACGCATAAACTGTATTGGTGTGACCCTGCAAATGTAGAAAAAGTTATTGTAAACGAATCAGAAGGTAAGAAAATAGAAACTTACTTCATTAAAAACTTAGAACCTTTATTTGAAGAATTAACAGCAACTAGTGTGGCAGGATTACATTCTAGACCATACGGTTCAGGACAGGGTTTAACAGGTGTCATGGCGGGTGTAAATAGTACTGCTAATGCATATGGTACAGGCGCAATAGACGGTGCAGACCAAGGCACGCCTGTAGATTCCAAACACATTGTACATATCAGTTTAACACAAGGTATGGACCATGCATGGCCTTTTGGCGTAAGCATTTTAGAACCAATTTTTAAAGTTTTCAAGCAAAAAGAATTATTAGAAGACAGTATTATTATTTACAGAGTACATAGAGCACCTGAAAGACGTGTGTTTATGATTGATGTAGGTAATATGCCGCCTCACAAAGCAAGACAGTACTTAGAACAAGTTAAATATGAAGTGCAACAAAAACGTGTACCTAATAAGAAAGCAGACGGCAGTGGTGTTGTAGATGCCGCTTATAATCCTATGAGTATGTTAGAAGATTACTTCTTTGCTCAAACGGCAGACGGCAGGGGTTCTAAAGTAGATACACTACCCGGTGGAGAAAACTTAGGACAAATTGACGATTTAAGATACTTTAATAATAAACTATTAAGAGGACTTAGAATACCAAGTTCTTACTTACCTACAGGACCTGATGACGGTTCGGCAGTATACAATGACGGTAAAGTAGGTGTTGCATATATACAAGAATATAGGTTTGCAAAGTATGTAGAAAGACTTCAAAGGCAAATACAAGAAGACTTAGATAGAGAGTTTAAGATCTTTTTAAAGCATAGAGGCATTGAAATAGACAGTAGTGTTTTCAATATTGAACTCAACAAACCTTTAAACTTTAGTACATATAAAGATCTACAATTGGATACGGAACGAGCCCAGTTGTATAATACAGTGGCGGCAGTACCGCACTTATCCAATCAATTTAAACTTAAAAAATATTTAGGATTAACAGAGCAAGAGATTAAAGAAAACGAAGAGCTCTGGAGATCTGAAAACGATTATAAGAAATACGAAACACAGGACGGTAAATCTGCAGAATTGAGAAACTTGGGTATTAGACCAAATGATCCAATGGCAGTAGATCCTAATTTTGAAATACCACAGGGTGATATACCTTTAGCAGATCCTTCAATGGACCCAGAAGGCATAAATAATCCGGAAGGCGGAGAACCACCTATAACACCAGGCGGAGAGGGTAGCATATAATGAGATTAGTAGAATTTTACAATCCGGAACTTGATGAATTTGTTAAAAGAAGCAAGGAAGATACACGAAAATCAAAACTTACCCTGGAAGAACTAGGTAAATTAAGAAAAGTCAGAGATTTAAAAAACAAAGAAAAAGAAGAACACAACGATTTTGTTAAAGTAATGTATGCAAATTCGCAACAGGACTCAGGCGGCTTAGTTTAGTTAGTTTTTAATTAATTTACTATTTAAAGTAAATATAAAGACATAGACTAGCGATTTCACAAATATCGCATCAAAAACATCATTTTTACACCGTTTTCATACATAAAAACATACATCTTATAAGTACTTAACAGGGTAGAATGGCTTTTAAGTCATTTCTATCATAAAATATTTAATCGGAGAGACCACAATGTCAGAATCAAGAACACAATTAGAGAACATTCTTGAACTATTATTAGCCGAAGAAAACGATAAAGCGGAAGAAATGCTTCATGAGTATGTTGTTGCTAAAGCAAGAGCAGAATATGAAAAAGTTCTAGACGAAGACGTTTCCGAGGAAGAAACAGTTGAAGAATCAGACGAAGCAGAAGAAGAAGCAGTTGAAGAATCAGAGGAATCTGATGAAGAGGCTGTTGAAGAGGCAGAAGAATCAAGCGAAGAAGCAATTGAAGAAGATAACATGGATGAAGTTATTGACCAATCAAACGACTTTGAAGCAGATATTACAGCAGACGAACAAGGAACTTTCGAAGACGAAGCAGAAGATGAATTAGAATTAGATGCTGAAGACGGAGATAAAGATCTAGAAGATAAAGTTGACGATATCGAAGACGAGCTTGAAGACCTTAAAGCAGAATTTGAAAAATTATTAGCAGACGACGAAGATGAAATGGAAGACGGTGAAGAAGCAGAAATGGATGCTGAATTACCTGCTGAAATGGACTTAGAGTCAGTTGAATATGACTTAGACGAAGAAGTTGCAGAAGAAGACGAAGTTGTTGAAGAAGCAACTAAGTTATCTGATACAGTAGCGGCACCAAAAGCACCATTAGAAGACAGCAAAGACGGTATGAAAATGCCTGCTCCTTCAAAAATTGCAGACGGTAAAACTAAAGCAGTTGTTATAAATGACGGCGGCGAAGGCAACAAAGGTGAGTCAGCAAAAGATCACACACCTACAGACAACATTAAAGTTGAACCTAAAAAGGCATAAGTCTTTTTAAACTGATAGGAGATATTAATGGCAAATAAACTATATGAATATTTAAGTCCAGAAGCGTCTAACGTCCAGATAATGGAATCTAAAGACGGTAAAGATTTATTCATGCAAGGTTTGTTCATTCAGGGCGATGTAAAGAACCAGAATGGAAGAGTTTATCCTAAGGATGAAATCAAGAATGCTGTTAATAGTGTAAAAGAACGTCTTGGAAAAGGCGAAACTGTGATGGGTGAGTTAGATCATCCTGAAGAGTTGCAGATAAATTTAGACCGTGTAAGTCACATAATTACAGATATGAATTATGATGATTCAAACGGTTTGGGCAAACTTAAAATTATAGAAACACCGATGGGTAATATTGCGAGAGCATTATTAAAAGCAGGTGCTAAACTTGGTGTAAGCAGTAGAGGTAGTGGAAACGTCGACGGAAGTGGACAAGTAAGCGACTTTGATATTGTAACAGTGGACATTGTGGCACAGCCAAGTGCCCCTGATGCCTATCCTAAAACTATATATGAGAGTTTATTTAATATGCGAGGCGGTAGTCAAATGTTTGAAACCGCTAGTGCATTAACACACGATAAAAGTGCAGAAAAACACTTGATGAAAGCAATCACTGGTTTCATCAACGATTTAAAATTATAAGTAGGAGACTACTATGGCAGTGAATTTTACAGAACTACTTGAGAACGCGGAATTAACAGAAGATGTTAAATCTGCTCTTCAAGAAGCATGGGAAGGTAAAATTTCTGAAGCAAGAGAAGAACTTACTGCGGAACTTAGAGAAGAGTTTGCACAGCGATACGAACATGACAAAGGTCAAATCGTAGAAGCAGTTGACAACTTTATATCTGAAAAAGTAGAAGCAGAAATTTCTGAAATTGTAACAGAAAAAGAAGCCCTTGCAAACGATCGAGTAAAATACACGAAAGCAATTAGTGAGCATGCCAAGGTACTTGACAAATTTGTAACTGAAATGGTTGCAAAAGAAGTTAAAGAATTAAGGGCAGATAGAACAAGAACAAGTGAGCATGTAACAAAATTAGATAATTTTGTAGCAGAGCAACTTGCTAGTGAACTATCCGAATTCCACGAAGACAAAAAAGGACTTGTGGAACAAAAAGTCAAAATGGTAAGAGAAGGCAAAAAGCAATTAGCAGAAGCCAAGAAAGATTTCATTAAAAAAGCGGCAGACAAAGTTGAAAACGTTGTCAACGGCGTAATTACTAATGAAGTCCAATCTTTCCGTGAAGATATTACTAATGCACGTGAAAACGACTTTGGTCGTAGAATTTTTGAAGCATTTGCAAATGAATATGGCGTGAGCTATTTGAATGAAGCAAAGGAAATCAAGAAAATACAAAAACAGGTAGCTCAGTTGGAAAATCAACTTAATGAAGCATCAACAAAAGTAGAAGCATCGAAAGACGCAACTAAATTAGTTGAATCTAAATTAAGAGTTTCAGAGGATCGATTCGCAAGAAAAGAAACTTTAAACAATTTGATGGCCCCATTGGGTAAAGAAAAGAAAGAAATCATGTCTGATTTACTTGAAAGTGTTAAAACAGAAAAATTGGAAGAGTCCTTTAACAAGTACTTACCTTCAGTTTTAGATGGAGAAGCACCAAGAGCGAAGAAGGCATTGTCAGAATCAGTTACTAGTGAACATACTGGTAATAAGGCAACTGTAATTACAGAAGCCGATGACAAAAGTGCGGATGATGTTGTAGAAATTGACATGATTCGTAAATTAGCCGGACTTTCAATAAAATAATAGGAGTTAGAAATGGCAGACTTATTTGAAAGCAACTGGTCAGCAACTAAAGACGCTTTACTAGAAGGGTTATCTGGAAACAGAAAATCTAGTCTAGATGTTGTCCTCGAAAATACAAAGAGACATTTGTCAGAGGCCGCAACAGCAGGTGCCACAGGTGCAGGTTCAGTCGCAACTTTAAACAAAGTAATGTTACCGTTAATTAGAAGGGTTATGCCTTCTGTTATCGCTAACGAACTTGTTGGTGTCCAACCAATGAGTGGTCCAGTGGGCCAAATTCATACACTAAGAGTCAGATATTCTGAAACTACTAGTGAAAATACAGCAGGTGACGAGGCTTTAAGTCCGTTTAAACTTGCTTCTTCATATGCAGGTTCTCCTGACGCTACAGCGGCGGCAGAAGGAAGTGCAGGAAGAAAAATGAGCATTCAGATCTTAAAAGAAACTGTTGAAGCGAAAACCAGAAGGTTATCAGCAAGATGGACTTTTGAGGCGGCTCAAGACGCAGAATCAATGCATGGCGTAGACGTCGAAGCAGAAATTATGCAGGCATTAGCACAAGAAATCGTAGTTGAAATCGACCAAGAAATTATCGGTTCACTAAGAACTCTTGCAGGTGCAGGTACAACTCTAAACTTCGGTGGAACCTTAACAGGTACTCCAGCATATATTGGTGATAGACATGCTCTATTAGCAATCGAGATTAACAGAGCGGCTAACAGAATCGCGGCTAGAACTAGACGTGGTGCTGGTAACTACATTGTTGTTTCTCCAGAAGCATTGACAATCTTACAAAGTGCGTCTACATCAACATTTGCTAGAACAACTGAAGGATCTTTTGAAGCACCTACAAATACTAAATTTGTTGGTACACTAAACGGATCAATCAAAGTTTTTGCTGATAACTATGCGGCTGACGGTACTAAAGTACTAGTTGGTTACAAAGGATCAAGCGAAACTGATGCTCCAGCATTCTACTGTCCTTATATCCCATTAATGAGCACAGGACCTGTAATGGATCCTAGTTCATTCGAACCAGTCGTGTCATTTATGACAAGATACGGTTACAAAGAACTTACTAATACAGCAAGTTCATTGGGTAATGCGGCAGACTACGTTGACGCAGTCACATTGTCAGGTGTAACATTCCAGTAAGCCGAAAGACTTATTAGATAAATTAAGAGCTCTCTTTGAGGGCTCTTTTTTTGACTTCAATTTCATAATTTAAATATATGATAAATAGTCTTATAGAACTTTTATAGAGCATAGGAAAAATATAAATGGCAACAAAACGTACTTATATAGGTGTTGATGAAGAATTAGTAATCAAAGGAAGACTTACGATCGAGGGTAACGTTACCCAAGTAGAAACTACACAAGAAGTTAACCGTGTTGAATCAAATGCATTCGTAATTAATTCTGACGGTACAGCAGGCACAACAACGTTGGCAATTAAAAGCGGAAGTGATTTTGCTAATTTAACCTTTGCAGGCACAAATTTAATTTCAAGTCAAACAATTACAAGTAATATTTTTATACCTAATACAGGTAGTTTAGAAATAGACTCAGGCGCAACATTAACAGGTAATATTTTTACTGGTGTAGCCAATGAAGCAGGTGCCTTAACAAACGATAGAACATTAGCATTAACAGGTGATGTAGCAGGTAGTGTTGCATTAGGTTTAAGTTCAAACACATCATCACCAAGTATGTCTGTAACGATACAGCCAAACTCAGTTGCTTTAGGTACAGATACAACTGGACCATATGCAAGAACTATAGTTGCAGGTACAGGAATGGATATTACTAGTGCCGCATCACAAGATGGCACAAATTATACAGTATCTATAAGTAATACTGGTGTGTCAAATGGAACATATGGTAGTAATGCATCTACAGTAAGTAACTTTAATGTAAATTCACAAGGACAATTAACAGCGGCGGCTAATCAACCAATTAGCATAACACATCATCAAATCACAGATTTTGATTCAGAAGTAAGAGACCTTATAGGTCATGTTGATGCAGGTGGCGATGGCTCTCTTTCATATAATAAGACAACCGGTGTTATTACTTACACAGGCCCAAGTGCCGCAGAAGTACAAGCACATTTTTCAGCAGGAACAAATACAACATATAGTGCAGGGCAATTTGGTATTACAAATTCCACAATAAGAGGAAAATTTTCTTCAATTGATGCAGGCGGAGATGGAAGTTTTTCATATAACAGCAGTAATGGAGAATTTACATATACAGGCCCAAGTGCCGCAGAAGTAAGAGCTCATATTAGTGTAACAGATTCAGGTGGTGACGGATCATTAGCATACAATAGTACATCAGGTGTAATTACTTACACGGGTCCAAGTGCTACAGAAGTAAGAGCACACGTTTCAGCAGGAACAGGATTAACTTATAGTTCCGGCGGTCAATTTGCAGTAAACAGTGATGTCATAATGACAGATAGAAATGACACACTAACAGCAGATTATGTATATACAGGAACTGTTGATTTATCAGGCGCAACATTACCTGGTAATGTTAATTTTGCTGGAAATATAACAGCAACAAATATTGATACTGTAACTCAAACAGATTCTATAGTAACAGATAATAACATTTATCTCAACAAAGGTGGTGCAGATCAAGACGCAAAAATACAAGTAGAACACACTACTGCAAATGTATATTTAAAATGGGACGAAGGAACTGATAGATGGCAGTTTAGCAATGATGGATCAACAAATTACAATATGCTTACAGAAGCAGATGTTGAAGGCTTTTTTAGTGCTAACGACAGCGGCGGAGACGGAAGTTTCACATATAGTAATGGTGTATTTACATACACAGGACCAAGTGCCGCAGAAGCAAGAGCTCATATTAGTGTAACAGATGCAGGTGGTGATGGCTCATTAGCATATAATTCAGGAACAGGTGTAATAACATATACAGGTCCAAGTGCTTCAGAAACAAGAGCTCACTTTAGTGGTAGTACAGGTATTACCTTAAGCAGTGGTGCTATTAGCATAACAAATAGTGGTGTTAGTGCAGGAACATATGGCACCAGTAATGACGTATCACAAATTACAGTAAATGCACAAGGACAAATTACAAGTGCAAGTGATGTAGCAATTAATCACGATGCTTTAGCAAATTTTGTAGCAAACGAACATATAGACCATAGTGGTGTTACATTAACAGCAGGTAATGGTTTATCAGGTGGTGGTGACATTACAACAAATAGAACATTTGCTTTAGATTTAAATGAATTAAGTTCAGCAACTGTTAATCTAAGTGCAGACAGTATTGCAATTATAGATGCAACAGATAATAGTTCTAAGAAAGAAAGCATAGCAGACCTAGTATCAGCAATGGCAGGTGCTGGTCTAGCCGCAACAAACGGTGTTCTTTCACAATCAGGTT
>Ga0098055_1000929_pt1 | contig 16443 bp, 9 predicted proteins | sample 17_taG_FD_75107 | JGI IMG/M metagenome (GOLD analysis project Ga0098055, IMG submission 75107) | Marine viral communities from the Subarctic Pacific Ocean - 17_ETSP_OMZ_AT15314 metaG | ecosystem: Environmental > Aquatic > Marine > Oceanic | place: Pacific Ocean | collected 2015-01-18 | reverse complement strand
TTAGTTAGTTGAAAATTGGGGCGTCAGAAATGGCACCCCTTTTTTTTACTTAATATTTAGTTACTCTACCTTTTGTATTTTTTTCTTTTTGAGCTTTAGCTTTTGAAGCAGGCGTTACTTCGCTCCAGGTTTTAGGAGTGTCTTTACTTATTTTTTTAGTAGGTCTGAATGTATTCTCGCCTTCACTATAATCTTTGTTCCCCCCTGGCGTTCTCCAGTCTTCTTTAAACCATCTGTTTAAATTTTTAAACGGCGAATTCATTTTAAAAGCCATACTATTTAGATTTATTTCCCCAGTTAGCAGCACCAACTTTTCTACATTTAACTAAAGCTCCACTAGCATAAGCTGAGGGCCATTTTTTATATCTGCTTTTTACTTTACTGTAACAAGCGTCTTTCTTTTTAGTAGGTGCGTCTTCAGATCCTATTTTGTAACCATTATTGCCTTTGGCTCCTAATCCCTGTAAACCTATTTTCTTAGCAGGCGACTTATCATAACCACAAGCTGAGATTGGTCCACCACTGCCATCTGCGTTCATAGTTACTTCTTGATTAGCAGGATAAGTTTTAGCTCCGCCTTTTTCTTTTACTATTGCTGTTATTGGTTTCATATGCTATACATGTTTTAATATACCCACATTACGTTGGGTGATTTGTTTTTATCTATATCTACGTGAATAAACGTACCAGCTACGCCTAATCTATTAAATCCTACTTCTCTTAATATACCCTCTAACTTGAATCTATCTACGGAATTAGCGCAAGCAATATCCGCAGCTAAGCCCTTAAGATGCGAAGACGAGGGTTTTCCTCCTACTTTTTTATTGTGTGCAATTGTTCGATAGCCTGAGTTTATTTTTATAGGTTTTCCAAACTTTTTACGAGCGATGTCAAGCATACTTAAAAGTTCTTCACTCATTTTACTGCCGCTGCCTTTTTCGTCAGGCGAATCAAATTCTTCTAACTTAAAATACCTCATTAGTCTTCTTCTTTAACTTTTGACCACTTAGCAATAGTATATCCTATAGTAACTACTAATAGTATTATTTTTAACCAGTCTTCTATCTGGGTAAATGTAGTTACGCCAAGCGCGCTGCCGTTCATTATGTAAAGTTTAATGTCTGATAAGCTCATTGTTTTTATTTGTTATATTTATTATTTTTTCCAGCTACCTTTTTCTTTTTTCCAGCCGTCTCTTTTTTTCCATTTTGTGGTTGATCCCCAATTTGATTTTTTCTTTTTGTTTTTACTAGTTTCCACAAGACCTAAGTCCCATTGGCTGTAGCCTAACATTAGTGCTATTGATTGCCAGTATTTCGTATCGTTATCAACCGCAACTCTAAGGTTATCCGCTTTTCTAATAGCTCTATCTAAAGGAACGTTAGTTAAAGCAGATACAATTTGACCGCCTGCGTAAAAAGCTGGATTATCTAGTCCGTAACCTACCATTTTTTCGCGAGTAGTCTTATAACTAAATGCTCTACCTGCTCCCATTAATTTACGCATTTTGGAATCAATTGGAGGAGATATACTTAATGCTCTTTGAGCAGCTACTGTAAAGTCTGGTCTATCTTTTTCCGCTTGAGTTTTGATTTCTATAGCTATATTTTTAAGAGTAGAAGCAATAGCACCATAAACACCAACACCTCTTAATATAGAATCTAGCATAGAGTTAGCCACTCTAGTTTTCTTGTTATCTAAAGCTTCCTCGTCGTCGTCAAATAAACCGGCAAACAATGCGGATTGTAAAGCTGAAAATATAATATTCTGAACAGCCATATAATAAGCTATCTTTGTTATATTAGTTTTAGCATCTCCTCGACCATTCTTAAGGTCTAAGAAGGCTTTTTTAGTTAATCGCATGTATTGCATAGGTGTATTTGCAAAGGCTAATATAATACGTCCTAATGGGCTTGCTTGTTGTTGTGATACTCTATCAGGTCTTGAAGACTGTTGAGTTTCTTCAGCTACTTCTTGAAAATCTAAAAACGCTTGCTCTTCAGCTGCTTGTTTGTCCATTCCCTCAGAAACATATTTGTTTATTCTGTTTCTAACAAAACTCGCTCCACCTATTGCAATAGCAAAACTATCAGCTATTTGCGTAGGTAAGAATCCCATTTTTAGTATAGAGGATAATACGGCTTTTGTTTTATTAGTAGCAGTTTCTGCAGCATTAGCGATGTCGTCGGCATTTACATCATTCTTTAATCCGGATCGTCTTTGCTTTAAGAAATCAGAGTTAAACAACATTGAGAAGTCACTCCAGAATTGTTTTTGATTAGCAAATGCTTTAGCCGCAGCCATAGGGTTATTGTCACCCCAGTTTATAAAGTTAACAATAGATAACGTTTGTAACAATGCTGATCTAGTATTAAAGAACATTATTGTACCAACTGAATCATTAACCCAGTTCATAAACTTATTTGTTAGCTTGTTGGCTCCTGAAGGTCTGTTTCTACCAGTCTTCATTCTATAAAGCATATCCTGCATTGCTTCTACATAGTTGTCACCAAACGCGGCTCTAAGCTTATTAAAGTTTTCTTTAGTAAATATGGCGTCAGCGTTATTTTGCCATGCTTCTAAAAACTCAGCTCTCTTAACGGTGTTAATCATGTTAATGGCATCAGTAGTAATTGTACCGGCTAGCCAGTCATTTTGTGGCTCTGGATATCCTTCTAAAACAGAATCCATTTGGTCAGCAAAATCTAAAAGATCTTGATTAGCTTGTACCACAGCGATTAACTCTTTTTTATCTGTTTCAGATAAACCGTTAATATCATAACCGTTTTTTGCCCATAAGTAAACTCTTACTGCAACTTCATTTGTAAACCCTGTTTCATTAACTTTTTTCAATCCAGAAGGAACGTTTTTAATGTCCTTCTTAAGCTGATTAACGATCCCTGTTACATTTTGTTTATAGCTTTCGAATTCACGCATAGCTTTAGCAAACGGATCAAACAGAGACTCTTTAAACCAAGCTTGCTGTGCTTCACCTGTTTTGCCTTTACCTGTAAGTTTATATAATAAACCTGCAAAATCATCTGCAGATGGTGGAATAAAGAATTTAAACTTACCTTTACCTTGACCTCTTACTTTACCTTTAGCTTCTGAAAAAGTTTTAAAGGATTCAATACCTGTAACATCTTCTATTATGTTATTAAACTCTTTGTTTAAGTTTTTAGAGAATTGCACTTTAGCTTGGTGAACTTTAGACTTAACATCCGCTTGTTCTAAAACTTCTTGTACCGCTTTTACGTTTTTATATGCGTCATCTGCAAAGTAAAAATCATTGTAACCTTCAGCTACTTTTCCAATTACCCACTTAGCTTTAGCAATAGCTGTACCATCACCTAGTCCAAATATATTTTCTAATTTAATATCTAAGCCAATACCTTTTAAAAATTCGTGTATAGCATATTTTGAATTAGCCGGTCTAGCAGTTAAAATAAATACGTTGTCATTACCAAACTTTTTATTACGAGCAATTGCTTTATCAAACATAGGGCCTTTGGCGCCTTGCATAACTTTACTAAACTCGCTGAAGTCAAACTCAGCACCCTGAGCGGCTAGTGTTTCGCTGTTTAAAGCAAACTCAGTGGCATCTATCTTTCCTTTTGTGCCATTAGGCATTGTGTACAATACATTACTTTTAGTTGTAGCTAATGTATCGTCAAAGTCCCAAACACTAATACCTTTTTGAGGAGCGTTAGGTCTGTTGACCATAGCTTTAGCTTTATTTAGTGTTTTGCTAAATTGAATAAGATTAGCATTTTTCATTTCAGCTTTAACGGCGTCTTGTTGTTTTGGGGTTAAATAGTCATAACCTTGAGCATAGCTAGGTTTATTTACAAAAGCATTAGGAAACATTTGTCGGCTAATAATATCAGCCATACCAAAAGCGTCAAAATCTCTATTTGTTTTAGAAAGCTGAAGAATTGTTTTTATAGAATTACTATTAATAATAGAATCTGTTTTAGCTTTACCTAACTTTTTGCTGGATTCAGTTGATATTTGCGCAAACATTCTTAACGGAAATGTATGCTTTCCATTAACTTTAATTTTGCCCATATAAAGCCAGGCTCTTGTATATAAGTCTGCTTCAAATTTAGGAACTGGTAAATTATTTTTATTATTACCAACATAAAAAGTACCTATGTCAGCAAAACCTACATAATTGGCATCTTTTTCATTGTATATAGTTTCTACTAGTTTTTCATTTAACCCTTGTATATATGTAACAGTTTCTTTATATAGGCTCTTTTTTAAATTTAATTTTACAATTTGCTCAGGCGTTAACTCTATATAACCATTTTTATCTAAGTAATTCTCTCCTGGATAAAATTTATCCATCATTTTTTTAACCTTAGAAACAAAACTATTTAGGTTTTTGCTTTTCTTTATTTGATCAAATATAATTTGTTCGCTTTCTGTGCCTGTGTTTCTGGTGGTTTTATAGTTTTTAGAATCGGTATAGTTATAAATATTAACACTTGTTATTCTATCCGACCTTCTACTTTTAATCTCAAATATAATATTTTGACCTTTGTAATTTATTACAATATCAGGAGCGGAACTTCCAGCTTTTCCATCAGGACGCTTAGAAACCATTTTAACACCTTTAACGCCTTTAAAAGCATCCCATGCAAGCTGCTCTGCAAAAGTGCCTCTCGCATAAGCTTTTTTGTCTTGCAAAGCTTGTAGTGAATCCAAATAGGGGCCTATTACGGTGTTTTGTAGTTTTTCAAATAACTCAGGGCCTAATTTGTACTCAATATCTTTTATTTCTGCTTTTCTTTCTCTAACAAGAGGCTTAAGTGTTTGAGCAATAACTTGAGCTTCAATTTGAGCCATTGTTATGTTGCTATCACTTTTTAGGTCTAGTTTTTCTGCGATTTGTGATTTTTCTTGTTTAGTTAAGCTAAACTGTATAATATCAAATCCTGCAGCTTCGCCTTTATATCGATCTATTTGAGATTCTAAATTATTGAGAGCGGCATCTAAGCTTATTTTATTAACAACATCAACAGAAGTTGCGGGAGCTAAACTTTGGATTGATTTTAATTTTTCTAAGTTTTCTGCAGTAGTGAAGTCAGCTACAGCTTGTTTAGCTAACGGTTCAAGTATTTCTCTGAATAATTGTTTTTGCCTTTCTAATACAGTTGATTTTTTTCCTTCAACAAAGTATTTAAAGAATTTAGTCTTATCAATTTTCTTTATTCTAAACACAGGATTACCTTCAGCGGTCTCTTCCCTACCTACTCTTTCTATGTCAAACAACTTACCATAGCTTTTCTTTATGCTTTTAATAGGCAAAGCTTTTGTTATAATTTCAAAAGTCTTTGGATCTTGCAAAAAGTCAATATATGCGGTAGGTATTATAGTATCAGGGTATGTTCCTTTAATTGCACCAACTTTTTTAAGAAGCTTTTTAAACAATTGCTTATTTATATAATCTTCTAACCATGATACAATATATGTGTTTCTACCCTTTTTAACAGAAACGGTTTCTGACAATGTACCTTTCTGAACACGTACTCTAATTTCTTTTTCAAGTTCGGATTTAATGTCTTCAATTAAAGTATCATCAACAATGTCAAGCTCATCAAATGTAGCTTGTCCTCTTTCTACAGAAGGTTCTTTAGGTTTTGTAGTTGTAGTTTTTTCTTCTGTAATACCTTTAGCGGTATCTATATCTTGTTTAATGCCACCTTCTTCTACAGATTCTATTCCTAAACGTTTAGCCAAATTGTTAGCTCTTAAATACGCTCGGCTTACTGTAAACTTCTCAAGGTCTTGCTTAGTTGCATCGTATTCATTAAGGATCATTGTTTCAATATCAGCTCGCATTGATTCTTGAAACTGTTCTCTTGTAACACCTCTTTTAGCGTCATCCGCTATTTTATCATACAATGCTTTTGTACGGTTTGTAACAACTTTTTCAACTAAAGGTTTCACACCTTCAATAACTTCTCTTTCTAATCTTATTTGCTTAGCGCCTTTAATAGGTTCTTTACCAAATTTAGCGGCTATTTCCGCATTTTCTTTTGCAAGATTTTTTATTTCCGTTATGTTATCCGACAATGTAACTTTAATGTCTTCCGACAATGTCTTAGAAGTCTGCAGTTCATCTTGTAAGCCCGCATCAGTCAAATCAACCCCTTCAAGAGCTTCTGCTGCTTTTGTTGTTAGTTTGCCTTGTTCTGCGCTTTGATCAAATTCTTTAATAAAATTATACACATCTTTACCTGACTCAAAGCCTATATTGGTATAACCTACGGGTTTAAAAACGCCTACAATAGCATCGCCTATTTTTTCAAATGTTGTTTTATCGTAATTAATTTGTTTTTTACGAAGCGCATCAGAAAATACATTAACATATTCTGTATTATATTGCTTTCCTGTATACCCTCTTTTTTTCATTTGAGCGTCAACAAACCTTCTTTGAGATGAGGTCATTGATCTTCTAAATTGACGAACCATTTTACCTTGGTCCTTAGCGTTTCCAACTAGCTTATTAAATACAGGGTGTAATACTTCGTGCATTCCCGCATTAATTGAACCCGTTTTTCTAGCTATATCTTTATCTATAACTATTTTGTTGCCAATAGCAAAAGCAGATAGTTCATACCCTTTCTTTTTATCATCAAAATAAGTTTTTCTATTCTCTTCGCTTATTTTATCGCTATTAATTAAAGATTCAACCTCGGCTGTTGTCATAACGTCTATTTCTAAACCTTTTTCTTTGGCTATAGTTTTTGCGGTAGCTATGTTTTGCTCGAGGTTCATATCAATAAGTTGCTGACGTACCCCGTCGTATTCAGATTTAAAGCCATCTACAGCTAGCTCATAACCAGTTTTGTCAATTTCTCCTGCTCTAAACTTTTTATTTAGCTCAGTAACTTGATATGCTGCAGCGTCAGCTAGATCTGTTAAATTTTCTATTTCTTTTAACTGCCCTTCTGAGAGACTATTATATATGTCATTGCCTTTCCTTACAGAATCAGCTATTTCCGACTCTTTAGTATCTATTAGTTTTTGTATGCCGGCTTTTTCTGTTTTATCAGTAGCTTTATTAAATTTTACTCTCAGCTTACTTAAATCGTCTATACTTTTATTAATTAAATCTCCGTCCACTGTAGTTCTTATGGTATTCATGGCTCTATAGCTAGTCCCTGTTGCAGCTAAACCACCACCACCTATTAACCCCTGCAGCCCGGCTTCAAGCCCCTCTTCGCTAAATATAGCGTCAAAAGTAGCCTGAACGAACTTAGCGTCTTCCTCTGTTCCTGCTGTTCTACCAAATTCTTCATTTATTTTATCGGTAGCATGCTGTAATATTTCTGTAGTAAATTCAGTTCCTCCAGCTGCTAATATATTAGCAACATTTCTAGCTTTTCTATTATATATAAGTTTAGCGCTAGCGTTTTTAATTATATTTTTACCAGCAGTAGCTTTTAATACTTTTCCAAATCCAAACCTTTCTAATCCAACGCTAACAGCACCTAATCCAACTGGAGCTAAATTATCTGCTTCGCCGGATCTAATAAGTTCATCTAAAGATACGCCCAAGTTCTCGGCTTTTTGCTCGTTATATGTAATATAGTTTTCAGCAGCAACTTCAGAAAAAACGCCCGCTCCAGCTGTACCTAAAAAATATATACCACTAGAAAAAGCATTTACTAAAGCTTCAACACTACCAGCCACAAGCCCGCCTATGTCCCCGTCCTTAGCACTAGCTACAAGACCTTTAGTAGCAAAATTGCTTTCGTCTTGTTCTACTTTGTATTTCTTTATAGCCTCTATAGTTGCTTCAGAGCCCAAGCCTTCTGACATAAACCCAGGATTATTTTTTGCATACTCATCAACGGCTTCTTGGCTTGATAATAGTGAATAAAATGAGTTTGTAGCTATATCTAACCCGGAATTAGCTCCTTCGTCAGTGCCCCAAAACTCAACAACATCATAGATACGTTCACCTGCTTTTTTGAATGTATTCTTAATAGATTGCCACGCCGATAAAGGCTCTTCCGATTTGGACCCCGTATCTTCTTGGCTTGACTCCACATTGGGATCCGCACTTGCAGAGTCGTTTGTCTTTCCCGCTATATTAAATTGTGCTTGAAAATCACCAAATGACTTTGTATAGTCACCCGCTTGATTTAAAGCAGTATATAGTTTTTCAGATTTTTCTGGAGTACCAAATTGATTTTGAAAATCTTCAAAAGTTTTTGTGTACTTTCCGTCCTTATATAATTGATTATATAGTTTTTCCATTTAATTTAAGTTATCGTAAGCACCACTTCCTGTAGAAGAAGTAGTATTATTTTCTTTTGGTTTTTCAGAGCTTGTTATATAATTACCATATTGACCTATGTGATAATTCTGAGCTCTAGAAGTGAGGTTAGAATTTTTTAAGTAAAATTCATAAAGATCTTGAGGATTATCTGTGTTCATTTTAACAGGCAAAGATCTTAATGGATCTTTTTGATTAAATAAAAACACTTGCGAATTACCATATGTGCTTATAAACTCATCGCGCACTTCAGGGCTGTCCTCAAAGTCCATTCCATCTAAATATAAGTTATAAAAGTCACCCCTAGAATAATAGTTACCGCCTTTAGTTGGGTCAATAGCGTTTATTTCTTGTACTAATAATCTAGTTTTAGCCTCTCTATCTTGCGGTTTTACATTAGTGCTCATCCGTGCAAACTCAAAAGCGTCATTAACCACTGGTATTTCTTCATCTAAAGTTTTTCTACCACCAGCCCCTCTGCTGCCTCCGGAAACCTTAGGTCTATTATCAATAGCCCCTTGCGCTGCGGAGCTTTCTAGCACGCTCATATAACCATCTAACACTGCTTCCTTTAGTAAAGCTTCGTTTTCTTTATCGAACAAAGAAGGATCTTGCAATCCTAATCCTCCTTCAATAACAAAATCATCAGACGCTAAAGACAATAAAGTGTCCCTACCTCCGGAGCTTATCATATTATTTAACTTTTGGCGAACCATATTACGTCTAGTGCCTGTTAATTCTTTACCTGAGTTATAAACTTGCTCATTCATTTGTAATATAGAATTACCTGCTGTAGTATCTTTTAAGAAAGGCTTAGTTATTTCTTCGTATTTTTTGTATTCTCCTTTATCTTCGTCGTAAAAATTTAAAGAACCACCTTGCCCAATACCTACAAACCCTTCGTCAGTATATATCTTAGAAGCCTCAACAAACGCACCTGTTTCATTACCCGCAGATAGCATGCTATTTTCAAAGTCTTTTAGGTAGTCAATCTTGTCTTGCTTGTATTGATTTAATGAATTAGCTAGGTTTGTAAAGTTCATTTGAACGCCGTTCATTTCGTCTCTAAGACGCATATACGCAGGGTGAGTAGGCTCTAGTTTTGCTATTCTTCTTGCAGCATTAGCATAATCCATTTTCTGTTCAGTAAGATAATTTGAAACAGCGCTTTGCTGTGAAGCAGTTAAGCTAGTAGTATCTATATTTGAATTTAATCTGTCTATATACCCGGCTGTTTTTGCGTTAGCTCTAGCTTTTTCAGCTTTGCGTTGCATAGATCTTTTAGCTGCTACTGCCAATGAAGCATTAAGATTCTCTTGGAAAGCTTGGTTCCATGTGGATCTTTTGCTAGCGGCTACTTGAGCTGCTCCTTTTACTAATTGTTGATTCATAATTCGATTTTTAAACGTTGCCAAATAAAGAGTCTGTAAACTTATCAGCTGTTCCTCCAAATGCTTTAGTGCCTCCTAGTGCGCCAGCGGCTCCGCCTACAACACTGCCTATTCCGCCAACAATAGCATTTGTAGCATCTTGTTTAGCTTGATTTGCAGCTGCTGATCTTTGTTGAGCCATACCTAGTAATGTAGACACTTTGTCTTTTTCTGCATCTCTCGATATTAATTCTCCCTTTTTTTCATAAAGTTGCAGGTTTGCAGCTTGCTGTCTTTCAGCCATTTGATTAGCTTGTTCTTGTCTACCAATGTCCGCTGACGCTCTTCTCAGGTTTTGAGATTGCTGCCCCGCTAACGATTGAGCTAATGCCGCAATACCGGAACCTCCGGCCGCGCCTTGCATTTGCCCCATTATATTAGAAAGTCCTTGCTGCTCTTGTTCTGCTTGAAATTGAGCAGCCTGCTGGTTGACAGTTAAGTCTTCCATGGTGTTTTGCATATTCGTATACACATTAGACGTATCTAAGTCTTCATATTGACCTTTTCTTCTAGCTAATTCCGCGGCTGCAGCTCTAGCTTCTTTTTTTCTTTTTCTACTGCCGATTATACCGCTAGCTATACCAGTTAATCCGCCAACTACTTGACCTATCATTATATTAAGTTTTATATATTATTATTACATGTTATTTGCTACTCTCAAATATCTCTGAGCCCACGGAAAATAACTCTGCATAACTTGTAGAGCTATTCCTAAATTGAGCTTCAGCATAGTAGCCTTTAAGCTGCCCTAAAAAACCAATAGGATTTTCAGCATAAAAAATAAAATCATCTTGCGTTGGTTGTTCAACACCTGCAGAAGCATCTACAACTATAGAAACAGGATTGCTTCCTATTGAAAGTATTGGTCCCATTTCAACTTCTATAGGTGCAGGTTCAGCATCGGTGTCTAAATACCAAGCGATATCCCCCACTTGAATTCCTTCAGGTAATGGGTTTGAAAATGTTAAAGTTATATTTGCCATATTTTTGTTTTAAGTACAATTTGCATCAGGACAGCACAGTCTTAATATATCCCATTGTGTTCCAGAAGGTCCTGTTACCCTAAGGAACGCTGAAGGGTTATTACTATAATCAGCTGCCGTATACTCCCACCATACCACTTGTTGGTAAGCTGTTCCACCTACAGTCATGCTTGGTATAGTGAATCCAGTATCATTAAAAAATTCTGAAGTTCTATTTGGCACTGTTGCGCTTAAAGCTGCGCCTATGAATTGATCCGTGTTATTAGCTTGATCTACAGTTGGTATTAAGTTGTTAGACTCAGTTCCAAAAACATTGTCAAACGGTCCAGAATTATTAGCAGCAGTCATAGAACTTGTAGCTTTCTTTACTAAGAAATTGCTATTTGGAGACCCATGTATAATCTCAAATTTATCTCTAACATTTTGAGGTCTTACTAAGAAAGCTATTAAGCCGCCAGCTGGATCTAAAGTTATAATTTGATCCGTTACGCCTTCACTGCCACTAGCAGCCGTAGCACCGCAAGCTATTGAAGGTATTTCTTTAATTAAGTTATCTAATAAGAACGTGAAAGTAGTGTCTGCTGCGCCAAAGTAGTATATTGATGCTTCAGCGTTGAAAGTTATTGAACCATCTGAGTTTTCAGTCATATCAAAAGATACGTTGTCAACTTTGTTACCATTGTTTGTGTAAGCGAAAACTTCAAAGTCGTTCGCTATAGTAATGTTAGGAGATACAGATATTTCAGTAGGTGAATTAACTCCGGTTATTTCATAATCGTAAACGCCTCTGTCAGTACCTGTTAAACTAAACTTACTACCCACGATTACATTTGACGTATCATCCACTGTTATAGTAGATGAATTAGTTGAAGCAGCTGTAGTAGTAAATACCACAGAGCCTACGTTAGTTAGTGTAGCTGCATCTGCAACTTGATCTACCGCTAAAGTGTCAGGAGATGTTAAAGTCCACTCTATATTTACTATTTGTGGGCTAGTTTGGAAATCACTAAAAGCTGATGAGGTTGTAACCACTGGAGTAAATCCTGTTATATTTTTAGTTGTTGTTGCTGTAAATTCTATTCTAGGTATTGTTGTGCTTTGCCAAATTGTTACAGGATTTGCTTGGACAAAATCCGGATCTAAATCTCCTGTTAATGTTATTTGGTATGTCTCAAGATCACTAATACCTCCTGCTATAGACGGAAATAAAATATCAGCACTTATAAAGCCAGAGCTGCCAATGGTATCGCTGCAAATAATAGCAGAGTGGTTAGCACTTACTAAAGTAGCTGTAACGCTTGCTCCTTCACCTCCATATATTCGCCAATCAGTAACTTCCTGCCCATAACCGTTAACCGTGCTTGGTAATCTAGAGTAGCTTGTGATATATTCAGGAGCAACAAATATTTCCACAGCTTCAACTTGATTAATTTGTAATTTATCTCCAGCTACACTTTGGTTAGGGTAATTATACCTAACAGCGTAGCTTATCCCTATTAGATTATTGTCTATATCATAAGTAGGGCCTTGAACTATGTTATAGTTAGACGCATTGCCTTCAACAACTTGGAGCCCACTTGAGGTTAAATAATAACCAGAGGCGGCGTTATAGTCTCTCGTAAGTAATAATTCATCTTCTCCAACATTGCCAGAGTTAGTATAAGGAGTATTATTTTCAGTAATGTCGCCAGTTATATTAGCTCCTACGCTAGCAGATATTGTTCCACCTATAGTAATTGAAGCTACTTTTGATTCCCCTACAACACACAATGGTATTGTGTAGTTGCCTGACGGCATTACAAATCCTGTATCAAAAGTTACAGTACAAAGTACGTTTAAACCATCTTGAGTAAAAACCACAGGTTGTTGTACTGCGTTGTCAGAAAAGCTAGGGTCTAGTGAAAAATCTGCAGCGTTTGCTGTATACCCGCTATTTGGCACAATTGTTATTTGCGCTGTAGGGTATAATGAAACAACATCGGTTCCTTCTGGTATAGTGTACTGAACATTTGTAAATGTATAATTATTTAAACTTGGCATATTTATTTTTTATTTTAATTGCATGAAGGGTTTGGGATTTGATTCATTTGAGTAATTTCAATAACCACCCCATTTTCGTCCGTTTTAATTAACTTATAACTATCAGGTAACACAGATACATCAGTCCACCTGTTAGCTGCATCGTACTCAATGTTACCTCCCACTGGTCCAGTCACCAAGTAAGAACGTAAAAGAGCAACGGTTAAAGAATCAGGATTTGTATAAAGAACCTTACCAAGCTCAATTTCTCCTGGGCCATGCCACCACAGCGTACCGCCTGACCATCCCTCATTAGGTCCGTTTATGTTTGGATCATCTTTTTGCTCCCAAAACAAATTCATAAATGACCTTAAGCTACATAAAAAGTTATCTGCGCTGGTGTGCCCTGATGAAACAAGAAAATTATCTATTTGAGGGTCAGAAAAGGTTGCTTTTAGGGTGCTATTAAAATTTCTAGACATGTCTGGGGTTGGAGTAGTACAACTGATTAGCGATACATAAGGCGTTACACTGTCTATAATTCCATCAGCTCCCCATATAACTATAAAGTAAGTAACAGGTACTTCAGTTGGATTATCAGGATCTAAAGCAGAGCTATTTGGAAGCACTCCAGGAGGGTTCTTTATGTACAAATAACATCCTGGAGTAGTTACGGGCTCTAAAGTGTTGAAATCATACATTTGAGTACCTACAGATATACCATCTTCAAACACATACTTAAAGTAGTTGCTGTTTACAATTACCTCGGCATAGTTTCCACTAACTTGAGAGTAAAAGTCGTCTATAATACACTTAGCGTCTTGAGCTGTAAGTTCATCTATTATTGGAGATGTTATTCCTTTAGCATTCCACTGGTACCATCCTCTAAAATCAGTATCAGGGATTGGAGAACCTGAACTGCTGCAAGCTTCGTCAATAGTAACTGTTAATAAGTAGTCTTGAGGTGTATCATCACCACAATCTAAACAAGGTCCAATACCTCCCCCGTCAGGCTCGCATCCAATTAAAGTGCCTTTTATGTAGTTAAAATACTTACCTTCTTTCTTTTGAAATTCCTTAACCTCACCAGCCTCAAGATCTGTTCTAACAAAGCTAGTATACCACCCGTGTTTTTTAATTTGAGAAGCTGTAGGTATTATTTGATTAGCATTAACCTCAGCAATAGAATACCACTTTTCGTTTAGCCCTTGATACTCAAAAACTCTAGAAGCTGTACCTGTGTAATTTAAAGTACTAAAGCCTTTTACAACTTGTGGCATTTCGTTTATTAACACGTTGAACGAGCTGTCGTACTGAACATCGTAAAAATTATTGTAAACAGTATTTGCTCCATGCAACCATATAAGGCCACTCTTAAAAGTATAATATAAATTATTTAAAGTTATACCAGATTCTTGAATAAAGCTTTTTCTAGCTGTCCAACCATCAACACTTTCTTTAAATGATATTGTTGTACTGGGTACTAAGCTATCAGGAGCGTCTTCGCAATCTGGATCTAATTGGTATTTAGCATCAAGGCTTAATCTTTTTTGCCAATAATTAGATAAATTATTCAATGTAAGATTGTATATATCTTTATCATCGTCATAACTCCCTATAGCAGTAGTTGATGTTCTTAAGTTATCAGCAAAGAAGCTTGACATACCTTTTCCAGCAATATTAGTAATGCCGTCTCTAGACAATCTTATTACCGCTCCTCTGTTTTTATCTGTAAAGTAAACTCTAAACCCATAAGACGCAAAAGACTCTGGGTTTTTAGATATACCAAACTCACCTGCGTAAGGCACGGCTTGTCCTAGCACTGCTTGATTAGATGTTACATTAGAATTACCATCCGCGTTGAATAAAGCATCCTTATTAGCTAATACACGCAAACACTTGTCCTCGCATAAAGATATTAAATCAGTATCTCTAGCATGCAGCTTCTGTATTGTTCCATATATAGGGTTAAGATCTTTCGTAATTGGCTCTGCTTGTATAAACTGGTTTAATCTATTTATTCCAGAAGTAGAGTTGTATATTTGTGAAAATATAAAACCACTACCTCTTCTTTCAGCACTATAAGGAGCATCTAATACTGTAGATACTTTAGGCCCTTTGTCTATAAAAGGAGCATTGTAATCGTCTCTTATACGGTTTGACTCAACGCCTTGGCCGTAAATATAGCAATTGAACCAATCTAAGGTTTTTTCTGTATTATATTCAGAAATAGGAAACGCGTTTGAAGCTTCATGGTATAAGTCTAAATCAATAGATTCTCTAGGTTCTGTTTCAAAAATAGCGGGATTACTAGAGGTTAAAACTTTATTACCGCCTTCATAAACTGGTCGTATAAGTTGTATACTAGGTAGTGTTGTTTCTAAAACATCCCATTCATTCGCGTTAGGCATCCAAGATTCTGTTATTGGCTTGTCCAAAACAATCATTACAGCGTATTTCCAGTTGCTAGCCCCATTTCTATCAAAGCAATTATTTCTATTAGGCCTTTGCATTCCACCTCTAGCGGACTGTTTTGACTGTGTCTCAATTATAGTGTAGGGCTTTGATAGCTTATCACTGAAGTCGGCGTTTGGATCGCTATTAGCAAACCTTATTTTAGCTCCTGGATTTATTGTTCCGTTTGGAGCTGTTAAAGGACCTGATAAAATTCTACCTGTCATTTTATCTACAACACCATTACGTTGACCTACGAACACGTACCCAAACTTGTTACTTTGTCTTGTAGGCGGCGTATATCCAAAGTTTCGCTCGTCACCCATTCTAGTACCGTAAGTTTGACTATAACCTGTCCATCCTAATAATCTGTAGCGTCCAGGCGTTGAAGCACACCTATCTTTTGAATCACCTCTTCCGTTGTCAGCGTAATGATAACTTCCATTATAGCCAGATCCTTCTGCAACTGCGTGGTCAAAATCTATTTCATCAACAACAGCATACTCAACTTTTTGAGCGTCAAACGAGTCTATAATGTTAGTGTCAAATGCAAAGTCCCTATTTATTTTAGCAAAAAATCTACCTTCAAATTCAGGCAATTTTTTGGTTACTTCTTCATATATAGTTATAGTTAAAGCATATCCGCTAGCTATATTAGGCACTTCGTTGCCTAGTGGTTGTGATAGAACTACGTCAAAACTATAGTTACCTGAAACCTCTGTTGGGGTTGACCCTGATATATCGTACTTATTAGACGTTATACCTTGGTATGTTATAGTTAATTTATTAGCACTACTATTTAAACCACCTCTAAAAGTTTCACCGGGGTCTCCATCTGTAACAAATTCTATGGTTACCCTACCTGGCTCTATCTCATTTTCAGCTGTAACGTCTCTTGAAGCTACGAAGTTATCAAATTTTGATATAAAGTCTGGAGCTTCATTATCAATAGATAATATTTTATATCTATTTAATTCTTTTACAGCAACGTTATTATCGTGCTGTTTTTTTAATATTAAATAAGATTCTTCAGTTATTTTATTTCTTTCTGAAGAAGGGAAAGATAGCCAAACATTTCCATCTTCTGCTAAATAATATCTATCTAAAGCTAAGTTGTAGTATTCATTTGAAGTTTCTTTTACAAAAAACTTATAGTGTGTTGCCCAGCTAGGTGGTATATTAGTAGGTTGTATTGCTAGTTTATTTACAGTAGAAGAGTTAACAATATCTACTTGAAGCCCTGAGTTTTCACTCGTAAAAACAG
>Ga0098055_1000928_pt1 | contig 16462 bp, 33 predicted proteins | sample 17_taG_FD_75107 | JGI IMG/M metagenome (GOLD analysis project Ga0098055, IMG submission 75107) | Marine viral communities from the Subarctic Pacific Ocean - 17_ETSP_OMZ_AT15314 metaG | ecosystem: Environmental > Aquatic > Marine > Oceanic | place: Pacific Ocean | collected 2015-01-18 | reverse complement strand
TGTTTGCTACATCTGGTGCTAAACGAATGAGGTCTTCTGTATATAGATCAGACAACCGAAAGCCATGAGGCACTTCGTAGTCCTCCTTCTTAGGCTTGAGTCTGCGACTTGGTTTGTTCGGATTGATAGAGAATGCGAAGACTGCATAAGCGTACTCATCGGGCAAGGTGAATGATACTTTAGCCAACCTTCGGGCTGTGTCTATGTCGTCTGGATGAGCGTTGCGCCAAACCGCCAAGCCGACAGGGATAGGTAAGGACTTGATTACTTGTAGAGCTGCAGCTCTATCTCGCCATCTCATCATAGCACCTATGGCTGGACCGATTGGATCAGGCTTGGCCTTGAGAGAATCATGCACCACTACGAAGTCCTCCGACTTCTTGGTGAGTTTAGGCTTCTTGTCGAGGACAACAACCAACCTGTAAGCGACCAGCTCGGCCCACGCCATGATGTCGTCCTCGGTGAACTTGCTCACGTGGAGAATGTAGGTAGTGCCTGGAGCTGAAGGAATGCACGTCATCTCACGGTGCATCACGATGTAGTCGCCAACCTTGAACTCGGCATCGTCGCCAGCAAGAATCACGATTCCCATTGTGTCAGCCTCCAAACTTTGACCTCGTATTGGCTTCTTCCGTTGTTGATTCGTGCGAACCCAATCTCTTCAAAGTCGGGCATTTTCGACAGAATGTTTGTCGCTCTCTGGATGGTGCAACCGTGGCGAAGGCGACCCTCCGTGTTGAGCCACGCATGGATTTCTTGCGAGTTTCCCGTTTCGTGCTTCTCGAAGAACTTGAGGATTTGCTTCAAGGTTAGAGGATGGTTACACTTGAGGATTCTCTTCACCTCCGGTTTGTTCGGCGAAGGGGTCGGCGACATAGATGTAGTTACGGAGTCTGTCATATTGGTGTTTCGATAGTCCCCAGACCTCTCGAATCACTTTGGCTTGAATCGTGTATGAGCCGCACGTCCAATGCAAACCCTCTGCTGTGAGCGAACAATGAAGGTCGTCTTCAATCATAGAAGCTATCAAGCGAGGCCATTCGGATTCCTTGATGGGTCGGTTGCCGAGAACCCGTTGTGATCCACTACGCCATGTCTTCATGTTCAGTCCTCCATCTCGATAATGTGAGTCGGGGTCTTAATCGTCGCCATTTGCAGCTCCACTTGGTCGAGCAGGTGAGGGTGGCCGCTAAGAACGCCGACCAAGATTCTTGATAGTGCTGCTTCTCGCTGATCTTGGAGGAACAATTGTGAGTCTGTCCCTATCTCCTTCTTCAGCGTACCGACCAGCTTCAAGGACTTGTTGCATTCGCTGACCAGACGGGTTGCGTTCTGCACCCATTCGCTCGTCATACCCTCCATGTCCTTCTGATCCTCTAACTCGTCGAGCCAGCCCATCATGCGTTGAAGCAAAGACTCGGCGGTGTTGAGGGTGTCAATGGATTCGGTGCGTAGCGATTCGATGTGCGAAGCTTCCTCCGGTGTGTAGTCGAGATGCAAGTCCATGTGTTGAGATACCGTACCGACAGGCCAACCTTGCTTTGTTTCAACGTGCGTATGAGTTATCTCGCCACGATGCAGTCTCATCTCAAGGCTTCGCTTCAATCGGTCTTCAAGTTTGCAGAACGGGCATTCAGTCATTGTCATTTCCTCCCCAGAGTAAAGGCTGGCGTTCCTCGCCCACCTTGAAAGCACCAATGCGGCAGATGATACCTCGTCGTCCTCGACCGGTCTTCTCTGGTCGGTATTCCGCATACCATTCTTGAGGGTCAAGGTTTTCTTCAACCCAACGCTTTGCAGCTTGATAATCTCCATTGGTTATCATGCGTGAAATCTCTTTGAGCAGGTTGCTCTTGGTCAGGTCTTGACCCCAATAGGTGTCCTTGATGAGCCGAAGGTTTGCATCCATGACGTTGCGCCTCATGCGTAGCGAATCATCGAGAAGGGTTTGCAGACCGTCCGACCAGGCGACATGAAGAACACCACCCATCCAATGCGGCTGCATCATGGCGTAGCCGATGGCGAGGCGACGGAACAGATCAGACTCGTAGTTTCGGACGGCTGGTTGTTGAATCCATTCGTCCAGTTCATCATCGAAAACAACGCCGCTGATGGGCTTCTCCATGACCTCACGCTGACGGTTGAGGAACCAGTCCTTGATTGCTAAGGCTCTCGAAGCGAGGTCTGCGCGTTCGTCGGATTGCATTCGGGCTTGAGCCGCCTGTGCCTTCTTGTAGGCGAGTTCCTTCTGCTTGTTCATGCCGATTTGAATAATGAAGAAGCGACGGTCAAGACCGGACTCAAGCTCCAGCCTGGCCGGTTGCGTCCCACCCCATACGGTGTAGCGGGTGTTGTAGCGAACCCATCCGTTTCGCATGACCTTCTGGACTCGACCAGAATCGGTTGAGGTCAAGAGTCCGTTCACCATGTCGGTGCTGTGATCCTTACGGTTGCTAATCCAAAGCGAGGACATTTCCTCGAAGGCGAGGAACCCGCCGCACATCTCACGTGCAAGCGGTCGCCCGACGATTTGCCCGTCCTCGTCCACGCTGCCGAACATACCAGCTTCGGTGATGCTGTTCGGGCCAAGCATTGTGTTGAAGCCAACGCCCATGTGAGCTTGACTTGAATGAAGAAGCCCTGTGCCTTCAGCGAGGAACAGGTCAATGAGAGCGTTCTTGCCTGAACCCTTCTCACCCTCCATGAGAATGTGAATACGGGTATCTGGGAGGTGACTCATCGGCGTGTAAAACGGCGGTCGGTTGTGGCGGAGAGGACACATATCGAGGGTAAAGACAGCGTTTGGGTCGGCTGGATCGAAGTCGCAGCGTGAACACTTGTTGGCGGTGTTGAACAGATGTGCGCCAATCGAACAGATGAACACCGGCACTTTGTCCTCGACATCAACATAGTGATTGTCAAGTGCGAACTCTCGGACTGCTCGGAAAATGTTTAGCATGGTCGGTCGCCTCCGTTTCGCCGAATGAGAACCACTTGATAAGGATTCTTAAATTGACCCTTACAATCGTTGGGTTTGATATATCGCCCACGTGTATTCAAAGCTGGCTCACTTGTCGAGAAGAAGCCGCTAATTCTTTTTGTTTTTTCAGCGTTTGCTGAAAGAATAAATTGGGGCGCAGAGCTGCGGTTTAGCTGAATTGTTTTATTTCGTCTTGAAGTGTGTGTAGTTGTAACCGTAACAGATAGATAAGGGAAGGATAGAGAGAACCAGACCTCAATATCTCTTTGAAGAAATGAAAGAATTGAGACATTCATGACGCAGCACCTCGTTTATTTCTTTCTGGGCCGCTGAAAAAATTAGCCCAGCACACCACGCATGAATGCCTCGAACTCCTTAGCGGCCAGCTCGGAGCTTGAGGTTGGGCGTTTCCAATCGTTTAGAGGGGGGTACAGGCGACCTTCAGCAAGTCTCCCTGCCTCGGTATGGGTGACAATGGTTGCAGCTAAACCAGACGGCCAGCCTGGGCCTTTTCGCACGTTGGTTGGTGGTAGCGGTCGAACGTTGTAGCCTCGGTTCGTTTGGATCACCGCACCGACGACAAGCTGGTTACCAAGGTCATGAATGTGAACAGCGAAACCCTCACGCTCGATAACGACGCATGGGACTTCGTGATACCCCTTGCTGTCGTGCCAACCCCCAGAGACGACGAAGCCGCCGTGTCGGTCGGCAATCCCTACGCAGTCGGGAGCTTTGAGGCCGGAGTTAGCCGTGATGAGGACAGCCCCAGACTCGGCCCACGACTTACCGACTGTTGAATACGGATCAGGAACCTCGCCGAGCATGATTGAAATGTACGGCGTTTTCGATTCGTCAAAGAATGAATTGAAGTCGTGAAGGAACTCGTTAGGGTCTTCGAGAAGCATTTCATTTACCGGTGTTCGTGGTAGCGGATCGTCAGCAAACAGGGCATCCAGCAACGCCCAGAACATTTTCTTGCCGTTCACCAGCACTTCGAGGTCAGCAATCATCAACCGAAAAAACGGTTGCTGCACCCTGTTCTTGTGCTTGTTCAGCTGCGTTGCGTTGATACGCTCGCACGTGAGTTCGCTTGGTCGGACATGAAGCCAGTCGCCGACCTGAATCATTGCTTCTCCACCTCTTCGAGCAGAGACAGAATGACGGCAATCTTTTGGTCTTTATCCAGGTCTTCGAGCTGGGCGTACGCCGCCATCTCGCAGTAGTGGGGGCAAGTGTGATCTTGATGGTCGTTCTTGGGTGTCAGCTTGACAGGAGAGGGGGGGTCAAGGATTTGCCCGACCAAAGGAAGTTTGACCCCGCCCTCATGTGAGTCAGTCGCCAGGTGCTTATCAAGGAATGCCTGACGCATTGTGCGAACGTTGTACCCGATGGCTTGGTGGCTTTTGAAGCCCATGATGTCGGCGATTTCTTTCTGCTGCAATCCGTGGCTTCGCAAGTATCGTAGTAGTCTCTTCTGTTCTCTGTTCATAACCATTCCTCCAGGTGTCCTTCAAGGGTTGCCTGAGCAACCTCAAGGGATAATTCGTGTGCGACCACGGATCGAAGGGCGTTGCCCTTGATGCCTTGCGTACCCGTAGCCATGCCTCGTCGAGCGACGGCATGACAGGGCTTGCCTTCGTTGTCTTTGACGAACTCTCGTCCGTCTGGAAGTGTGATAGTGCCGCTTCGGTTTGACCGGTTCGTACATTCAGGGCGAGGTCGCCACGACGAGGGGAACCTTCCCCAAAGGTCGGTCGGCTTGTTCCTGTCCTCACCGTATCGGCAATAGGTGATTTTGACGTGCTGCAGGTGGTCGAGCAGGGGAAGCTTCCGAAGGATGCCGACAGGGTTCTCAACCCAAAAGAAGTCGGGCTGAAGCCACTCGATAACCCGTAGCGTGTGTTCGACCAGCTCCACAGCCAAGCGGCCCTTGTCGCTCTTGGGTGTGCGTGTGCCGTCAGCTGCGGGTGGGTTCCAATGGTGGCCGCACGATGCGACCGAGAAGCCTGTGCATGGCGGGGAGGCCCAGACGACCTTCACCGGCCCATGCCTGGCGATAAGTGCCTTGCACCATTCTTCGTCAATATCGAGAATGGACATGACATGATCCTCAATGTAGTGGTGGATTTTCCTGGCCTCTTCATTGACTTCGCCGTTCAGCTCAACACCGACCACACGGAAGCCCAGCTTCACGAAGCCAGAGCCGCCACCACGTAGCCCAGAGAACAAATCAACGGCGAGATCGCTCAAGCGACCACTTCCTTCTCACGCTGAAGCTCCGTGTTCGTAGCCTCGTCAATCAAGAACTCAAGACGCTCCCTCTTGCTGTCGTCAATGCCGCACCAGAAGCGAAACGGCGACTCACCAAACGCTCGATACTTGCTCATGAGGTATTCGTCGGTGTGTTGGTGCTGCTCGTTGCGAAACAGCTCACGCTTGAACATCTCAAAGTCCATTTGACAGTAAAGAAGACGGATGCCTTTCATGACTTCGGACGCTGAAAAATACAGATGTTCGGTCATGCTTTCACCTTCTCAAAGTGCCTGTTGAACCGGTCTTGATCCAAGTGGGCTTCTTTTTTGGTTCTGTCCAGGTGGACGTAGTGAAACACAGAATACAAATCGAAGTGTTCAACCTTGGTGATGCGAATACGAACGTCTGGAATCGCTCGATAGCGGAAGGTCATGCCGACCAAACTCATTCCTCTTCCTCCTTGAGCATGGACTTCATCATGTCAGCATCGCAAGCGGTGATACGCTCGGCCCCCATGATAACCTCACAGTCAATCGAGATGTCGGACTCGGTGAAACCAGCGTCCTTCAATCCCCTTCGCACCTGGATGACTCGCTCAGTTGTCCAGACGTTGACGGCTGGATCAGCGAGAGCATCGGCAGAATCGGATTCAAGAAGGATGATGAGCGTACCGCTGGCCTTGCTCAATGTGACCTTTGCTTGAACAGTATCGAGAGGGAAGGCGTGGGACTCATTGGAAAAGAATACCGGCGCATCCATGTAAGGAACATGCGGTGAAACCTCTTTGACTTCGACGGACACAGCATAATCGAGGCCGTTGTCCTCAGCCAATGCTTTAAGCCATTCAAGCTCGGAGGTGGTTAGGCTGCTGGGTATTTCTGCACCGTTGATGAACCGAGTCTTGAGCGAAACCTCGGAGGTTTCTGGGGCTTCGTTGCGACCGTAGAGGTTCCAGCGAATGCCGGACTCTTCGAGAATGAACATACATTCAGGGGTTGATTCTCCTTGTACGAGTCCAGAGACTTTGATTGTTCTTCGGGCGTATCGGTTTGTTTGGTCGGTCATGTTTTTTCACTCCGCTTTTTTGATGGTATCACTATCAGGTATTTGAATGTCTCGCTGAAAGAGATGTTGATTTTCAGCTATTTGTCGGTCGTTCATGATCTCAAAACACAGCGTCAGCTGCGCCTCAAGACGTTGAACCTGAGCCTTCAGCTCCTCAATTTCTTGCTTACGCACCTCGATTCTTTCTTTCCAAAACTCGTCACCCAAGCGCACCTTCATACCATCACCTCGTCGAGCCAGGCCATGAAGACCGGCAGCGTGAACACCACGAACATGATCCAGAACAGAAACCAAGTGAATGTCATACGCCCACCTCGTTCAAGCAATCCCTGGCCTCTTCAAGCCATTGCATCGCTTCCTCGATGTCCTCTCCGGTCTTCCCGTATTGCAGGGATTCGGGGAGGTTGTCGAGCTTGTCCTGTTCTTCGTAAAGGATTTCCTCAATGACCAGCTTCACCTTCAGCAATCGCTTACGCTGCTTGTCGTTCATTGTGAGTCCTCCAGATGTCGCTTCGTTGCTTCGCTTGCTTCAAGCATGGCGGGAAGCATGGTGAATCGAGCGAAAATGTGGCCGCATGTGAGGCTCGGCCCGATGATTCGGGTTCCGTTGGGGAGATACATTTCAATGATGGTGTCCCAAACACGGACTCCCTCGATTTCGATTTCAACCTCTTCGCCGATGTTTTCCTCAACCCAGTTCTCACCTTCGCAGAGGTGGCAAGCCGTTAGGGTCATTCTGTCGCCTCCTTGTACGGATGCTTGAGCTTCATGCTGTGTTCGGTTCCACCGTCAGGGAGGATAAGGCAAGGCACAGCGGTTTGATAATACCGCCCTTGTTCATCGTGGTGGCCTCTGGTAATCTGCCAGCGGTTCATGCCGCAGTTCTCGCACGTGGTTTCTTCTCGCTTGCTCTGGACACACCAGGCGCAGATGTGCCACTCGATGTTATCCACAATGTCAGCCTCGATACCGGACTCCCATTCATCGTCCAGGCTTACGCCGTCGTACGACATAATCCGAGGGTGCGATTCGTCGCAGACTTCACAATGACAATGCCCGCCGAAGGCCAGCTCCAGAAGAAGGTCACGGTGCGTTTGGGTGGGGATCACCAGCGGCTTGTTTTCGCCGAAAGCATCGGCGAGTTCGTTGTAAAGCTTGATCCTGTCGGCTGCTTTTGTGTTTCTCCATTCGTCTTCATTCATGTCCGTCGCCTCCTTCGCATTCGCAAGAGTTGTACCATGTGACGCAGCTTTGGCATTCGTCAATCTCCATGAGGCATAGGCCGTTTTCTGGGACATGAACGCCTGGTCTGTCTTCGTCGCAGGTGTAAAGGAGACGTTCGCCACCGCAGCCACAACAGGTATGGGTGAGCATGGCTTCAGCGTCAATGATTTTACACTCGATGTTTTCGACGATTTCATCATAGTCGAGCGTGGGAAGTCCGGTGTACCTGTGCCATTGTCGGTACAGATCGTCACGGTTCTTACTGAGCCTGAACATCATCGAGGACAGCTTGTGAGAAGCTGGTCGGGACATCAGCGCACCCCCGCTTCTTTCAGGCAATCGTCTTTGAAGCACAGCTCCCAATCAATGTAAAGCACTTGACCGCTTCTCAACACTTGCGTTTGAGTCCGAGGCTGTGCGCCTTGGCATCCACAGATGTTGCACTTCATGCGACCACCTCGGCTTTTGGGTGTGCATCGAGAGCCGCCTTCAGCAGCTTCTCCATGTGGGGCCAATGCTCATGGTCATGAACAATTTGAATCAGCTCATCAAAGGGCATCTCGACTTGAACCATCCCGAACTCGCCAGCCTTCAGGTGAGGCTCGCCTTCGTGCTTGGCCGCTTCTTCTGGCTCAAGGCCCAGGCCGAAGTCTGGGTGATTGATGTCCTCGGTCATGTGTAGCAGCGTTATGTCGCCGTCCTCGATTTCGTACGCCAGATAAAACTTCATCTCAAAGCCACCTCTGCTTCAGGGCGTAGCCGTCGCCGAACAGCACATGCGACAACGAATAAACGAGATGAAAGCCCATGTCCATGCCGCAGCCCTCAGCTTTGACGGCGTGGTATCGGTCGGTAAATGTCCAGCCCAGGGCGACGGAGGCGAGGAAAGACCAGTCATAGGGGTAATCGTCTTTGATGAGTCGCACCTTGATCCATCGAGTCATGCCCGACTTGGAGACATGTTCAAGCTGGGTGTAAATCGTGTCACCTGGTTTGAAGGCTTCCTTCAGCTTTTCGATTGCTTCCTCTCGCTTCATTCGCTCGCCTCCTTCTTCTCTTCGATCCAGAGCGACACCATGATGCGTGTTTCTTTGTACTCGTCTTCTCTGGCGAAAATGTAATGGTCGCATCGAGGGATGACGTTTGAGAATTGAATGACCCAGGCAAGGTCACGGGTGAGGGATGTCGAGGTGGTCATTCGCAGGGTGACCTTGTGTCCAGCCTCAAGGAAGCCTTGAAGCTCCTTCCACGTCTCGTTTTTGTCTCGGTTCCAAACGGTGAAGTCTGGCAGTTGTATTTTGGTCGGCATTTTTATTCCTCCGGTCTGTTTGTTGGTATCACTATCTCATATTTAAGGGAATCCCTTGAAATCGTATTGAGAACCTGAATAACATCGCTGAAGCTGCAGTCGAGAAGCTGGATGATCCATGAGAAGTATTCGCCGCTCACATCAAACGGGCAAACGGGGTGAAGCCTGGCGAGTTCGGGGATTTCTGGGGGGTTGCCCTCTTCAAAGAACATTGAGTCGGTTCCTCCCTGATGCAAGGTGAACCCGACGAGGATTTCTTCAGCGTCGGACATCGGCAGCGTGTCGCCGTATGCGTCGAAAATCTGCATCGAGAAGCCGTCAAGTTCACGCTCCAGGCACCAGCAACCGCCGCCGGTGTGTCGTCGAGTCCAACCGTCAGGGGTCGGCATTGAGTCGGGGTGGGGTTGTCTCATTCGCTCACCTCGTTCTTGACGCGCTCGATTGCTTTCTGGAGCATCTCGATTTGGATGGCCTTCGGCACATAGGCGGTTTGATCCATCAGCTTTTGAACAACGTTCGCCCTGCATGGGTGAGCTGGGTCGTCCCAGCTCCCGCCGCACCAATGACAGATGCTCAAGCGACCACCTCGATAACCCACCAGACGAGCAGCCCGCCGTATTCTGGGTTTGGATGCTCGCCGGTGATGATGTGACCGCCGATGCTGTCGGCGACCTGTTGCGCCCTGGCCTCGGTTCGGTGGTAAGAATGGCATCGGTTGGGGTCAAAGCTCATGCGTCGGCCTCCTGATCTGCGAAGGGGTCGGTGTCGTCGAGCATGGCCTCCACCAGCTTTCGGGTGCGCCAAGCGTTCTTCACTCGACCACCCCCGAACCGTTACAGGCAGAGCATGGAGAATCGTCCTCGCCGACAACGCCGAGAGCATCACACACGACACATTCTTTCTCGCCTTCCTCGTCGTGGGGGTCGGGCAGCCCCATGGCGGCGTAAAGGGCGCGTGAACGCTCGTCCCAGAACGGGGTCATGTCGTCGTCCCACGGGTTCTTCAGCTCCCAAGCGGCACATCGAGCCGTCTCAAGCTGAGGCCACAGGCCGTCATTGTGATCCTGTGAGTCATCGGGATGAAACCAAGGTTCCATGCCCCAATGCTTCCAGAAGGCCACGGCTTCTTCAACGGTGGCGGGGGTTCCGGTCGAAGGGTCAAAGGTCACTCGACCGCCTCCTTGATGCGTCGTAGCCATGCGAGCCGAACGGTTTCGGCCTTGAGGTGGTCGCCCTGTAATTCCTTACGGTGCTGTTCCCATGCTTCCTCTTCGCTCTTGAAACCGTAGTCCATCCAATGATGAACGAGGTTGCCGCCTTCTTCCAGAAGGTACGCACCGAAGGAGATTTCATCATTCAAGGCTTCCATCATCTCTTCAAAGGTGTGAGGCTCGCCGTCGTCGTCGTCGTCGAGAGCAAACTCAATCGCTTCTCCCATCTGTGAACCGTTGGTGAGGATCACCACATGAGGAAAGCAAGTGCTTTTTCGCTCGGTTTCTGGGTTCTCGATTGTGCCGCCTGGGTGGAACATATACCGGTTCACTTCGGCATAGTCGGTGAGCATTTTTCGCAGGGTGTCGGTTTTTTGGTCGGGGGTCATTTTTGTTCGCCTCTTGGTTATGGTAGCACTACCTCATATTTAAGCATAGTGCTTGGAATGTTTCGGGGAATAGGATTTTTTGGGGATTTTTTAGGGTCGGGGTTTTTTGGGGGAGCTGCGGCTTTTCGGGGGATTTGGCCTTTTTCAGCTATTTTTAGCTGGTCGAGCGAGACAAAAAGCTGCGGCTGGGAGCTGAAGGAGAGCTCGGGATTTTCGACAATCGAGGGCGGTTTATGCCTGACGCCTGGCGAATCCTGGCCCAGGCCTTGGCAAAAGCTGGTCGCGCACGTGGTGCGAACGTCTGGCAAGGTGATGCCTCAGAGGATCAGCGGCGGGGCTTGGCGTGGCCCGTGGTCGGTGTCGAGTCGGCGACGGCATCAAGGGCTTCAATCATGGCCTTGACGACGGGCAAGGGTGGCACCGTGTCTGGTGTACCCCAGGCGAGCCAAAGGCCCATGAGGTCGGTGACCTCGTCGTCGTCGGTGCTGGTGTGGATGTCGCACAGGTTCGTCACGACATCCCACACGCCGTGCCACGCTTGAAACATGGTGGCGCGGTCGTCGAAATGTTCCCTAAGGCTGGCCTTCATCGGGTCGGTCAGTCCGTCCACGCTGAGGGCTGCGGTGCGAAGAATCGAGAAGGTGCGTTCATCCAGCACTTCAGTCACCCACGCGACCGCTTGGGCGGCGGTGTCAAAGTGCCAAGAGAGCGCGCCGCTTTCTTCGTTGTCTCCGCCGTACCTGTCGAGACGGCGGCGAATCTGTTGAACGGCGAGGGCGGGGGCGTGGCTGTCGCTCAAGGTGTCGTGATACACTTCAACGAGGGCCGACGCTTCCAGCGTGTCGGGGGCCGAGCCTGTGCCGTGGTTGATGATGCGGAAGGTCAAGGGGCGGTGGTGAAGTGACCAGGCGGTGAAGCCGCCGCCGATGCCCTGAAGGGTGAAACCTTCGGGGATCACGCGCTCACCTCTTGACAGCAGGGGCAGGGCTTGGGGTCGGCTTGAAAATCACGCTCGGACGCTTCCAGGGTGAGCATTTCATCCATGCAGTTTTCACAAGACCACAAGGGCGAACCGAGGCCACCGAGGACGGCCCACGCTGGACGCTCGCCACAGCAGTCACACAGACGGACGGAACAGGAGGGGCATTCAATCGCTCCATGGTTGGACGCGATTTCAACGCACTTTTCACAGACACCGCCGTCACCGTTGGCGTGGAGGTTGTCACACACGACGACAGCGCACCGGTGAAGGTGGGACGGTCGCAGGTCGGAAAATCGAGAGGGGAAACCGTCGCTCATTGGCTCACCTTCTGGGTTCCAAAGGGGCGGCGGGGTGCATGATGCCATCGGGGAGCGGTTTCGCTCAAGCGTTGAGCGGCATCTTCAGCGGTGAGGTCGGCGGTGTGGCCCGTCCTCATCTCGTAGGGTTGAGCGTTGCCGTGGGTGGGGCCGTACGCGTCGAACCAATGGCCGAGGACATCATGCAGAATGGCGCAGTCCTGACCGTCGAGGGTGACCCTCTCTTGGTCGGACATGAACCAGTCCCAATAATGACCCGTCCATGTGCGGCCCTGGTCGGTCGTTTCAAATTGAAGGTGAGGGCCACCGGTGGACACCACGAAGGCGAAGCCGAGAACCTCGGCGAAGTCGTCGGACTCGTGCGCGGTCTCTTCGTCGTCGTTGTCGTAAAAGAAGAGGTGGGGCTTCTGGAGGCGCACCACTTCAAGCACAGTCTCCCCGAAAATCTCAACGAGACAGCGGGGCTCCTTGCCGTGGGTGTGGTCGAGGTCTTCGCCACAATCAACACACCGGCCCGAAGGGTCGGAGGTGATGCCTTGGCAGGGTTCCACCTCGGCGCGTAGGTTGTTCATCACGACCTCCACATAGGAGGCCGCAGGGCTGCGGGTTTGGTCGGGTTCTTGTCCCATGCTTTCAGCAGGTCAGCCACGCATTATAAGGGTGCTTGTAAGGGTGCGCCGTTCCGCTCGATTTGGGGGCTGAAGAGACGTTCGCAACGGCTGAACGAGGGACTGAGAGCCGATTCAAAATAAGGGCCAAAATAAGGGGGGTGGTGGTCACCACTACCAAACGCCCGAAACGCCCAGAAACCCCCTTTATTCGACCGGAGAGGGCAAGTCGCGAAGGTTCCAATTGCCAAGGGTCGGGGGTATGATAGGACTACGGGGGGTCACAAATGGCACACAGGCCGTTTATACGCGATTTAGAGGCATAGTGCAAAATTGACCGATTTAGTGAAGCCTGGGCTTTTGTCGATCTTGTGGCACTTATTTTTTTTCGTCGGCTGACCAGCTTTTCCAATAATTGCCGCTGGAGGGCAGCTGCCAATAAGTGTCGTTCAAATCGGACTTAATGAATCTTCAGGGAGCTGAAGTGGTGTATTTTTTGCACCTGCTTTCATTCTGGCACTCGGTGTATTTTCTGCACCGACTTTCAAAATGTGACCAGGTGTCTCAAAAAAAGCTGGTTTCAAAATAAAATTGAGCGCGTCGCGAGCCTGAGGGCTGCTGTCGAGGTCGGGGGGTTTTTGGATCGGTGGGGCGGTTTAGAAACCGCGGGGTTTTCCACCGTGGGGGCGGTCTATCGCGCCGTGTGGGTGTAGCCCAGGCCTGACGGCTTGGGCTGAAGGATCGAGCGCGTGGGAAGATCACGCGACGGGGGCCAGGATCGGCGGCGCGAAATCGAGCGCGCCGCGAACGTCTCCAAGGGTGGCCCCTGCTGAAGAATCGAGAGGGGCGCGTTCTGGGTCAACCATGAACCTCAATGGTTCGGGTGAGCATCAGCAGGGCGAACAGCGGAAGCACCGCCGCCGCACCCACCATGAAGGCGAAGGTCGGGACGGGGAACGGTCGCGAGCCGAGGACGGACACACGGCAGAACATCACGCCCACCCCTCAAGGATGAAGAGAAGCAGGGCGGCGACTTGCTCAAATCGAGCCTCACCCGTCATGTCGTGGAGGTTGTCGGCCCACGCGTCAAGGGCTGCGGGGGTCGCCTCGTCGTCGTCAAGACCGAGCAGGAGGGCGGCGCGTTCTGGGTCAATGCGTCCGAGGCCGTCGCGGAGGTGGTCAAGGGTGGACATCTCGCCCAGCGGCTCGGCGGAGAGGCCGCAGGTGCGGCACTTGTTGTCATCGGTGACCACGGAGTCAAGGCCACAGGCGGGGCAGTCGGCCCCGTCCTCGTTGGCCCAGCGGGTGAAGGCTTCCCAGCGGGTCGGGTCGTCGCTCATTCGCTCGCCTCGTCGGTCTTGAGTCGGCTGAGGATTTCGACGCCGCGGGCGTACCCTGTGGAGAAGGTGCGGCTCTTCCAGTCAAAGGAGGGCTGGCTCTCCCGCAGGTGCCGAAGAAGGGCGCGGGTGCTGATGAACGCCAACGGCTCGCCGTGGTGGACGAAGACGACGGGGTCACGGACGGAGGGGGTGACGAAGGCCCAAGCGGTGCGCCAGTCGCTCAAAGAACCACCTCACCGAAGCAGTCGCAGAGGGCGACGATGTGAGATTTGAAGCCGTCCTCGCTGGAGAGTTCGAGGTCGTCGCCGCAGGTCGGACAGGCGACAAACTCCCACTGAAGGAAGAGGGCAGAAAACGAGGTGTGACCAGCGTTCACGGCGGCGTTGATGGCTCGCACCGCGGCCTTCTGTCGTCGCTCATATTCTGGTGTGTCGTCGGCGGTGATGGCCTCAGCGCAAGCAGGGCTGCACCAGTCGGCGCATTCGCCGGTTTGGTCGGCGGAGTCGTCGCCGCAGACTGAGCAGGTTCGGACAGGAACGCCGAACCCGTCAGCGTGAACGGTGGGGGCTTCGGTGTCCTCGCATCCGTCGCCCGTGTCGGTGGTTCCGGTGTAGGCGGCGCATTCGTCGGGGCTGTCGGGGTTGAGGGCGTGGCGGTCGCAACAGGGCAGGGGTTCGCCGTTGGCGTTGGCGACGAGGGCGGCATGGATGCGCTCGGCGTCGTTGATGGTGGCGGCGCGCTGGTGGACGGGGTGTTGAGCCTTGAGCGACTGCACCACACAGGACGCAAAGAAGCAGAGGTCACCATCGGTGGCGTTCTCCTTCAAGTACACGGCCACGGCCTCAAGGAGAGGCAGGGCTGGGGTGTGGTTGATGAGGTGGGCGATAGCCTCGCCCGTGGCATGCTGGTTTTGGTCGGGTATGTCGTGGGACATTGTCAATGGTAGCACTACCCCCCATATGAAGGGTGCGTTGATTTCCCCTCAACGGGGGCCGTTTCACGGGGCGCAGGTTCCCGCCGTCCTGTGGGGCTGCATGGCCGAAGGAACGCCCCGCCAGCACCACCCACCACCCCACCAAAACGGGCGCGTTCTGGGTCGCTTCAGCGGTCGAAAATCGAGGGTGACCAGGCCCACCTTCAACCCGTTGGAAACGTTGTTTTGAGGCCGTCAAAATCGGCCCCAATTCTGGAAGGTCTGCCAAGATTTGTGACAAGATCACGCGCCGTCACCGTGGCAAATCGAGGGTGGAAACGGTCGGTTTTTGTAGTCAAAAAGCTCCGAGCTCGGCAGCCCGCCAAGTCATAGTATATAAGCATAGTGCTAAACAGCGATGATGCAGGTAGGCATAATGCTTATATACCAGCTTTGACCATGTGACCTGGATCCGCCAAAAACCAGCAAAAGAACGCAGCAGCTTATCGCTCACCTCTCCGAAAAATGCTCAATAATTTTTTTTCTGGGATTTTTTTATGCCCCACGTTTTTATCTGCGTTTCACCGGCTGGCGCATCCCTCGACCAAAATCTCTCGTCCTTCTTGAGCATCCACACCAAACCTCTTATGCTCGGCGTTCTCCCTCCGATCCTCTCGAACAAACAGTCCTTCAGGCGACTTGCCTCCATAGCTCCTTTCTCTTCGAGAACGTCCACGATGTAGTCTTGCACCGGCTTCTTCATCACCAAAGCCCCACGAACTTACCAGGCTTCGGCCTTCCGTTTTGCTTCTTGTTGCCAGCTTTCGACCACCCAGAGCCATCAGCCTTGCCGACAGCCACAGGTGCAGCTCCGCCGTCCTTGTGCGAGAAGCAGTCAATAGCATGGGCTAAGGCCATCGTAGTGTCGTTGTGCTTCCCCAAGTCCACAATGTCCCCGCCTTTCCAGACATGGCACTCCAACTCATCGAGCATGACATCTATGATCCGACGTGTCTCATGGTTTCCATACGGGAACACCACTTTGCCCTGCTCGAACCAAACCCTAAGCCGGTTCAACAAAGCTTGCTTCAATGACTTGTTGCTGACCTTGCTCGGCCTGTAATCAACCACAGCTCCCATCTGCGAAATCAGACTTTCGTAAAGCTGCTGAAAACCCGAACTTTCCGCAGAAAGCGTAGCATTCCCGTAAATCTTGCACCATTCAACCAATTTTTCTGCTTGCTTAGTTGGCGGAAAATCGTTGCGCCTCCACACATTGACAACGTGCAAATAGCCCTGCTCATCCTGTCGAACCACCACAGCCACCGAGTAATCCTGTCCTAACCCATGCGCCGGATCGAAACCAATGACATACCGACCGCCATGATCCTTGGCGAAGCTCACACCCACGTTCATATCGAGGTTCTTTCTCGTATGCGCTCTGGGGTATGCAGCTGAATCATCGTCCATCACTTTGCACAGGTATTCTTGAGCAAAGGCCAAATCGCCCATAGCCCCCTTTTGTTCCATGATAAACTCCAAGCTCCGCTGTTCAGGCCACAGCACCGCCGGTTTAATCGCCCCTGCGCTCGAACGCCATTCATCCCAATTCGGAATCGCTGACCATGTGCCACTTTTCCAGGCTTCATTCGATAGCATCTCTGTATGATACAGATCAACCGCTGACATCGGCGTACCGACGCAATAGAGATTCGTCCCTGGACTTAGCATCGGTGTGACCACCTTCTTCAGCCAGTCCCTCACGGAGTCCATCGGTGTGTCGCCCATGTCCGTAAGCACGTCGTCGAGAGCAATACAAGCTGGATGCTCACCACGCATAGCTGCACCCATGCCCGTAGCCTTAATCCATGA
>Ga0098055_1000927_pt1 | contig 16465 bp, 15 predicted proteins | sample 17_taG_FD_75107 | JGI IMG/M metagenome (GOLD analysis project Ga0098055, IMG submission 75107) | Marine viral communities from the Subarctic Pacific Ocean - 17_ETSP_OMZ_AT15314 metaG | ecosystem: Environmental > Aquatic > Marine > Oceanic | place: Pacific Ocean | collected 2015-01-18 | reverse complement strand
CATTGGTGGTGCCAACTCTAAAAAGTTTTTGCCCATGCACACTCGATGACTCGGTGCACCTATCGTAACGGTACTTTTAAAAGTTCCAGACACTGCAACCAGTTTGGTTTCGGTAGCACCGCCAACAAGAGTCACTTTAACAGACTTGTCCGGAAACGAATCAGTCAGCGTGGATCCGTACTTAAACATTTTTACGTCTTCAGACAAAGCATCCTCTGATTTTAGCGTTGCATGATGGACTTGATACGACGTTTCGCTGATGACAACGTAATTGTCTTCGAATGCAACGCCTGAGTGTTTGCCTGGCACTGTCTGCATTACTTCGGGTGTTGAGTATGGAGTAAGAAACGACTGCAAGTTTTTCAGTCTAATGTCGGTGACAAACTCTCTTCTGCCGTCGACCCATCGTATTACAGAAGTGTAGATTCCATTGAGTGCAGGCTTCAGAACATTAAAGCAGCGTCTTTGACTTTGACAGTCGCTGTACGTATTGTGGCCGGCGTAGAAATCAGAAAGGTACGAAGAGTGTGTGTCGTAAGAGTTTTCCGTTAATTCGTCAAATCCGCATTGAATAATGGAAGTGTCTGTACCCAGCCCAAGTATGCCAAAATCAAATTTGTACATGCACCAAAAAGATCTTTCGTCAGTTGGAGCGGACGACAGAGTCTGCAAGTCATAATTTTTGGAAAACGACATACGCAGCCAAATCATTTGCTGTGTTGGAGTCGAATCTTGAAAGGATGACGTCGGCAATGTGTAAGTTGCCCGGTGAGTAAAATCGCCGCTAGACTTCCGGACTCCAATAAAATCTTCGTCCACTCTTAATCTTCCCATTGGCTCGCCAAGCACGGCTTTTTGTACTTCTGAATTTGTGCCCGTGGTAAAGTACGCATGCCAGGCACTGTTATCAAATTGCGTGGGTCTACTTGGAGCAATGATCATCAGGTTTTCACATTCGCCAGGCACACTGTCAACACACGCGACCGAGTACTGTGTAACCCTGTTACGATAATCAGCCAGAGACGCCACTGTTTCAGGAAGTTCAATAAGAAACTCGGTCGACGTAGTTGGATTAAAACTAGAAAATTGTGCAAACTTAGTCCAATAGAATCGTGTCAGTCGACAGACCATTGGTTCATTCACTAAATCATGAGACCCAGGAGTAAACTCTTGAGAAGCAGATGATGAAAACCACTTCACATTCATAGCAGGGCTATCGTACTGCATTGCCTTTTCGAAATAGCAGTGCAAAATAACCAGTCCGTCTTTGTGAGGTGCATACGTTTGGTAGCTTGGTGCAACAAACGATTCCACAAATGCAGTATCCGAAGAAGCAACATCCTCTTGGACAAGAGATGCCGCATTTGATATTTGATAAAATGCAAAACTTTCGTTAGAAAGAGTTAAAGCGTCGTATACCGTGAATTTCTCTTCAATGTCAAGGAATTGTCTGTTGATTGCAGTATTAAAATGGAATGAAGCGGAACTTTCTTTTGGGCTGGCCAGAAACAAAAAGCAAGGAGGACTTTGAAAATTAGTTTCAAACTTGCAAACCACAACTTTTGTGATCAAACGAAATTGTAAGTTGTTGTTAATATGGTCAAAACGAGCAACAAAAACGTCTTTGACTGCATCAATCTTTCCAACTGATAGTTCGTCAGTCATAAAAAACGGTTCTTCCAAATTTATTCCTTTCTCTTGGTACATTTGGGTCCAAGTGATTGTCAGTTCAGACGTGATGCCAAGGTACACCGTCAAGATGGTTCGAGTGTGATCGGGACCCACGTATCCAGATCCAAAATGGGCAGGCCCCGTATGTTCACAAACCATCCACACCAAATTCGGATACTCTGGAGAAGATTCATCAGAAGATACAATTGTGTTTTTTTCACAGTTTTCCGGAAAGTCCACGTCGCTTGACTGGATCACCGTTTTGTCCATACTGTCGTAATTCTTGGGAGTGTGCGTGTGACTGAGGAACGTGTAGTCCATGTCAACACTGTAGTCAAAGTTTTGAGTTGCTGCAAGCTTTGTGGCATCCCCCAATGCAACAGCGATTTGACTTTCGGCATCAACAATTTCACGGTCGTCGTTGATAATGTACGACTTGTCGTTATCAAGTTGAGAGATTGTGCTCACAGATTGAAATTTTCCAACGTAGTTAATCTCGTACTCGTCTTCGTTAACAGGTTCACATTGTAGGATGCACCGAGAAAGAAGTTTGCACTGCGGAAGTTGTTCTTCCGGAAACCCTAACTTGTCGTAGAATATGGCGGACAACGAGGCTGCCGCCACAAAGGCCGCCATGTTTTACCTAATCCAAGAAGTGGTATATATGAAAATGCACTTCTTGCCAAATGGCATACGCGCTCGTAGAGTGCCACGAGGTACAATAACGCGATAACCCTTTGGGAAACGTTTCTAAAGAGTCCACAGGTCGTCACTGAAGAATCGCTCATTTGGATTACGGCGACCTACCTGACATTCCTGGCAATCAGGGTCTATGTTTATTGAGTGTGGTACGTTTATTTGCCTGCGCCAATCAAAGAGTACGCTTACTTGACACAGGCGACCATACCGAACTTGCACTCATCCAACTCTTGTCGGCAAGTCGCGGTGTACCCATTGCTGTGATGCCTTTCTGATGTTACGAAAACAGGCCATCTTTGCAATCACGTACATTGCACTGCAAAGGTAAAACTGTGAATGGAACCTGCAGCACTTGTGCTACCGGCGCTAGGACTATGGACTGGCAATTTAGCTTCATGGTGAGCCTGCTGGCAATAATGTAACAAGTCGTGGGCTTAAACCATTCACAGGGCACTGGGCGCCCATTTTTTTCTGTTGGTACTGCATTTGGGGAGGAGGTCAGAAAGCACCACATTGATCGTGACGTCCACCGCCATCATCTTGGCCACAATGATTGTGTACATGTTCAGCGTCAACAAAAGCATGGTGGCAGGACTTACATGGGGCTTGTCTGTCTTGGTATTGGGCTTTTACTTCCTGTGGTCCAATCAATACCTCAGTATTACACAGAGGGATATGGCTGTAAACTAACTGGAAAGGCGGGACCATGGTCAGAGCAAATGAGGATTGATTCCGACGCATTGTCCGGAAACGTGTACTGGAACACCGAAAAGAGCGTGGCGTTCAAGTGCCCACGAGAGTACGGCATTATTGTGCAAATGAACACTACAGCGGGAAACGATGGATGGTTTGGATCAAAGGATTGCCCAAACACCTTTAGCACAAAGTACTACAATGGAAAGACTTTGACGCCTTTCCAGTTGCCTGCACGCATCGAGTACATGTGCACGACCCACAGGGCGAGGCACTGGTACAGTGGCTCGTTTTCAGTTGATCGCGCAGGCGAAATTGGTATTGAAACCTACTTTGCAACGGCAGACTTTAATGGGGGCTATGCAAGCTCGACCTACTACCGAGGCATGCAGTACTCGGCGCTTGGCATCATCCTGGCAGGCCTCATTGGTGTCGTGGCAGTCATGGCCCCAGTCGGATCTACAGAACGACAGATTTCAGCCTATGTCACAATGGCCTTGGTGTTTGCCGCATTTGTCTGGATTGTCGTGGCCGTCTCAAAAATACGCAAAGCTTCGCCCCGACCATATTCATTCAGAGTGTATCATGCAGGACTTGGATACTTTACTATAGTTATCATTGCGTTTACACTTGTGCTCGGTGCAGTGCAATTTTACAAACGCACACTTGAAACAGTGTTCAAGGCAACAGTCACGCTGATGCTGCTTTTGACCATTGCTACATCGGCGGTTGCACTAGAAAACTTTTACGGGTACGACAGGGGCTTGATTGTCTCGATTGCAATCATACTTGGGGTCTTGTTTGTCTCGGCCATGTTTATCAACAGACAAGCCACTGCCCTTTACACACCAGAAAACCTTGAAACATCAATAATCGAAAAGCCCAAACAGCAAGAGGAGATTGTGTATTACCAGAGTGGTAGACCGCGCCGCAAAGAGCGAAAATCGTTTTTTTAGAGTGCGTACATCCATCTATTTAAGTGTCTTTGCGTCACCAAAAATGTTGCTCACCACAGTGCTCCTTTTGTCGCAGTGCAGAGCATCGTGCCAGGGTTGTTCAGAGCCAAAAGTTTGCGCATACCAACAAGGAGTAGAAGATGTGGAGTGCATCACGTTGGAAGAAGCAGTGCAGTTTGGTGGCTGTGGCACTACCGGATTCTTTCAAACGGGTGACACGCAGGTGGCCTTTACTTCAGAGCTGTGCACAACTACAACTTCTACAACAACCACACCAAAAGTGGAAAGCAGCGAAAGCACATCGCGAAGTCTCAACACTGTAGAAATTGTTGGCATTGTCGTGGGAGCCGTTGCACTGGTAAGTCTCTCAATAGGAATCGCATTGTTGCTTGGGAAACAAAAAACAAAAGGCCAGTACACAGCCATGCAACGCGATAGATTTTAGTGCAAGTAGCAACAATTGTATAAATGTTACCCAAGTGTTTTAAAATGTGGGTTTTGCACGCCCTCGCATTGGCGCACCAATGCATCGAAAACGAAATCATCAACGCCGAAGAGAGGGAATGCTTCTTTGGTAAGTACTCTGTGTTTGAAGAGCTTGCGGGCATTGCCGCGTCCGCAGCATCTTGTCCGGAAACAGATTGCACTCAGCCCTGTCAAGACTTTGATTCTACGCTTGTCAACTGTGCCACACTTGGTGTGCTCGTCAATTATCGCGAGCCATGCCGGGGATACTACGCAACAAAAGTCTTTTTCCCACTCCTGCAAACTGTTTGTTCAGGCGTTGAGGCCACGCTTGCAGGTCATGCCAAAGGTGTATGCAGCATGTGGCCTGCTAGGACTGGAACTTCAAGTCGGCGAGGACGCGCCCACGTGTGAACAACTGGATAATTACATCTTTAATCCAAGGATGCCTGCCTGTCATGGAAGTTCAGCACCATCGCCAGAAACAGCATCATTTTCAGTTTTTTACGTCCTCCTTACCGTAAGGATGCCCATCACCCCATTGTCCCTATTTGGTGTTTACGCCCACACAGACAAGTCTATACCTCGTCACAAACAGTCGATCCGGCCGTGAACTGGTGCAACGTGCACGAGAAGAAACTCTAAAGACGGTGGACACTACTAAAACAAGCGGAGAGTACAAACCGAGGCTCTTTCTATGAGTGCAGAACAGACGGGTGTACTTATCATTTTGTTGGCAAGTCTTTATTGCAGTAGTCTCACTTACGCCATCTAACCAGTGGCTGTAGGTGGTGTGTATAGCCACTACAATCAGCGCAGTCCACCAACTCATCAAAACATGGATTGATTACAAAACCTTCAAAGCTCAGGAACCCGTAGAACTTACTCTGATTTCCGAAACCAGTCAACAACCGATTTCTGACCAGGAGTAGCTCGTTTGGTTTTGATAAACACCTGGTTGGCCTTGGCCTTTTGCAAACATTTTCGGCACTCAAAGTGGGAGTTGCCAGACTTGACAAGCTCGGAATCCCCACACCTTTGAACGCACGCGTGTTAGCCCTAAACCCGAGCAGAGGAGCGTATACACGTGTGCGACCTTTTGCAATCTGGAAAATCAACGCTGCTGAGAATGGTGGTTGGCTTTTTCTTTTGAGTCAGCGAAGAGGCTTGCGCCAGCCCGTAAATCAGTGCGCTGGACATTGGCAATAAAAAAGTGAAGAACGTGGTGGTCTAGTTTATAATTATGGGGTATACAAACTAGTGGAACTTTGCCTGGAGCGCCCGGCCAAGGTCAAACTCGCGCGGCGGCTCCTCTGGTGCAGAGCGACCGCGCTTCGAAGCAGGCTCGCCCTCCTCCGCAGCAGCAGCCTTGGCTGCTGGAGCAGGCTCGCGGCGGTGCAGGCTAGCCATGTGCTGGTGCACCCGACGGGAGCAAGCCATCACCACCTACCGCTCAAGTTAGACCATCACAACAACAAAGGGGAAAGCACAAAACGCTTGCCTGCCGGAAGGCCTCGCCAGTGGTGGCCTCGTCACTAATGAGCTTCTCAATGCTCTGAGACTCCATCTTGCCAAGGTCGCTCTGATCTGGAAGGTGACCATCGAGCAGCTGCTTCACCTGTACAGAAATCAGACACTTTACACACCGTAGGGCCAGCACGGATCTAGTACCTGCATCGCAAGAATCTCGTTGTTCGTCTTGGCAGCACCCTGAGCCTCCTTGGCAGCAGCAGCCTCCGCCTTGGCAGCCTCAATCTGCTGAACAAACTCGGTCTTTTGCGACTCGCTGGCCGACTCAAGCTCGGTAATCTTGCCCATCAGCTCGCCAAAGCGAGACTCGAACAGCTTGCGCGTCTCCTCGTCCATACCAGCAAGCGACTTTTCAAGAGGCGAAAGCTCAGGGGTTTCAGTCTCCATAGGGGCAGCCATAGTCTTTGGAGGACACAAAGTGTGAGGTAAATACTGTTCAGTAACGAAAGCCGCAGACCTAACAGGATCCTTTGAACCGCGTGAATAGCCAACCAGGCATGGGTGGTCAGGCAAGTTCTTACATTTGTGAGCGTCAATTCCAACGGAACCTTTCGGCCGTTGGTGTCAACATGCGTAAGCGAAAGGCCCCTCAGCAATCCGTTGTTCAAAAGCATCTGCACAGCATCGTAATTCTTTTCAATCTCAAAGTACACGTCGTCATTCTGGCCCACCGCACTGACCCTGCCCACAGCACGCTTGACACCTTCCATCTTGGACAAGGCCGTAGTAAAGGTCGACGACGGATCGTGCGCACTCGTCACCTGTGATGACAAGGGTAAACAGTAGCAAACGGGCATCCGTTCAATAAAGCATACCTCGGACGCAGCAGCCATAAGACCCTCATGCTCAATCGTTATCGGAGCACCCACAAGCTGAGTACGGATTGTTTCCAAATCCCCGGATGACAATCCAAACCCAGGGTCGTTTGCACCACCAGCCCACAATCCCCGATACATTGAAACCGTACTTTGAAGTGAGGGCGGCATTTATAGAGCAGAGAATGAGCCGGCTCTGGGAAGAAAGGTTTGATCGAAACGCCCTCGCTATTTTAAACACTGCCCTTGTCTACTACAAAAAGCCGACGTTTCCAACGCTTCATCGCCACGACTACCACGATAACAAACAATTTCTCGCACAGTTTGACGTTACGAAAAAAACGCAAATGAGCAAAGCTACACTTGACGATTTGAAAGAGGCGGACGAATACGCTGCGAGTAAAATTAAAGTGTGATGCTTTAGATGAAGGGCCCCTTGTCCTTGGGGTATCGCGGCATTTGCTCCACTTTAAACCATTTTGACAGCGCCCGCATCATGTCCTTTTGCGAACACTCTACAAATGTCATTGCAATCTGTGTCCGGTCCGACACCTGTCACCCAGTAAGCCACCATCATCACAAGGCCCAGAGGAATCGGAATCATACAAACGTGCGAAACATCATGGTCAAAGAGGAGAATGGATTTTTTTGTGGCGCCCGCACTAGAGACGGCGTCAACAGCCGTGTTTGTACTTGCATCAGGAATTGCAGTCAAATACCCAGTCTACCTCTCGGGCGCAGCACAAGCAGAAGGACAGTCAGTGTTTAGAATCAACAACCACATTGTTCAAGGCGATGTGCCAGTCAGCTTGACCGAGCTGGCAACAACAGTTGGCTCGTTTTGGTACAACCAAGAGACGGGCGAAATTGCTCAAGACTTGGAACTACGCAATAAACACATCGTGGAAGGAAAGTCCATCAGTGGCATCGAAATTACTCTCGCAGAACACGCCTGCATCAAAGAAAATACGTGGCTCACCGCGCCAGAGTTTTCAAAGTTTATGGCCGGTAATGGCTGTGAAGCACTGCAAGAGGTTCCAGCACGCACGATTGGTGCATGGCTCAACATTGGCGCCACTGGTGTTGAAAACGTTGCCCTGTCTCAAAGCGACAGCTTTAGTCTGATCACCATCCTCAACATGGTGTCGGTCGCATTCTACCTCATCGTCACAGTAGCATCCTTTCAACCAAGTGGTCAACCCATCAACGAAGCAGAGGTCGAAACCAAACTCATGAACGCATTGGCCATTGTATCAGGGGTGGGACTCACTTACGTTTCGTCAATGGACGTCATCTTGGACACGCAGTGCACCACAGCAGAAGCGGCCATCACCGCCGTATCACTTGCCCTCTTTCTAGTGCTCGGATCAACAGCACTCAACATCAAAAGTCACGGCGTCTTTGCAGTTCAAAACACACGCTTCCTCATTTTGTCAAGCGTTTCTCTGTCCCTTTCCATCGTCACGATTGATTACACCAACACAAAAGAAGTTTATTCATTGGTGGCTACCATCATCAACGCACTGGCAGTGCTCGTGGTTTTGCTTGTCATTTCAAAATCAAACACCAGTGGACAGTGGATCATCACAAAGTATGAACGCACCATCATTGAACTCGCCATCATCTCTTCCCTAAGAGTGTTGGTGCACGATGAACTCGGAAAACTCTTTGCTTTGGCCACTGCCATGGTCGCATCCATCATTACCACAAAGTATTGTACCCCTCAACGTTTTAGGCGAACCCAGGCACCCTCATAAACAGCACTAGAGGCCAAAGAATGTGTTACTTTCGCAAAAGCCACGCAGTGTCCTTGCTCAGGTCTACTGGTTTGTCCATCCAAGACGGTGCAGGAATGGCTTTTTGGGCACACACAATCGGAGTCATGAGCTCATCCGCACTCCATCCACGTTTTGTCTCCCACGAATACTTGCCTCCATTCAGAGGAATGTACCGCAACCGTCTCTGATCGTGCCACTGTCCATACAGCGAGGACAACTGTCCAACCACACTGGTACTGCCGTCCATTCGTGTGGGAGGTGAAATCTTGTAATCAAACTGCGAAAGCTTGGGAACAAAGGCTTGTAACGACGCCATACACGCCCACATATCCGTGGCATCACAGATTTCACGGCGGAGTCCAAGAATTTGGCCCCAGTAAATGCCTTTCCACACCACAAGTTGGTTCGCCGACCGCACAGTCTTTATAAAAGTCTCTCGATCCTCAGTTACCTCAACGTCAGAATCAGCGTACATTGTTTCACCCCAATCAAACACCCCATCTAAAGTTAGGCTGGCATGTGCAAACATTGGACCTTTCTTCTCTTGACGGCGGCGTTGGGCACAGACGCCATCTTGCTCGGTACATTCCAATGCTCGTTTAGGCAATCCCCGTACCCCTTGCCTCAAGTCTTGCGCCATCTCTGTTGAAGATGTTTGCACTTCATGCCTAAAGTCTTGCGCCATCCCTGTTGGACATGCCTGTTTGCGCAGTCACCAATTGAATGGGGATCTATTATGTTTTTCAACGGGATTCCCTCAATCCTTTGCAGCCGGACTCACATTTTCGCAGCACCCATCCGCGCTCCCGCAAAGGGTTGCACCGTCATCCCGGACACTGAGGTCGTCTCTAGATTTTCCGGGGTGGGTTCGCATCAACATGTCACAAGCCTAGAACAGTGTGAAGACTTGTAAGCACCACCCACTCTACCAAACTCGTGCACCCACCAAAATTTTGAGCCCTCATCCCATTGTACAGTCCTTCACCTAAAAACAATTTGCCCAGCTACTCATTTGCGAATAAACAATAAAGGTGCATCACACACGTCTGCACCTTTGAGGGGGAAGACTGCTATCTGAGAGATCCGCATGTTTCTGCTCTGACCCGTAAAATGGGCGCATCCGCAATCATTTGCACGGGTGCAGTGCTAGACGAACTGCCAGAACGGTCCGCCCACCTCATCGTACTCGCCAGTCTGTTGGGCGTAGGACTCGTCGCAGGAATCACAATTAGGATTAGAAAAAGTATCAAAACGCAAGGAAAATACAAGTGGCAGTAGAGCGTAGCGCTGCACACCGTCACTAAATTTGAAAATAGGGTTGTATTTGCTTGGATAGCGCGTGATTCAAACAACCAGCTCATTGGACCCTAAAACAATGGAGCCCCAACCGAAGCGCGCACGGGAAACGGAGCAGGGGGCAATGGATACTCGTCATATAACAGACTTGCCGTATCCAGCTCTCATTTTGGTAACCAAATATCTGAATCCACGTGACTTGTTGAATTTAAGCATAGCGTTTGAGTCCATTTACAACGAAGTAAAAAATTCAGTCAAGCCCGTGATTTACGCCGAATATACGAATATGGAGGATTTGCCAGACCAAATGCAATTTTACCAGACCATGCTCCAACGCTTCCCAAGGACAGAACTTCATTTTGTGATGAAATACCCCGATAGCATGGAGCACAGCTGGGAGGAAACAAAAGCATTAATCAACGGCCAATATTATTTTCTCAGGTCTGTGATGCTACACTTTCCCGGCGCCTCAATTGAGTTTACAGGTGCAATTGGTGTAAGGGATGAAAACCCCCAAAGACAATTCCTTTATTGGTATATGACTGACAACGATACTGACGCATGGATCAAAATAGCGGACACAATAAGTGTTGAAGTCTTGCAAGCACCCTGGCCACACTCAAATGACGGCGAAACTTTTCTCGATATTGCCGTCCGTACAAGACAGGTTGAAATTGAACAGTACATCCGAAGAAGAATTGCTAACAACACTGCGGGACGTAGCATGTACGTCATTTAAATTAAACTTTTGTGTAAAACTGCACGCACAAGTGTTGTTGTGTGAAACCCGTTGGTGTGTCCTCCAAGATCAAACACGGTGTCTTTAGTTGGCATTTGATACCCCACATTGCAATGCCACTTTGCAAGTATTTCAAAATCATTTGCAAGGTTGTCAGCCTTGTCCCACAGATGACACGCACGTGCGCATAAATGACTGACAGCACTGGAGCGTGATATTTTTGGGCATGATTTATAAGTGCGCATGCTTTGCAGTAAAACTAACGCGATGGCGTCGCATGTCGTGTGGATTAAGCCAGACGGCAGAATCTTTTCAGGCAGGCTTTCAGAACGTCCATTTATTGCCAAACACTACCCGCTACCCGATGCAGGAAAAGCAATGCTCATTCCCTTTACGCATTTAAGGGATAGGGGAGTCAACATGATTGATATCAACACCGCTACAATAGCATCGCGCGTAACTGAAGAGCTCGAAACCATGGAAGAAGTGGAACTGGGCTTTCACTTTGACACATCCGAGGGCACAATCATCTTTGCTGGATGCATCGAATCAGAAGCAACCGAGTGCAGCATTCAGTAAAACAAGTCTTACTGTCTCAACGCAGCAAAGGGGTAAAACAACGTAGGACTCTTTAGCAACTCGCGTTCAGCCCTTACACTTGAATACACTGGCGTATTGCAGTCTATCGCATTAAGACTGACTAGCACGTGCAGTCCCTTTTCTTTGCCAAGCTGGTTGGAAATCACAGTCATCTCAGCACGCGTGCTGGGTCCACTCAACAACTCTGGAAATCGATCACACATCTTTTGTGATAGAGGCAGGCCTTGTTTATAGAGCAACAATTTAAAGATTACATGTATCACTAAACTACCCCCGAAGCGTAGATGCCACTAACTAATGATCCGTTAAGACCAGAAACATAGGAAGCTGCGTCGGCCGTTCCGCCAATTAAGCTTTGATTCAAATCAGCGCTTTCCTTAACAGACATTTTAAAAACAACCATGCTTCTATAGTCTTCTGAAAGACCTGTTGGAAAAGCATCAAAAAATGAACGGTCATAAAATTCGATACCTCTTAAATCAGCGCCCGTTGTTAAGACCAGTTGACCATCGCACTGAATGCCATAACGTTGTGTCAGCCTTTCTTCAAATTGTTCAAGATCTTCCAAATTTGGGAAGCCTAAACCCAACAAAGATTTACAAAAAAAGAAGACCTTGACAAGTTCAATGTCTTCTGCTGAAAGTTCGGATCTCAAAACAGAACCACTGCTCGTAGTTTGAAACCCATTTATGATTGCAAAACACGAATTCAAAACCGGTAAAATTTCGTTTAACAAAGTTGACTGTGGTGACTCTTCCAATCCGGCAGATTCATCCTTTGGGTCCAATTGTTTGATGTTTTGTGGCAGTTTAAGATTTTTGACACCTTGAATCATGTCGTCATACAAATATTTCAAGTCGCCTTCATTTATCTTCTGGTACGTTACTTCTTTGTCAAGTGTGAAAAATCTAGAGAAAAAGACCCACCAACTGTCATAATTGATTGGCTCTAGATCTCTAGGAAACACAATGTTGGCCTTGGAACATTTTTCACTCCAGTCTTCATAATTAGTTTCACGGTCAAGATCTCCTAATAAACTCCCAAAATGAATACGGCTAGTGCTCAACCATTTAGGTGTCAGTTGTTGGGTCAAAGACGCAACATAAAATCTTTGCCCGTCTATTCCCAGTTCTCCCCAGTAAGCAGAGAGATTGCGTATCACAGACTCCATTTTTGCTTCCAATTTTTGTTTTAGGTCCCCAGTATCATCAAAAGCTTTCCAATCAGAAGGCACAAGTCCATCAAAAAATTGAGAAGAAGAAAGCTTCAAGTACCAGTACGACAAAGGTGTTTTGTTTGCATCCAAAGTACTCAGCCACTGTTTTTGGTTTGAAATAAACAAGGCTCCACTGCTAAGTAAAGCCTCAAGATAAAATGTGGCCAACTTCCCACCAAAATCGGCTCGAAGATCATTAATCTTTTCTGTCAATGTTACTAGCCTTTTCGCTTCTGCTTCTTCTTCTGTTTCATATTCAACCTCTTCACTAAGAGGTGATAGTCCATCAACTCTTCCTGGACGTTGAAAACGAGTGCCTGGCCATGAAACTGGAGGAGAACGCAGAAGATCTTGGGCCTTGGCAGCCTCGAGCTGCTGAGCAAACTCGGCATTGGCAGCCTCGGCGGCCGACTTGAGCTCGTTACCCTTAGGATCGGCGGAAGGGTCCCATGCCATAGATTCTTGGTTCACACTGGAATCAGATCCTGCTCTAAAAGAAATGAATGTTAGACAGCGAAAGCATAGTCAACATGGGCACTAACTGACTCACGGTCTGTTTGAGAACGTGAAGGCGGAAACCCCCCGCCTTCAGCGACTTGTACATTTGTAAAATCCGCAACACTTGTTGAAACTGCTTCTACTGGAGTTACAGGCAAAATTGGAGATGCAGAAACTTTTGTTAACACAAAGTTTCGCACTTCAAGTCCAATAATAAAAGCCATTGCACTTAGTATCACTTTTCGTGCATCTGTAGTAAAACCTGGCTCACATGTCTCCCCAGGTTCTAATTTAAAGCCTTTCCCAGGTAAAGGAGTTCCTGCGTACAAAGGGCGGGTGGGACTTGGTATGGAGAGTATTCCACCGTCTCCCGCATCTTGTCCTTCGCCTCCAGACGCTTGTTCGTCCACAAGAACGTTCATCATGGTTTGAATCCACCAAGCAATTCCAACTCGAATTTTGCTCGTAATATTCTGTACACTCTCATCCCTTGATTCAATTTTTGCAATACAATCAACAAAATCTTTAAAAGGAGAACGAGTAGTCAAAATCCGTTGTGCAACTGTATCGCCTGATTCTTGTTTGTCGGGATAGGCTGGTAAAGCAGTTTCTAGCCCCAAATCCCGTTCTGGTGTTCCAGAATCACCTGAAACAATTCGTAAAAGTTCAGACAAAGTCAATTTATCAACAAGTAGATTCGTCCTTCGTTTTCGAGGATTTAAAGATTCATTCAGACTGTCGATGTGTTCATTTGGTAAACCTTCAACCAACAAAATAGCAAGTTTCAAATATCTCGTAAGGTTTTCCCTTTGTACTGTTTTGGCGGCCGTTTGTTTTGCGCTTTTCCCTGTTAACCATCCCGAGAGTTGCTTCCATCCGCCTGTTGATCGAATAATCTGTAATCCTTGTGCAGGATTTAAACGTAGTTGACAAGTCTTCAATCGTGCTTGCCCGCCAGTTTGTTCAGGGTTGATCCATGGATATGGGCAAGATGGATTTTTCTTGTCGTTGACTAAAAATGCTGTTGTTTTTTCAGCCTGACGGCCACGTTCTGTTTTTTGAAAAAACGAATAAGTTTGAACAATCCGAAGTGCGTCCCACCTTTTAAATAACTCCTTAAGATCAGTAAGACTCGCTTTGGCGGATTCAATGTCCTCCACCCTTGCTTGAAGATCGCTAAAACGTGAACCGCCATTTTCAAGTGTTTCAACTCTAGTCTTGAGACTTTCAATGTCTTCATCTTGTCTTTGATCAGCTATTGCTTTGGCTTTCAGTAGTTCATCAAATTCAAGAAATTTTTGTTCTAGATATTGGTCAAGTCGTCCTAACGACTCCCCCAATCCGGTTTGAGCTAATTCAACACCGCCAACTTGGGAAACAAGTTGATTCAGTTCATCAGTTAAGCGTGCAATTTGATCTTTCATGTTGGCAAGAACTTCATCAAATTGTCCTCGAACAGCGGTTCCACGAAGTTGTTCCAACAGTTCTTCCACTTTTGCCAATAATCCGTCAAGACGTTCCTGGTTATCGCGTTGACTTGCCATGCTTCGTCTAATTTCTTCAAAAACATTGTGAAATTGGGAAGCAACGTAATTTTTAAAGAGTTGAAGTTGTTCTCGTATTTCACGATTCTTAACCTGATGGGTTTTATCAACAGCGTTGATACGGTCGGTTAGAAAACGAAGCCTATCTGCATTTTGATTAACCGCTATATCAAGACCGGTTAACACTCTTGAAGAATATTCTCCGTCTCGTGGAGGACTGTAGGCTGGAAGTGAATTTTCCCTTCTTCTTCCCGATGACAAAGGAGAACCTGCTGCTACGCCAACAGCAGCGGCTCGAGCTCGAAGCAGAGACTCGATTTCCGCCTCCAAATTCCATATCTTGAAATTTGAAGACGGCATGTTTAACGGAACTTGTCAAAACGTTTATATCCAAATGCAAACTACACAGTCGACAAAAAACTTGCCCTCATCTTTGTTTCCTTCTCAACATGCAATTCATACTCAAAATGGAATTCATCGCCCATTACGCCGGGGCCTTAATCCGTATTCCGTTTGCCCTTGAAGAGTAGGACTACCACCTGCGTTTCTTAATGTTTGCGCGCGTTTTTCAAGGCCTAGAGCAGACTCAAGTTCTTCTTTGTGACGTAAATCGTCTTGCATACGTTGTTGACGTTCAGCTTCTGTTTTTTGCTTAAAAGCTTCAAATTGCGTTTTAATTTCTGCTTTTTCACTTGACAACCGTTCGTTTTCTTCCCTGACTATTGATATCTCACGTAAGAGTCCGTCATATTCTTGACGCAACTCTTCAAAATCACGTTCTAATGAATTGTGTGCTTCATGGAGTTCTAATGTATCCCGTTGCTTTTCATCAATGACGTTACGCAAACTTTCAAGACCTTCTGACAACAAACGGTTTTCTTCCCTGAGTTCTAATGTCTCCCCTTGGGATGACTCATCTGTTTGACGGTAATTTGCAAGATCACGTAGTCGACTAAAATTTTTCGCAGTTAACTTTCTGATTGTTTCTTTTTTAGCTTGTAATTCGTCTTGATTTTTTTCAAACTTCTCTTGCCAGCCGTTTCTTTCCATAACAAGCTGGTGAAAAGCCTCTCCAAATGCATCTCTTGCACCTTCAATCCTTTCCCGAAGCTTCTCAGACTGAGAACCAACACCCAAAAGTGTTCTCTCAAGTTCGTCAACCTCTGTTGGACTTGTATCTCTTGACGATCGATCTACGGTTACACCAGAACGATCAAGTAATTGAGCTTCTTGAATTACGTCATTCAACATATTAATTGGTACTTGGATACTAGATTCTCCTTGGTCGCGGTTGGAACCTGTTGGCCGTGCCCATCGATATTGTCGGCGCCCGCCGCCTGAGCTTTCATCCCTTTTGCTCGTCACTTGTTGTAACCGGAGGATTTCTTGCTCCAAATCTTCCACTTCATTTCGCCACTTGTTGAGAGACATTTTTTGAGTTAGCAAAGCCCCTTATAGAAGGGCAACCTTAAGTGTGGAGCAACGCTACTGTCGATTGGAACTGTATATATTCGTGTCTCGATAAACACAAACCACAATGGCATCGCACAACTCTCCAGTGCACATTGTGACTGCCAGAGTCCGGATCAATGGACCACTTCCACCAGATGGGCCCTCTACCGAAAACAAACTCCTCACGATTGACCCAAGAGGAAAACGACCCAGGCCAGGAATCGCAAGCGTAAAGATTTGCCCAAGCGACGAAATTACTTCAGCGAATTGTGTGGGTATTGCAGTCTACGATCGCCAGCACAAGCTAGGCGTTTCAGACCTTGCCATGCTCGTCCAAGGCGTCGCCGAAGTCAGCCTTACGGAAGACCAAATAGAAACGTTGGTGTGGCGTCACAATTTTCCGAACAGACCGTGTTACCCCTTGAGGAAACTGCATTCAGTTGGCGAAGGCAAATTTGTTTGGCGCTGCTGGTGGAACTTTAAACCACAACAAACCTATGAAGCAATCGAAAT
>Ga0098055_1000925_pt1 | contig 16485 bp, 23 predicted proteins | sample 17_taG_FD_75107 | JGI IMG/M metagenome (GOLD analysis project Ga0098055, IMG submission 75107) | Marine viral communities from the Subarctic Pacific Ocean - 17_ETSP_OMZ_AT15314 metaG | ecosystem: Environmental > Aquatic > Marine > Oceanic | place: Pacific Ocean | collected 2015-01-18 | reverse complement strand
TATGCTACAGATAGAGACATAGCAATTGTTTTAAGCCGACTTACTGGTCGCAAGACTTTGACACTAGACGACATTTCAAACCTGAAAAAGCTAGGCTTTACTTTTTCAGTTTTTCAACCTACAATCTAAACCAAATAAAAAATTAAATCATTAAAAAACAAATCAAAATGAAAATAAATAAATTCAAAAATATTGACAAAGAGAACCCTAACTATTGGAAAAGTGGCTTTAAAAGTCACAATCCTAGGGTTTGCGACCCTTTAGCTTATTCGCTTGCGAAAAACCTTTTAAATTATGGTTTTGAAGCTTCTAATGGGGCTTACGGCAATGACTTAAGCCACCGAATAGACTTTCAGTTTAACGGCTTAGAAGTTTCTTGTTTTTTGCCAAATGCAGAAAAAACAAATGAAGAAAGAGAAGAATTTGCTTGCTTTTCATGGTCGATAGAAGGTGAAAATTTAAGCCTTTATTCATACGATGAAGACGACAAAGGATTCATCTGTTTAACGACTGAACAATTATTGATTGATTCGCTTTTTAAAGCATTGCAGGGAATTAATAAGAAAGCAGAAAATGCTAGAGTTAAATTTTGCCAAAATGCAATCAATGAATTTCAAGAATCGTTCTTTCTTGCCAGAAATAAAAGATTTGAAGAGCCTCTTTGCTTAGAAGAGTTTACTTGTTGTTATCGTTCGGAAATGACTTGTGCAGAACTAGAAGTCGCCAAAGCTTTGGGCGTTTACTGGGTAAATTTTTGTAACTAAAATAAATAAATATTAATCATTAAAAAAATAAATAAAAATGAAATTAAAAACACTCGCAAACAATCAAACAATAGTTGAATTGCCAAACGGCATTGAATTATTCTTCTCTTATCAAACGCCAGTCGCAGGGCGTGACACGCACGGATATTTTAAAACTAGCCGTTACTATTCAAGAACCACTACAAGGCATTTAAACGCCTATTTAGACGGAAGAAACGCAAGGGAAATGAGTCAAAGCACGATTGACGGAATCTCAATAAACAAACTGTAAAAGCTATGAGAAATAATAAAAATAAAAATGTTATAATCTTTGACTATAACGACCCTTACTCAATCCAAAAAGCCGAAAGGAAAAAGAACTGGTTTGAGAATAACGGCTACAAACAAAGATTCACACAAAACATAGGTTTTGATAAATGGAAACTTGTCTATGAAGAAATAGCTTAAAGATTCATTGAAGCCTTCCAGTATTGGCAAGGCTTCTCTTGAGTTTTTACTCTTAAACAATAACTATTAAACCATAAATAAAAATGAATAATTATATTATAAATACACACGCTATAAAAAAAGCCTTAATTGACGACTACGGAAGCGACATTGCCGAAAACTTAAAGCTTGTTAGAAACCCTTTTAATAAGCAATTACTAGAAGTTCAAACGCTTAACGGCACGACTTTAGAAACATACTTTCAAATACCTAAATTGGGTTGGATAAAACAATAACTAAAACTATAAATTAAAATGACTTTAAAAGAAGTAAGAACCTGCTTGAAAGCATTGGAAAAAATAGAAGCAAAAACAACTTGCAAATCTATTAAAAAAAACATTGCTAAAATACAAGAAATTTTAATCAATGAAGAAGAAACTGAAATTCAATTCAAATAAATAAAACTACAAATCAAAATGAGAATAACATTAAAAGACTTAGAGTCAAAAATTGACTACTTGAACAAGATAACAGGCAACCCTGTAAAAACATATTTGCCTAACTCGAACGGGGGCCTTGTCTCTCAACCTGGTAACTATTATTTAGAAATGGCGTACGGAGGCCACAAGTTAGTCCAGGTAGTCAATGAGGGTGGTGGAATAACTGAACCCTTAAATACTGGATTCACTAGCAAGAAAGAACTATGGTTTGCAATAGATAACTTTATGCGTGGCCTTGAAATTAGAAAGGAGGTGCAGTCTTGAGAACAACATTTGTAATAACAGAAACATACACGATTGAAGCAACGACCATACACGAAGCAGAAGCAGCCGTAAGGTCGGAGAACTTTAGCGTTGACAACAACTTACAGAATCACAAGATAACAATTGAACCAAATAATTAAAATGTCAGATTTAAGAGCAGATAAATTAAAAGAATTAGAATATATTGAACAATGCGATGCGTGCGGTGGAAGGGGGTCTTGGGATACGGGGCCTTCAATCCATGACTACGCAGTTTGCGAAGATTGCGAGGGTACTGGAATAGATGCCTGGGCGGTCGAAAAAAATAAAATCATAAGAGAACAGAACGGGGGCCTCGAATGCAATACTTAGTTACAGTACAAGAAAGGGGGCGAGGTTCGACCATAACAGTCTTTGATAGTTTGCGAAGGGCAGAGTCCCATTATAAAGAAGCAATGGAATTTGGGGCTATGTCTTGCTTCATTACGGCAGTAATGCAAGGACGGCACTACGGCAAAATGTATAAACCGAAGGGGAGACCACTAGAACTTTTGTTGTCAAATGAACTCGACAATGCTATTGAATCAATGCAGGGTTATGAATAATGCACTACATTACACTACAAGCAGAACACGCAAAGCGTTACGGAGTCAACGCTGCAATAGTGCTACATACCCTTATTTTCTTTGTCTTGAAGAACAAGAAGGAGGGCAGGAATAAGTATGAAGGGAAACATTGGACTTTCAACTCTTATCCAGGTTGGCAAGAAGCTATGCCGTTCTTTAGCAAAAACCAAATTAGAAATGCAATGCTTGCATTACGAAAAGAGGGTGCAATTATCGTGGGCAACTTTAACAAAAAAGGATACGATAAAACTTTCTGGTATACAATCGAGACTGTTCTTTTACAAGAAGCAGAATCACAAGATTATTGGAAAAAACGCATTGGTAATTTTAAAAAAGCGTCTGACAAAAATGTAAGACCAATACCAAACAATGAATATATATATATAGAACCTTATTAATTATGGGAAAGGGAATGCAACCAAAAGCAGGCTACAATCAAAAGAAGTATGATGAAAATTATGACGAAATTGATTGGTCTAAAACTAGAAACAAAAATTATGAGAACAATAAAACTTCTAAGCAAAAAAGCGGCAACAAAGCCTAAACCTAAAAAAAGAAAATAATATGGGAGGACACTTCTATGATTGCACAAGTGTACCGTTTCTAACTGAAGCGAGAACACCAGTACAGGCTAGGAAAATAAAAGCATATCCTAGTGTAACAACAATATTGAGCATACAAATGAATGATTTTTTGCACAATATTTGGATGCCGAGAAAGCTAGTTGAACTAGCGAGAGAATACCCCACAATGTCCGTTCATGAAATACATGATTTGAAGTACGGTCAAAGAGTATGCCCTGCAACTGGAAACTTTATATCCTCAAGTAATTTCGGCACTTCAGTTCACGAACGCCTGGAGGACATAATAAATAATAGAATCCTAGAGCAAGGCCTTGAGCATGATGAAACACCCTTTGACCCTTGGGCAGAACCTTTCATTGATTTCATTGATGAAAATAATGTTGAGCCTATTGCCTGTGAAAAGATATTGTATTGCGATAAATTAAAGAGCGCAGGTTCAGTTGATTTCATTGCGAAAATAGACGGCAAGTTTCATTTGTTTGACTACAAGTGCAGAGATACAAAGGGAACTGGGGGCAAGTTCTACGAAGAAAAAGACTGCACTCAATTAGCAATAGAATCTAAGTGGTTGCAGCAAGACCTTGAGCTTGATTACGAACCGAGGATTACAAGTGTTTGTATCTGCACCGAAAGCAAGAAACATTACCATAAAAATTGGTCCTTAACTCAAATGAGAAAAGGTGTAACCAGGTTTAGAACATTGAATAAGTTATACAGAATGGATTGGATGAAAGCAAAGTAATGGATTATTGTAGCGATTTTAAATATGACCTTGAAGTAGGACAGGTTAAAGAAAAAGAATTAGCCGAAATCCTGCAGGACAAAACCATCGAGGTAAAAAGAGATTTAATGACTAAGCATACTGGCAATGTCTTTATTGAATACGAATGCAGGGATAAGCCGAGTGGTATCGCAAAAACAAAATCAGATTTTTATTGCATTGCTGTAGAAGACTTGTTTATTATTCTACCAACAACTAATTTAAAGGACATTGTGAGACCATTCATCGGCACTACACGAGATGTAAAAGGAGGCGATGATAACTTGAGCAAAGGAATTTTACTACCATTAACAACACTAATTAAAATAAAATGAATCATGATAATAACAACGAAAAAATTACGCACCTTAGTCTCTGCTCTGGATACGAAGGAATTGGAATGGGACTTAGAAGAGTTCTACCAAACCTGCGAGAAATCGCTTACGTGGAGAGGGAAGGATTCTGCTGCGCGAACTTGGAAAGCAAGATTGAAAAGAATCTTTTGGATGAAGCACCTATATACACGGACGTTAAAACCTTCCCTTACAGAAAGTTTCACGGACTCGTGGACATCCTTAGTGGGGGATTCCCTTGTCAGCCATTCTCTCAAGCAGGGCTTAAAAAAGCTACAGACGACCCAAGACACCTCTTCCCATACATCGCAGAAGGAATCAGAGAGTGCCAACCAAGAATTGTTTTCCTCGAAAATGTTGAAGGAATCCTCAGTTGCAAAACAGCAGACGGAGAACCAGTTCTCAAGTATGTCCTCAGAAGACTGGAAGAAATGGGTTACAGAGCAACGGCAGGAATATTCTCAGCGAGTGAAGTCGGAGCGCCACACCAGAGGAAACGAGTCTTCATCCTTGGGTTGGCCTACAGCGAGAACTTCGGACGCAGAGGGGGGACGCATCGAGACGGAGATGACGGAAGTGGGATTCAAGAGCAAGAGGCACAAGAGCAATCAAACTTTTGGGGCGAAACTGAGAGATGCAGTAGAGACTCACGAACAGAATTGGGCTACACCGAGGTCAGGTGCGATAGACAACAGCCGTCCGAACAACAAGGGTGGGATACCTCTGAGCGACCAAGTGAAAAGGAACTGGGCGACACCTCAAGCGTTCGATGCAGTCAACCTAGTGAGGAGTCCAGAGAAGCTTGCACAGACACGCAAGGAGAAGAACGCAGGTTGTATGAATCTGAGGGAGCAAGTACACTACCCAACGATGATACACTCAAGGAAGGACTTTCCGACACCGAATGCAAACGAACAACAGTACAGGTTGAAGGGGAACTCACAAGCGAGCAAGTGCTTGGAGGCTTTGGCAATAACTGGCCGTCTAGACCCAACGAAGAACAACACGGATGGGAAGCCCCACGAGTCATTAAAGTTGAACCCAGAGTGGGTGGAAAACCTTATGGGTATACCAGTAGGGTGGACCGACTTAGGGCTTTAGGGAATGGCGTTGTACCTGCTACAGTTGCTAAAGCTTTCTCAGTTCTAATAAATAGAGTTCTGTGAAGAAATTTGAAATTATCTACTCGCATAGTGATATGCCCCCAGATTATAGGGGGTATACCATTAGGTGGGCAAACGATGAGAAGCAAGCAGCCAAGTACATCAAAAAAAATAAACCCTATATAAAAATACAAGTTGTCAATGAATTACCTCAGTCAAAATAAGCTAAAACAATGGAGAGAGGAAAACACCCCAAGGGAGTGTCCAATCTTTGAAATAGAATTAAAGGATGCAGTAGTAGACCACGACCATGACACGGGAATGGTTCGAGGAGTTATACACAGGCAGGCGAATGCTTGGGAAGGAAAAGTTTATAACTCTTGGCGTAGGTACGCAAAAAACAATTGCCGTTTAGATTTTATTCAAACCCTAGAGAACTTAATTAAATATTTAAAAGGACCTGGTACTGACATCTTTCACCCTACTGGAGTGGTGCAGCTAGGAAGACGATTTTCTAGACTGAAGAAAGATGAACAGGAATTTGCATTAAAGAATTTCGGAGTTGGAATTAATGAAATTAATGCTTGCAAAAATACAGAGGAAAGAGTAAAACTCTATAAAAATATATTAAAGAATTTATGAACATAAAAGAAAAATTAAACGTACTGCAAACAACTTTGCACGTATCTAAAAATCAATACAACAAATTCGGGAACTACAAATATCGTTCCCTCGAAGATATAACATTGGCACTCAAGCAACCATTAAAAGAATTACAATGTATTCTATTAATGAAAAGCGATATAATTGAAGTCGGTGGAAATAATTATGTACAAGCTACAGTAACACTTGCAGATTGCGAAAGCGATGAAAGTATTTCAGTTAGTGCATCGGCTCGTGAAGCCACGGAATCTAAAGGAATGTCGCCTGCACAGATGACTGGAAGCTCAGATTCTTATTCAAAAAAATACGCATTAGGGGGTCTTCTAAACCTGGATGAAAGCCAGGATGATGACGCTACTAACACGCACGGCAAAACAGTTTCTAAACCAACAACTAAAAATAAAGATATAATATAATTATGGCAAATAGCAGTAAACAATATGATGATGAGATGACCTTTATTCTATTCTCACAAGAAGTAGAAGAGGGTTCAAAGAGACCTAACGCAAGTGGATTCATTACAATCAATGGTGTCAAGTATGACATTGCAGGATGGAGTGGAGAATCACAAGCAGGAACTCGTTTCCTTAAAGGTAAGGTTTCATTACCGAAACCAAAAGAAGTTTCTACATCTACTAAAGAGGAGGCCCCGTTCTAATGACGGAGTTGCCCGATTCTGGAGCGAGGACTGCATTCAATACGGGTGCAGTCCGTGACTCTATGCAAGGTAAGGGTTTACCTAGTATGATTCCCACTTGTGCTATAATGGCTATGGCTAGACGCTTTGAGGACGGAGCATCTAAATATGGCCCCGACAATTGGAAAAAGGGTATACCATTATCCAGATATTGCGATGCCGCTTATAGGCATTTGATGGCTTGCAGGGATGCTAAGATAGACGAAGACCACTTTGGTGCAGTTCTATGGAACATGGCTTGTTGGCTAGAAACAAAAAGAATGATTGAAAACGGAAAGTTACCTACAGAATTAAACGACTTATGAGTAAAGAAAATGATTACATTGACGAGTACAAAAAAGCTCGTAGAGGAATAGCCATTCCAGGCAAAACCAAACAAGAAGTTATCGACAATTTTTACAAGAACGCTAGGTCAGATATATATTGGGGTATGAAACAACGATATATAGACGATAACCTAGGGAGGTAAAAATGACAGATAAAGCATTACAAGAGCCGTATTCATTGGATGCGGAGGAAGCCGTTGTCGCCTGTTTAATTAAGTCAGAAGACTCTGGTGTCTATGATTATATTTCACAGGTGCTAACAGCCGATGACTTTTATGTAGAGAGACCGAGAATCTTATACAAGATTATTGATGAACTGCATAAAAAGAATTATCCAGTAGATGAGATTACCCTACTTGAAAGGGTAAAATCAATGGGTCTTGAGGAACAGGTTGAAGGCTTTATGGGAATACAATATGTATCCGATAGAGTAGAGACAGTAACCTCGGCTCGTTATTACGCCAATATCGTCCGTGACAAGGCGATAGCTCGTAACCTTATACGTATGTCCAGGAAAACTATTGAGGCGATTGTAGGGGGTACAGAGGCTCATACAATGGCAAGTGCAATGGAAAACGAACTGTCCGACATATCCGACAGGGTTGCTACAGAGGAATCCTTTGCAGATGCAGGGGATTTATTGGAAGATAAGCTTACTGCAATGACAGAAAACCGTTACAAGTTTACTGCTCTAAGCACAGGTATCGACCATCTGGACGCAAAACTTGACGAAGGTGGTATTGGTAAAGGAGAGGTATTTGTTGTTTCAGCACCTACCTCTTGTGGTAAAAGTCAATTGGCTTTGAACATAGTTTTAAGGGCATCAGTACAAGATAATATACCTGTAGGTATATTTAGTTTTGAGATGCCTGCAGAGCAACTAATGAAACGAATGGTACAAACAGCAAGTGCAGTAAATCTTAAACGCATTAGGGAGAATGTAGCATCAGACTCAGAGAAAAGTCGTGTCTTTGATGCCCTTAAGAAAGTTAAAGAAGCACCGATTGTAGTAGAGCATTTCGTTAGAAGCATTGATGAACTGCGTTCAAAAGCTAGGTCAATGAAGCGTAAACACCGAATAGAGGCACTCGTCATTGATTACCTGCAGCTTATACCATATGATACTCGTATGAGTAAGCATGACGGAATAGCATTAGTATCGCATAGAATTAAACAGCTTGCGATGGAACTCAACATTCCTATTATCTTGTTGGCACAAGTCAACAGAGAGGGAGCTAAGAGAGACTCTGGTCTTTCAATGCACGACCTCAAGGATAGTGGAGATATTGAGAATGATGCAGATGTCATACTACTTATGTGGGCAAGGGGTGGCGACCTACAAAATTGCCGTGTGTTTGATGGTAAGGTTTCTTACCTAGAACTCGATTATAAAATAGCTAAAAACCGTGAGGGCGAAAGAGACCTCATGGGTAAATTTAAATTCATAAACCAAATAGGAAGATTTCAATAATGTCAGATACAATATTCAGAACACCAACAGAAAATATACTAACTCAAGGACTACACCAAATGACTATTGCGTGCGAGTCCCTTACTAAACAAAACGAGATTCTAAATAAAGATGTCGAAAATCTAAAAAACAAGTTGACATCAGCAAAGGAGAAACTATTAGTTAATAACATAGACTTTTCTTAACGATTGGTTCGTGTGTAGTGTTAGTTCTCCATATGATATATTTAGGTAAGCCGTTATAGTAATATGCGGCGGGTTAGTTTTATCATTTCCTAACCTAATTAAACCCTAGAAGAAAAACGTCCTCTTGTCGTAAGGGGGCGTTTTTTATTGGGTGAGCATATAGTATGCTTCTTTAGTTATAACCTTCTTACCGTATAACTCTTTAAAGTAAGCTGTGTTACCTTCGTATAAATCTCTTAGGATTCTTATTTGAGTATCAGCTGATAGTGGGTCTATTGTTGCCTCAAAGCTTGTTAAACCTTTTCGTGCTTCTATTCTACTTCTCTTGTAGTAATTAACCATTTTCTTCTTCAAGAAAGGATTCTCTACAGAGCGAATTGCTTTCATTATTTTATCATTGTTTGCTTCTGTATTGATACTTAAATCTAAATCTAAACTATCAAACATTGATTCAGCAGTAAGTCTTGGAGTTCTCGGTAAATTTGGTATGCGACCCACTTGTAAGTAAGCCAACTCTTCTGAACTTAAACCTGCTGTTTTTAGCATTTCTACTGCTTTATCTGCACCATGGAAATAAGTAAAGTTATCAAGGTGCTTTCTTTGTTCCTTCATCAAGTCTGTGTATTGCCTATTAGCTTCTTGGTATTGTGACTCACCCTGGTCTGGTAATCCACGTAGCTCCTCAAGTCTGTGATTAATCATAGCACCCCAGTTTGATTTTATTGCTCTTACATCAACGTATTCCTTACGTGCCTTTCTTTCACCCGTCTCTACCATATCTCTAGGGTTTACACGCCAACCTAATTGACGAGCGTATACTTGGTCTAGCGTGAATCTGGAACCTGGCTTACCTGCCTTGATGAATTTGTCTAGCTCTCTTGCTTGTCCAGGCTTAAACATATCCTCGACAGCAAACTCTATAATCTCTTGGAACTTTTGGAAGTCATTTGGATTAGTGCTAATCTTTTCTCCAGTTTCTATATCTTTGTTAAGTAAAGCTTGCCCTACACCTACATAGAAGAATGCACCTTCACCGACAAACTCTTGTCTTATCAGTCTCTGTAATGATGTTTCATCTGTGCCGTCCATACCTGCTTGGAATGCTTGAGCAATCATACGCTGTGGAACTAGGTAAGATGAATTAAGATAATTAAACTTAGTGTTGTCTTCATCCATTGTCATAATCAATGGAGAGTTTGTAGCATACTCTTCTACATAGGACTCAAGTAACTTAGCTCTCTTTTCTTCAGTTACATTGTTAGCCTTTTCGTATCCAGAGAAATATGCAGTTGCACCACCGAACGTAGCTGCAGTCCATGCTGCTCTGTGCGCACCTATTCTCATTGATGCAGACTTATTCACAGGCCCTAAATCAATGCCTAGATTTTGTCCTAGTTTACCCGTTAATAAATCTCTAATCTGTCTACCTTGATTGTATTGATTTCTCAATAGCTCCATAGTAAACGTAGCGAACTGCGGAGTAAGACCATACTTAGTTGTTAAACGAGCAGCTGCATTTACCTTGTCATAGTTTTGGTATACATCATTTAATAACTTAGCGGCTACGTTTTTTAAATCTTCTGACCTACTAGCATCTGCTAATTCTGGGTATACCTTTTTTAGTTGTAGCTGCATAAGCTTCCAACCATAGAATCTAAACGCTGTATCTGGTACTTGGTATACTTGGGCAAATGGTTCTATTATTTTTTGTGCAGGCCCAACCGCATCCTCTAAGTTGCTTCTAATATCAGAGGCAAATATATTACCACCCTTGATGCCATATCTTTCTGCGTCTTTAATTTCTCCCAGTATTTTCTTGGATAGCTTTTGATTGCTTGCAAACATATCAATGTCGGACATCGCTACACGGAAACCATTCCATAGCGCAGGAACTTCCATGGGATTTGCCATAGCAAGCTGAGCAATCGTAGCCATATTGCCATAGAACTGTACCATATATGAAGGCAAGTTACCTAGAACCTTTACTGCTTTTGATAAACCTACTCCAGAATCTAATGTAGTTTGTAAACCATCAACGAATCCATTGACCGAGTTCTCTATGTAGTTACTTGCATACAACTGATTGACTGCAATGTTTACTTCTGGACTTGAGTATAATCCACTCTTGCCGCCTCGCAAATCTAATGGAATAACATTGGGCGCATCTGGATTTCTAGTGGCTAGATTCATACCCTCTAGCATTTCAGTCATTCTCTTATCGGAGGATGCACGTGCAACCAATCTAGTAAGTCTTGATACTGTACCACGAGCGCGTTCTCCTGGGTCTCTAATTACCCCCATCATTCTCATGAGTGCAGCATTTGTATCTTCATCTAAACCAATTGCTCGTATAGGTGAATTGACTGGTTGATTAACTGAACCTAAAGATTTACCCTTTCTAGCCCTCGCAGAGTTATCAATAATATCATTAACAATATCTTCTGCTAACTGTTGGTTATAGTCTGGGTCGAACATTTGTTCTTCGCCTCTAGTAGCACCAGACTTTCGGTCTCTAGGTGCTTTGGGGTTTACCCTACTACTTCCCTCTATATAATCTTTCCTGTTGCGCAAAGGTATACCAGACGCTTCCATTTGTTGGTCTAGCTTTGCCGAGGTAGTTTTAATCATATTTTGATATGTAAACTCACCTGTTGCAGGGTCAAATTTTTCTACACCGATAGCTACATCTGTACTCGAATCTAGATTTCTTTTAACTTCGGCTATAGCTTCCTTCTTTAACTTTTTGTCTACGACAAAGTTTTCATTCGTATGTATTTCATACTCTTGTGCTTGGTAATTCTTGTCTCTTATGGAAGCGTTGATTTTAGCAGAAAGAAGCATTTTACCTTCATCATCTAGTCCCTTGAGTGCATCTTCTCCTATAAGTCTAGAGAGTACACGTTGTTGACTATCAACAAAATCTCTCCATTCCGATAAGACACCGAGCAATCCCTTGTCTACTAATACTTGGTCTATCTCACCTCCATCAAAAAACCTTTCAAAGGCAGGGCCAATGCTTGGGTCTAGCTCTGTTTCTCTAGCTACCGCTTGAGATACTCTACCTCCTATAGCTTCTCCTGTTTTGATTAAGTTTTTGTAATCTATACCTATATCAGCTATTTGTCTACTGACAACAGAAGGAGTCAACTGAGCAATCCATCTGCGTGCAGATGCAGGAAGCTTTTGATATATCTTAGCAACAGTACCTATCTTATTTGGGTCGTAGCTAGACTTTGTTACACCTGTACTTGAAACGCCAATAGCACTTGTAGACTCTTCTCTGATGTTGGCTGCTCTACTATTTTCAAATTCAGCGTCAAATGTAGGGGAATCTTTTAACTTATTGCCTTCTGCTCCAGAGTTAGTCATCAACTCAAAAGTACCTTGCCGACCCTTGGGGTCTGAGTATATAGTATCATCTATTTCTGCAGGAGTTTTACCTTTTAGCTTTTTAGCTAATCCTTTACCTACTGCACCTAGTGTAGCACCAAAGCCTGCTCCTATACCTGCATACAATGCAGTTTCTTTTGCACCTGCAAGCTCGCCCTTATCTATAATAGATGTAGCTTGAGCTTCTACTACACCCGTAGCAGCACCTTCCAATGCACCATACTTGATGCCTTGCTCTGCCATCTTAGTAAGACCTTTGCCTGCACTCTTACCTAGAACCTTGATAGACTGTGCGCCTGGTGTAGGAATTAAATTAATCAAACCTGCAGATATTGCACGACCCCAACTAATATCCTCTCTGCCCTCCATCTTCTGAGCGGTAAGACTACCTGCCATACCAGAACCAATAGCTCCTGCGGTATAACCAACTAAAACACCAATAGGTCCGAAGATACCACCTGCGGCTGCACCTGCGTATTTGCCTGCCGTGCTTATTGCCACCTCTGCACCCAAGCCACCTACTATCTTACCTGCTCCAGGACCTTCAGACTCTTGGACGGGCTTACCTATTTTTGCTACAGGTAAAGTGCCTTCCTTTTCTTTTTCTTTTAGTTTTGCATAAGCCGCTAAGATAGTTTTCCCATCTTCAGTTTCTAGCTTGTCTTGGTTATTAACAATCCAATTTGCATAGTCTTTGATAGTAGCCATATTTTATTGTGCATCTAGTTTCGCAGATTCGACTAAGCTTTTTGTATCCAGAGCAGATGTCGTATCTTCTTTCAACATAGTATCAAGTTCTCCTATAACATCTACTGCTCTTGCCTTTAGTTCAATAATTTTATTATTAAGATAATCTTTGTCCATACCTTGTCGTACTACAGGAGTGCCACCGAATGTAGTCGGTTGTACGTTCATGGATTTTGTATAACCTCTTCTATCTAACCTTTCTTCAAATCTTTTAATTTCTTTTTGTAAATCTTTAAGTTCGTCTTTTAAATCATTAGCATAATTAACTTGGTCTTGGGTAGTGATACCTTCATTTAAATCTTTATTTTTGAAGTTTGTATACGGGGTTAATTTTTTATCATTAATATCGCCTGTACCCAAAGCCTCCAAAGCTGCGTCTTTAGCATCGGTATCCTCACCTCCAGTATCCAATTCTGGTACATCTGGTTTTTGAGGTTTATAAATTCCAAATATAGCAGCCACTTCTTCAGCGCTTCTATATTGTGTTGGTGTACCCGTCATAGAATCTCCTTTTGATTTTACTAAATAATCTGAAAATGTAGGATTAGCTGATAATACCTGTAAAGCAGCTGCGGTATCTCCTGCTAAGAATAGTGTTTCAAAATCTGCTATAGCTTTTTGATTACTTTGTATCTTCGCATCATAGGCATAATCCCCATCTGATGATAAATTCTGTCCGTACTTCTGCGCACCTGCCAAAATCATCTCCTGCGCACCTGGAGTTAAATCCTTAGTGCTTATGTAGTTTAACATCGTTCTAGTTAAATCCGCTTGCGTTACAGCATCAATCTCATCATCTGACATACCTTCTGGAAACTGCAACTTAATAATATCAGTAAGAGCTGATGCTGCAGTCTGTGCATCTTGTTGTTGTTGCAATGTACTAGCGTTTGTTATCTGAGTCTGAGCAGAATCAATATACGCATTTAGATTATTCACAACCTGTGGGCTGTAGTCGCCATTTAAAAACTTTTGGTAAGATTTGGCAGTTAAACTATTGCTGTCTTCAAGACCTGCAAATAACTCTGGATTGTTCTCAATTGCAGCTGCAACTTTAGAACCTGTAATCTGAGCCTTCTCAAAGTTGTCAGTCATATCCTTAAAGGCAGACTTAATCTCTTCGTTCTTTTTTTCTTGTGCGCCTGCTACTTCACGAACCCCTTCTCTACCTGCTTCAAACTTCTTGTTGAAATCTAAAGCGGCAAGGCTTGCGTTAATATTCGGTCCTTGTGATACACTAATCATAATTTAAAATCCCATTCCAAATAGATACCTTTCAAAAGAACCTTTATCGGTATAGTCTACAGGAGTTGTACTGCCATAATTAAAAGAGTTTGTATTTGTACTACCGCTACTTCGATTAAATATATTCATTATTCCACCACCTATACTTTTCAATGTACCAAATGCTTCCGCACCTGAAGACAATCCTGCAGACAAAGCATCTGCTTGTGCCTTGAATTCATTTAGTTTAACTAATGTTGATTGTGCTTTGCTTGGTTGGTTCAACGCTACGGCAGTTTGATAATCTCTATCAAGCTGAGCAATAGCCATATTGACTTCTTGTAGTCTTTGTTGGTTAGCATAATCTACAGAACCTAAGTCCATAATACCACCAATATTAAATGGAGTTTGTATATCTCCTACACCTTCAATGAATGGGCTTTGTGCGCCAATAACGCTAGGCAAGTCTCCGTACATACCACGCTCCATATTCATCAATGAAGTAAGCTGATTAGTAGCCTGTGTTTCTCTTTGTTGCCTAATACTACTTTCTTCTCCTAGTTGCTGATATAAGCCTACAGGGTCAAATTCTCTACCTCTTCCTGCTCCATATAAATATCCTTGTTGCTCTACCTGTGCTTGCTCTCTAGGAGATAAGTCTCCCTTTGCACGCTCTGCAGATATATCGGCTATTTCACGTTGCTGTTTAAGAGCTGCTGCTTGCTCTGGGTATAGCTCTTCGAGTTGCTTCTTGTACGGGTCGCCAAACTCAGACATTAAGTCTAAGTCTGATTGTCTTTGTAATCTACGTTGCTCAGTAGCCAAATCTTGCATCTTGCCAGAGAGACCAGATTGCATTTCAAATCCCGCTTCGGCTTGTCCAAGCATAAATTGATTTACGATACCTTGAAACTCTTCATCTGCTAACCCACGGCTTTTGCCTGTAGGGTACATTTCACGAGCTGCGTCTTGACCGAGTAACATCTCGGCTAACTGATAAGCTGGGTCTAGTTTTGCCATATAGTTTCCTGTTAGTATACCACTTGTATCAATACCCCCTGTACCACCATATAATGTTTGGTCTGGGAATCCACCATCGTCAACAAAATCTAAAAAGTCTCCTGTTGATGGTTGGTCACCTTCATTGTTTTCGTCTGGTATAATTGCATAGTCTCCTGGTCTAGGTTGTATTGGTTTTCTTAAATCATATTCAAATTCAAATGTACCACGTGCTGTATCCATAGCACTCATGAAGTCATCAAACCCAAGCATTTCATTTAGAACATCTTGTTGAAGACCACTTTCGTATTCGCCAAATAAATCTTCTATCTCTTTTTGAGTTAGGACACCTTGAGTATCTGTAACAGCAAATTCTGGTAGTGTATAAGTACCTTGTATTCTAGCTCTTTCGGCATCTATTAAGTTTTGTAAATTTTGTTGCTCTGTAAGAATATCAAAATCCTCTGGGAAATATTCAGATTTACTAAACATTTCAAACCTATCTAGTGCAGCTTGCTCCATTTCTGCTAACTCTGCTAGTGATGAAGCAGGTGTAACACCAAAGTCTGGCATTGTATAAGTAGGTAATATACCTTCTCTTCGTGATGTGTATTCAGTTTCTAAGTCCCCTAAGAAACCATAATACTCACTTAGGCTAATGTAACCACTATCTTTGTATTGCTCTAACCTTGTTAGCTCGTTTTGATACGCAGTATCTATCTCTGTAGTATCATCGCCCTCTGCAATCTGTCCATATACGCTAAAGTCTGGCAATTCGTATGCGGGAGCTATGCCCTTTCTAGCTTCATTGTATGATGTTTCGAGTTCTGTATAGGCATCAATGTATTCCGATGTAGTCATATATTCCAACCTAGCGTTGGTATTCAATACATCTAAAGCTTCATTGTATGCTGTATCTATATCGCTAAAGTCGTCTCCAGGTTCTAATGCTCCATATACTGTAAAATCTGGTGCTTCGTAGATTGGTGTAATCTCACGTCTTTTATTTTCAAAAGCATCTTCTATCTGTTGACTAAAGGCTTCGTACTCGGCTTGACTTATATATTCATTAGTTAGAAAACCTAGTAACTCACTTTCAAATTCTTCTTTTTCTGCTTCGAGATTACTAAAGCCACCCTCTAAATCAAGTTCAGATACAGTAAAATCTGGCAATGTATAAGTAGGTACAACTTCATCTTTCCTTGTATTGTATGCAGTATTTAAATCAGATACAAAAGCATCGTACTCTTCTTGAGTAATGTACTCATTATCTTTATAGCTATCTAATATAAACATAGCTTCAGAATAGGATTCATTTAATCCAGTAAGGTCTCCTTCAGCTATTACATTAAAGTCTGGTGCTTCATATGTAGGAACAAATAGATTCTCTCTACGCATATCTGCCATACTTTTAGCAAATGCTA
>Ga0098055_1000917_pt1 | contig 16568 bp, 32 predicted proteins | sample 17_taG_FD_75107 | JGI IMG/M metagenome (GOLD analysis project Ga0098055, IMG submission 75107) | Marine viral communities from the Subarctic Pacific Ocean - 17_ETSP_OMZ_AT15314 metaG | ecosystem: Environmental > Aquatic > Marine > Oceanic | place: Pacific Ocean | collected 2015-01-18 | reverse complement strand
CTTATTAAAGACTCCTCTCCTGAAGATATATTCAAAGCACCTCACTATGATGAACTTGGTCAGAACCTTATAGCAAGTGCTAGGGTTGATGATAGAGTTGGCCCTAATGGAGAGAAGATACTCTTTGTTCAGGAGATACAGTCTGATTGGGTGCAAGAAGGTAAGAGAAGAGGTTTCTCCAAAAAAGAAAACACTTCTAAAATAGAAGAATTAGAAAATGAAAAACAAAAAGTTTTAAACAGCTCTACATCTTATAAACTTTTAAATGAAAAAACAGAAGGTGATTTAACTGTGGATGTTTTTAATGCGATACAGCAAATAGCGACAGATTCGATTGATAATGAATACTTTACAAAAGAATCGAGAAAAGAAAGGTTTTTGGATGGAATAGGTAAAACACTTAATTATTGGGGTAGCAACAACGCTGTTCCAAAAATGAATAAAAATGAATTTTCTAATTTTTACGACACATATATACTAGAACTACAAGATAACGCAGAAAAAGAGAGTGGATATGGTACTTCGTATAAACTAGCTTCCTTATCTACTAAGATACGTGATTTGAATAATCAAATATTTGAAAATGAAGCAGCTGAGTCATCAATACCAGGTCTCCCTTGGAATAAAACAGACCTATGGGTTGGTTTAACTATTAGAAAGCTCATCAATCAAGCCTCTAAAGAGGGGTATGACCAGATAGCCTTTGCAAATGGTGAGCAGTCTGATATTATTCAAGGACACAGCGATGGTAGAACAGCAGAGTTTTACAATAAGATAGTTCCTAAGAATATTAATAACGAACTCAAGAGGTTAGTTAAGGGGATGAGGTATGAGGTTAAAGGTATTTTTGAGACTACAAGTATTTCTGATATACGAAATGCTTCGTCTACTGATTTATACTTACGCTCTCAAAAAAATGCAGTAATAAACCTAAACCCAGAACTTAAGGAGGCTGTATCTAACACACCTCTATTAATGTTCCAAGAGGTTACTGAGGAAGAGGTTATATCTAACTACCTTTCAGAGCAGGAATTCTTCCAATCGACTAGTCCTCACGCTTGGGCTGTTGATAGAGTAGAAGAAGAGACTTTAAAAATATCTCAAATCAGAGAGTTTAAAGGAACTTTTGGTATCGTTACTCCTGATGGTGATATTAAGGGGTTGTTTAATCCTAACGTAGCACACTTAAGAGAAGGGAGGGCAGCTCAAAAAGGAACTCTAAAAGGGCTTATACCTTTATTGATTAAAGCTGGAGGTAGTAAGCTTGATAACTTTGACGGTAGACTAACTAGCCTTTACGAGGCTAATGGGTTTAGAGTTACTTCTAGAACTCCATTCAACGAGGAGTACGCTCCTGAAGGATGGATTAAGGAAATGCACGGTACTCCTGATGTTGTAGCTATGATTTACGACCCGAATGCAGAGGTTGTATTCGAAGAGAAATCTTTCCCTGACCCAGAGACAGGATACGGAGAGATGATTGAACACAGGGACGCTCACGTTAGGTATCAGATGCCTGATGATGAAGGTACACATAACGTATATAAGTCTGGTTTAGCTGCTATTAGTTGGGATATTAGTAAATCTCTTATAGATGCAAACTTTAGAGCAGGTCACTGGTTCTCTTCTCCTAAAGATGCAAACAAGAGATACGACATAAAGCTAACAGATTTAATTCTTAAACCTTTAGGAACTCACTCTAGGAGAGATATTAAAGAGATAATGATAAGAAGTACAGGCTCTCTTAACGCTGAAATCGTAGAGGTTGACAATAAGATGAGAGCCTTAAAAAAGGCTAACAAGGAAACTGACTTAGCCCCTGAAGAGTTAGATAGACTTCTTCACGATATTGATGAGATTCTTTCCTTACCTGACGGAGCACTTAAAGACGCTTTGTTAGACATGAGAATGCACATAGACCTATTAAGTAAGATTCTAGTAGAGGAAGGAATGGTTAATGGTAGAACTGCATTCACCATCACAGATAACTACGGGGTATATGTTAGACGCTCTTACAAGCAGTTTGTTGCTAGAGGATGGAAGCAAAGAGACCCTGAAATAATCGGTAGGGCTGAGGAGCTTGTTGCCAAGCAATTAAGACAGACTAGGAAAGACTTAACTGAGGAAGAGATTGTTGATTTAGCTAAAATTAAAGTTGCTGAATTAATCAGCCCTGAGACTAGGAAGTTTATTCAGAACGGTGGTTCTTTAAATGAGATGTGGGTTGCGTCTCTATTTAAGCAGAGAAACTTAAAATTACCTCAAGAGATTAGAGACTTACTTGGGGAGGTAGATGACCCTTACGTGAATTATAAAGAAACAATCACTAAGATTTCTGAAACAATCGCTGCTGAGAGAATGTATAAAGACCTTTACGAGTTAGGTTACGGTAAGTTTGTAAACGATAAGCAAAGTTCTGCAACTCCTAACGAATTGAAGGGAGCTAAGTGGGGTAGTCTTAACGGTAAGTTCGTAGATAACGAGATGTACGCAATTATCAATGAGATGAATACTAAGTTGTCTGACAACTGGGGTGTTCGGGCATATATGAGTGCTGTGGTTATGGCTAAGTCTTTTGCTACTGTACTAAATCCTGGGACACACGCAAAGAACTTACTTGGTAACTCTTATTTCGCATTCCTTAACGGTCATATGAGCTTTAGTAGTGAAAGCAAAGACCAAGCTATCACAGCTATAAAGACTTCAATACAAGCTGTTAGAGGATTTAAAGATAGCGAGATGAAAGAGTTCTACAAAGAACTTACTAAGCTTGGTGTGGTTTCTTCTTCCGCTTCTTTAGAAGAAATTAGAGGGATTATGAGTGACTTATCTGATTCTCAGTACGATATTGAAAGATATATGAGTAAAAACTTAGCTCAGAAAGGTATCAGCAAAGTAGCTAGTGGAGTTAAAGGAGTATATAAAGGAGCTGAAAAAGCCTACCAAGCGGAAGATGATGTTTGGAAGATATTTGGATTTATGGCAGAGAAGGCTAGGTACATAAAGGCTGGACTAACCGAATCTCAAGCTACAGATTTAGCAGCTACTAACATTAGGAATGTATACCCTAACTACGGAGCTATACCTAAGTTCCTTAGATGGGTTAGTCGTTCACCGTTTATCGGTACATTCGTATCTTTCCAAGCTGAGGCAATTAGATGTACTAAGAACGCAATACAATTAGGTTTTACAGAATTGGGTAGCGAGAATGCTGAAATTAGAAAGATTGGTAGAGGTAGGTTAGTTAACACTTTACTATCCTTTACCGTCCTTGAAACAGTTCAAGTTGCTACAGTTAACCTACTATTAAATGCTTTAGGTTTAGGTGACTCAGAAGATGATGATGACTTCGAATCTAAGATGCAATCAGAGTTGGTAGCTCCTTGGGATAAAACATCCAAGGTAGCTTCAGCGGGTAATGGTATTCTTGAAAATGGTGATAGATACTTCGACTACTTCAATATAAGTAATATGTCTGGTGGCGGTATGTTGAGAGATTTATTAGGAGTAGCACTGTCAGATAGCGATGCTCTTGCAGAAAAGAAGTATGCAACTATATGGGGTGAGCTTATGAGTACATTTGCTGGTCAGGATATGACTCTAGGGGTAGTGTTAGACGTTCTTAATAATCCTGGAAATAAGGTGTACACCCCTGAATCTAACGCTTTAGACCAAGCTTTGTCTACGTCTAACTATGTAGCAAGTAAACTAGGTCCTGGGATTTTAAAATCTGCAGATAGAGTTATGGAGTCGTTTGAGGAAGGTTCTAAGTATGTTACATCTTATGAGATTGCAGCATCATTTGGTCTTAGAATGACTAGAGTAAATGCTAATAAATCTGTATTTTTTAACGCTAAGAGGGTTAAGATAGCTATGGATGATATAGCTGAGGGTGCTAAAATTATAGGTCGTGATGAATTTAACCTTAGGAGTAGTCTAGAATTCAAGCTAAGAGTTGGCTCTGAATTTGAGGGGTACGACAAGAGGTTAGATATGTATGTAGACGAACTATCTAGACAATTCATATCAGCTAGGTTGCAGGGTATTAGTGGCAAGCAGGTAGAAGAGATTATGTATCAAGCTGGAGTCTACCCTCACGTTATAGCTGAAGCTAAAAAAAGAGTCGTTCACAACTACATCGAAAAATTGAAAAAGAAGGATGTGGATAAATAATAATTAGGAGTCTTGCAATGTAGTATATTATCATTATATTGCAAGTACTTCAACTTTCATAGTTAAGGTTTTTGGTTTGTTTGAGGAGGGGGTGGTTTCCCTCCTTTTTTTTATTAAAAAATATAAAGTTATGGAACTAGGTATCCAATGGTCTAAGGGTTTTCTGTTAGGGTTTAAATTATTCGACCCAACAGAACTTATGCCATATAAAGAGGTCCAACTATATGTCGGACCTATCTGTGTTTATGTTATATGGGATTAAGAGTCTGCACCGTAAGGGCATACAATCTTATAAAATTCTTCATCTAAAGCTTTAATCTCTTTAGCTAAGGTTTTCCACCTTTTATTACCCTCTTCTCTTGTTATCGGGTCTTCCTTACTACCTGTGCCGATATTACTCCATATCACTGAATTCTTCTGAAGTAACTTATCTATCTTCCCCCTTACCTTTTTGTTGGTATAGTAAGGGCTTTTACTTTTATCACGAGCCACAAGCTTCGCAATCTGGGTTATCAATAGAGCATTGGTCTGGTTGCTCTTTATCTTCTAGTTCGTTCAACCAAGAGTCCCAAGTGCTTCTTGCTAACTCTTTATCTTTTTCATTCAATTCTTTTTTGTCTTCGTTCTCTTTCATTTTTAAAGTGTTTTTTAATTCGTTCTATGTATCTGGTTTGCCTTTCTTTTCTAACTCTTTTATCAGTAGGTAAAGAACTCCTGATGTTACAACTTTTTTTTCTTCTCGTCATGTCTCTCTTTAATTATTCTGATAGTCTCTAAGACCTCCTTTTGATTAGATGGAACATAAATGTCTGGACTCTGACCTGTATCGGTCAGGTGTTGGAGAAATAACTTGAATCTCATGTTGAATTCAGGAGTTCTTAAGCCTTTAGTTTCGATAACGAAGTTCCAGTTTGGGTCTTCGTTAATGAAATCTGGAGTGTACTCTCTTTTTCTTACGTTACTAGACTTTAACTTAAAGACTTTCTTCCCATCTTTCTTCCCTCTATCGTAGAGGTTACCTGAATATGTAAATTTATCGTGAAGTAAATAAGTCTTACCTTCGTAAGTGAAAGGGATTTTTTCTTTCTTTAAAACTCTATAACAGAAAAGCTCTAAGCCAGAATCAAATTGTATACCATCAAAGGTATGTTTCTTTGCGTTAGTTATCTGCCTTCCTTTTCGTCTGTTGTATCGCATACCGTAATATAGTAATTAATTATTTCCTACCTCGGTTTCTTGCTCTATTTTTTGACTGCTTCTCTAAAGTTAGTTTCCCACTCTTAGTGTGTGAGGCATCTTTGCCGTCACCTTTCTTGCTGTTTTTATTTTTTCTATTGAAAAGGTTAAGCTTAACGCGATATTTTTTCCTCTCCTCTGAAGAAGCGTACTCTTTATCATATTCAGCTTTCTTTTTTCTAGAGGCAGGGTTCTTTGCGTAATGCTTAGAACTCCTGCTCTTACCTGTTATTTTTCCTGCTAATTTATTTCGTGCCATAATATTATTAATTATGACTCAAATATACGAAATTATTCTTTAGCTTCCTCTTCTTCGTTTGACTTAAAAAGTCCTTTGAATACGTAGTTTGCAATATCGTTTGTTAAGCCCTTTAATTCTTCTGGGTTTTGAACTACAGAAGCTGCTACTTTAAGGCACTCTAATCTCATTTCGCAGTCGAACTTCATTAGTCGAATATGCTGCTCGGCATTCTTTTGTTTTGTATTCATCTTGATTGATTTAATTAACGTTAGTAATTACTCTGGTAAATCCCAGCTCTTTTTCTTTAGGGTCTTCACCTTAAAGTATGATTTAAACTTCTTCATAGGGAGTAGGATTATCTCTGCTTCTTTATTATCCCCTCCCTTGACTATTTTAAGTTTATCGAAATTATCCCTTATTAACTGTCTCAAATCTTTAACAGGTATAAAGCATAGATACACAGCTCTATCATCTAGATTAGTGTAGTTGTATATAAATATATCAGCTTCGGTTTTAGAGATACCTGAAGGTCTCCCTGCGTCTCTAATCTCAATAGCCATATTTCCTGTGTTAGGGTATCTATCAGACTTAATCTCGTAAGTGTATTCCCCACCTACCTGAGTTCCTTTAATATCGTACTTATAATCATTGTTATACGATATAGAGCTTAATCCATTCATACTTAAGTAAAGCCCTACAACTCTCTCCCATTCTTCACCCCAAGATAAGTCTGTCCTGAAATTCTCTCTATTCGCCATCTGTAGTTGTCTCAGTCCATCTAGGAATTATGGACTCTTCAATCTCCCTTTCCTCATCATCCATATCTGACATAGCTTCATCCCAAGGTTTTGGGTCAGGAAATTGATTAATCAATTTGGATTTATCTTCTATCATAATTTGAAGAAGGATAAGGTATCCTGTTAAGTCTTGTAGGTCATTCTCTGATGCGAAGGTGCTATCGTTATTTTTAAGGCGGTTTAACTTGTCATTAATCCTAGCTTGAATTGCGTAGACAGGGTCTACATCGAAGACTACACCTCTTTCGAATACTGAATTACCATAGGAGTTGTTCTTTCTAATTAAAAGGTCTCTCAACTCGTTACACTTTTTCTTAATTTGGTCTTGCATTTTAGTTTAGTTTGTTAAGTTTGACAATCTTCTCTTTAAGCATTTTAAGGTTACTTTTATTTTGTACTTTCGTTGTAGGTACATCTGGACTTCCTTTATGCTCCTTCCGTCCATTATAAATTCCTTCAATTTCTGGTTTACTATCCCTAAGTTTTTCATTCTTCTCTCTTATTGATGTTATCACTAGTCCAATAATAAGCAGGGACATTGACCCTACAAATAAATCTAAGTCTTTCATTTATTTTCTTTGTGCTTTTCGTATTTCTTAGCTATAGTTAAACCTATAGCACTACCAATAGTTCCCCCGAATATACTTGCAACGACTACAGGTATATATCTAAGGTCTCCGTTATTCATGACCTCATACATACTAACTGAACCAATTGCTATACTAGCAAGCCAAGCTATGTGACATAATGTTCCGCTTACAACTGTCCTCATTAGATTTTTCTCAGCTATAGATATAACATTCCAAGTCCGTAGACCTACGAATATTAACTGAGTTACAAAAACAGTAATTGATAATTCTGAAATAGTCATAGTTGAATGGTTTTTGGTTAAGTATGCTTATATTTTAATCTATCATCTTTTCCCTCTTACTTTGCCTCCTGGGCGCATTATAGCAGAACCGAATCCTTCAAATTTGGTTACGTCCTTCATCTGCTCTCCGCAGTTACATACTGTCTCTGGGTATACTACCTTACCATCTTTCACTGTCATGGTTGTCTTTGTTACCTCTACGGTGTTGTTACACTTACTACAATGGAATTTCATTTGTTTTGTTCGTCTGTTATTAAGTCCTTTTAATGTAAGGCTGTAAACAAATATAACAATTCCAACGCAGATTATTGTAGTTAAAGGTGAATTATTAATCATAACTTAACATTTAATTAACGATAAACCAACCCCTTACACGTATATAATCACTAGTTTTACCTTATGAATAAATTCACAAAGTTTACATACGCATTTATAATGGTGGTAGTTTATACCATCGCTATACTTAGTTGAGCCAATTAGTCTTTCTATTCGGCTCAATTTACTTTCGTTAATAATACGAGGGTAGATAAAGATTATATTTACCTTCGTTGTGGCTCAAATTGTCTTGATTATGAGCTACATTCCACATTTGCGCCTATATTTTTCTACTTGCGCCTATATTTATCACATTATAATGTGATTTTATCAGATATTAGAAACGGAAACCATAAAAACACTACCATAATCACACTATATTGTGGTATTTGACTTATTATTCCATCCACTTCTTAGTGCGCCTATATTCCATATCTCGATATGCGATAATTATACCTGTTAGGGTACAATTTATCATTCAATAATAGTTCTCTTAATGTCTTCTACATAACCAAAGCTCCTCTGGTAGCTATCCGTTAAATCGACACCTGAGTTACCACACTTACAGACTTCCATACCCCACTTAACTTTACTAGAGGAGACTTGTTCAGAATTACAGTCTTTGCATTTCCACACTAACACCACATCCATAGTTTCTATATTTTTCTTATTGATTTACTGCAACTTTAGTTATATCAACTAAATTCCAAGCCTTAGAGAATTGGTCTTTACCTTCTCCGTCTGAGAATATAGTTACCCTACCCTCATCTAGATTAAGACATATCTTCATAAGGTCTCCCTCTGTAGCATAACACATTGAACCTGAAGGTGTATATTCTTTAAATACCCACCACACCCTTCTAGCTTTGCCATCTATCTCTATAATAAACCTATCCTCTTCATAAGCAAAGAATACATCTACAGGTACTTGATTTACTAAATCATATTGCTTAGTAACTTCATTAAACTCATAGAACTCTGATTTTTGTGATAAGAATACCTCTGTTTGAGCGTTTACTGTTAAGTATGAGGCAATAACAATTCCTAATAATAAAAATAACTTCTTCATAACTTTTTGATTTTAAATTAATGATTTAACTCACGCTTGGTACTCTCGTTACTCTTAGTTATCTTTATCTGAACCCTATCAAGGTTGCAGTCTTCTATTAACATACTGAAGTGAGTCATAACTTCAAATACAGACTTATCTCTAAATCTAATAGACTCACCGTTTTTTTTATCCGTTAAAACTCCTTGGTACATATTTTCTTGTTTTAGCTCTTTAATAAATTCCTCCCACTTACAGTTTAACCAAATCCTTCCCCATACATCAGGGTATTCAGTTACATTCTTTCTCATCCATATATGGAATTGGAATGCTAATTCTTTCTCCGCTTTCATATCTCTTGTTTTAGTTCTTTGATTCTTTTTAAAAGCACGTATCTCGCTGAGGGTTTATCTAATCCGAACATTCCTAATTTATTAGACTGCCTCTCCAACTCCTCAATCACTCTTTGGTTGGCGTGCCTATTCAAAATACCTGTCAATTTTGTTTTAGTAAATGTTTGTAGATTATCACCATCGGTGAACAATTTATTTATTAGCTCTTCTGCTTTCATAATGTTTTGGTTTAGAAAGCAGAGCTTGCTGCTGCTGCTGTTAATAAGAAACTACTACCTTTTGTATTTCCATTTCCACCTCCAAGAGGTTCAGGAAAGTCTTTTTCAATTCTCTCTATTATTTCTAATAGTTTCTCAGGGTTATTCTTTAAAGCATTTTTAAAGCCTTCTCCTGTGAAGTTCAATTCTTCAGAACATTCGTTATGTTCGCACTGTACTTTAATGTGTATAATCATAATGTTTAAATTAAAATAAGAGTTATTAAAGTAGTTAATAATGAGCCGATTACTACACCCATAAGAATGTGTTTGCTGCTTTATTAGTAGCGTATAAATCTACACTATCTCTTACTTTATTTCTAAAGTATGATTGAGATATTTCTTCTCTATCTCGTTGGTTAGCTAGCTTGTGTATATCCCAACCTATCTTTTTAAGTTCCTCGTTCATTACTCTTGTTTTAGTTGGATGGTAGCGACATTCGTGTCGTTACCATAAGTGGTCAAATATAAGCCTCAAAAGGTATTCCAGTACCTCGTTAAGACATCTCCTAACTTTGGCTTACATTCAACGCTTGACTTTTGCCTACAATCCCCATCGTAGGACTTGGTAATTAATGCCCAACTCACGCTTGGTACTCTCGTAGACTTTAGGAGTGTGCGGATTGAAACACACACTCCATAGAGAGAATTAAGATAACTCTCACTTGCATTCACACTTCCTCCCTGATAATATAGCAGCGTTAGACTACCACATCTATTAACATCAACTTAGTTATTACCCATGCATAGGTGTGATGAACTTTTTAGACTGCTATTATGTGTGCCTCTCCGAGGTGGATTATGAACTTTCAATTATTCACTAAATCAAGTTTATAAAAAGGAGAGGACTTGTTACGCAGCGTTCAAGTGGCTTGCTCTCTAATGTTTACCACCTCAAAAAATAATCTGAGGTTATTGCCCTACTCATGAGTAGAACTATTGAGGTGGCGTGTATGCCCAACTCACGCTTGGTACTCTCGTATACGGTGCAGCGTTCACGTAGCTTGCTCACGTACTGGGGGATTGTATAGATTTAAAATTATAGTACACGTACTACATACTAATCCCTTAATGTTTAAATCTCTTAGTTGTCATACCGCATTGTACTATTGGTATAGCATTTAAAATTTCGACTTCACAACTGTAGGTCTTTGAGTGTCTAATTCTTAACCGTCCGATAAGGTATGAGTTGTATTTTTTATTTTGGCAATCTTCCAGAGTACCGCCTACACAAACTTCATCTGAAGTGAATGTCTCAACCTTCTTTTGAAGTACTATCTCACCCCTTCTACTTGCGTATCTCCTAACGCTATACGTTATTTGACTCAGGAAAATCGGCTTCTGATACATCGACTATCTTTTTAATTGTCTCTAACTTTCGAAAAAGCTTTGCGTTCTCAGACTTCAACGTTCTAATAACCTTCTTTAAGGTGTTTGTGTCATTAGAACCTATTGCTTCGGCTACCTCTTTACTGAAGCTATGCTTAGTAGCAAAACACATAGTACTAAGCTCTGCGTGTAACTCTACTAAATCATTGTACATACATAGTTGCTCCTCATATAGAGACCTATAATGAAGTACTGTAGAGTGGTGCTTACCAAAGATTTTACCTACATTCATTAAGGATATTCTAAAATTCTCTAGTAGTACCGCTGTTAGTACTGCGTTAGCCTCTACTATACTTCTCTTTCTTGTCCCTATCCAGTCGTACTCGATACCTTGGTTAATATACGCAGTCTTAATTAATTCAGCTATAATAACTCTATCCTCTGGTTTGATATTAATATTATCTAAGTTCTTGGTAGCGAATGACCAAGGTAGGAATTGTGTTTCAGTTTTTCTCATTTTTCAAAGTCTTTAGTGGTTATGGTTATTAAAATATATAAGACAATCAAGGAGGTAGTTATACTAGAAAGCATCTTCGAACCCCCCTCTTGTATTTACCTCTGTGTCTATTTTTTGTTCAAAATCGTTTGGGTCGCTAAATTTAGTAAACTCCTTCTTAAATTTAAGAGGTAAAGTACCTGTTCCTATATTACGTCCTTTAGCGAATATTAAATCTACTAAACCCTCTGTCGATTGACCACTATCATCAGTCATAATGCCGTAATACTCTGGGCGGTACACCAACATAACAATGTCAGCAGCTTGTTCAATTTCACCACTCTCTCTAAGGTCTGATAGAGTAGGTCTACTACCCTCTCTTCTGTCAACACCTCTACTAAGTTGTGATAAGGCTGCTATAGTTATCTTAAGCTCTTTAGCTATATTCTTAAGCTCACGAGCTACTAGAGCAACCTCCTGTTCTCTAGAATGACCGCTACCCTTAACGAGTTGTAGGTAATCCACTAGAACAAATTTAACACCCTTCGTTATAACGTACTGTCTAATCTTATTCAGTAGGTATCTAAGCGAAGAATCCTTACACTCATCCACATAAAGCTGAGTACCTTCAAGCTTACCTATAGCTCTATCAACTCTCTTTAACTCTTCAGTTTCTAGTGTACCCTTCATAATATATCGGTTGTTGACCTCACTCTCTAAGGATACTAACCTTTGTAGTAATTGAGTATCCCCCATCTCGTAAGAGAAAACAGCAGCAGGCACACCCATTGTCGCACAGTTGTAACAGAACCCTAGACCTAAAGATGTCTTCCCCATAGAAGAAGCACCACCAATAATAATAAGGTCAGTCTCTTGCCACCCTCCTGTGAATTTATCTACTGATTGAAATCCTGTAGGTACACCTAAGAAGGAGTCAGAATCCATCCTCTTGCGAATATCATCATGTAGTACCTTTAATTGTTTTTTAATGTCGGGCATTTCATTACCCTTAACGTCAGATATAGGTTGTAATTCAGACTCCATAAAGTCTAGAACCTCGAACAGGTCTGTCCCATTCTTCATCTTCTTATCTGTAAGCTCTAATAATCTCTTTAACCTTACCTTCTTCTCTTCCTGCGATAGAAAAAGAACCATGTGTTCTGTTATGTAGTTATGGAAGTCGCTAGTGTAACACTCAGCAACTCTATAGTCTGCTAGACTATCCTTAACCTCTGTAGATACTATCAACATATCTACCTTCTCACCAACATCTAATCTACTGGATACTACCTTATATATTTTTCTATTTAAAGGGTCTGAAAAGATGTCTTCTGATATTATGCTATGATTATCATAGTAATCTCTAGGGTGCTGCATTATGCGCCCCAAGAGCTTTTTCTCCATCTCTACATTATCTTTCATCGGTTATGTATTTTGGCTTGGTATATCGGTTGGTTTCTTTCTTATCACTATCTAACTTGAGTTCATTGTTCCATCCCTTTTGATTAATCCAACTACTAGCATTTTTTCTATACTTTTTATTGGGGGTGGAGTCAATGTATGCTTTAACTCCTTTGATGGCTTCTCCCATTTCTACAATGGTTAGCTTCATAAAGGATGATTTAGCTGATTTTAAATCAACTTTTTTGTCATATAAATTCCAGAACATTTCCCAACCTGCTTCTCTTCTCTCTGCTGTCGTTACTGGCTTATTTTCTGTACTGAATCTAACATCCTTGGGGCTTATTAAGTGCTGTATATTATTGAACACAAACATAGACTCCATATCGTTGTTGTATATAGACTGATAAACTCTACCCTTTATATGAAAAGAAATAGAGCGACCATCAAGCTCAATAAAATCTATGCTGTTGGTTTCAAGAATGTCTGTATCTGATACCCTTATCTTCATAATCGGTTTGGTTTAGTTTACTAAAAAAAAAGAATAGAGAAGAGGAACTAACTAGACCTCCTCTCTACTCTAACTCACTCACTTAAAGATTATTCCTCTTAGAACGGTAAGTCCTCTGAACTTGAGGATGATGTTGCTGTTGTATTACCCTTTTCTTGAGGTTTAAATGTATTCACCTCCACGTAATGCGTTTTACCATATTGGTCTTCACCGTCTCGCTTCTTCACTACCTTTAGTTTAATGTACTTCTCTCCATTGTATTCGAAGATATGTTCTCCTGCTTCGGCAGTCATTTTTGATAAGTTTAGAGAAAATTCTACTAAATCTCCATCAAATTTCTCTGTTCCGTTTCCTAAATAAATCTTTTCGTTACTCATAGCTTTCTGCTTGTTTAAAATAATTAACTAATGCTTCCCTTTCTGTTATATCTAAATACTTTGCGATTCTCCTTACGTGTTTAATTTTAAACTCGTCTGGTTTCTCTAGGTACTTATATAGGGTAGGTCGGCTTACCCCTATTCTTTCAGCTAACCACATCAAACTGATGCGTTGCTCTTTTAATTTTTCTTTCAATGTCATTGTAGAGTTCCTATTTCGAGGTGATTTTCAACTTCCTCTTCGTTATCTATGAAGTATCTCCTGTATTTGTGTAGTAAATACTTATATTCCTCTCTCCCTCTCTCTAAAAAATCATCACCAGCATACATTATTGATACGTTGTATGGTGCTTCCTTCTCTTGGCATATAAACACAAAATCAGTACATCCAAAACCATCTGAGTAGAACGCTGCTTGTCTATCGTAACCGTACTTCCTACACGAACCACTAAACCCATATATACTAGAATCTCCTGTCGTTTTAAGGTCTACTAATGTTGTTCCTTTCCTATAATCAGCCTTCCCTTTACAGAACACGCCACTGTCATCGTCTTGCCAAGCGTTTGCAATCTCTGTCTCACCATCCGAAGATAATAACTCTCCGACCTCTGGGTAAGAAAATAAAACATCCTGCATCCTCATTATCCTTTCATATTCTTTAGATAGTATAATAGTAGGTGCGTTAGGATTGTCCTGTACAAACGCTTTATAACCTTTAGTGTTTCTAGAGCTACCGTCAAACACTAAAACCTTTTCATTAAATTCGTTAGGTTCTAACATCGACACATGGTAAGCCCTCCCGAAGGTCATAGCTCCTGTGTTAACTCTGTATTGGGGATTATCCCTCAAGAATTTATAGGTACGAACATCCCTCTTAATCAACCCCAACTGCGAGTTCGTTACAAACTCGTAGTCAGAATAATAAAAGGAATCGTCCTCTATTTTTTTTATAAAACTTTTTAAGTTGTGCATTACGCTTCAAGTAATGAGGTTAAACCTTCTTTCTGAGCTTTAGACAGGTCATATCCCTTCATCTTCTGAGATACTACCGCACCTTTACCATCTTTAATAGCATTACTCATAGCCTCAAATTGTTTAGGGGTTAACTTAGGCTTACTCTTTGGTTTAGAAGAACGTGTATCTCCTTTAACTGCTCCGTTACCGTCATCATCGCCTGTAACCACACCTACAAAAGCTGCTAGAGCATATCTACGAGCGTATGATATAGCACTACCAACTCCATGAGCATCCTCCTTAGAAGGTACGTAGCAAGTTGAGGCTAAAAATTCCCCACTAGAATGAGATAAGATAGTCGTAACACCACCTATATCTACAGGCATTTGAACTATAGCTAATTCATTTTCAGCTAGAAGTGTTCTAACAGCATCCCATACCGCGCCAAGGTCGGCATAATTAGATTTAAAAAATGGGTTCTTTGAGTTCTCTTTTGCGGGTCGAAGTTGAGCCTGCACTTTAGATAAGGCAAGAGTTAGGTTGCCAATGTTTTCTGACTTTTCCATATTCTGGTTTTTGATTTAATTAACTTTCTTTTACAAATAACGTAAATACTTTTTACTTGTACAAGTGTTTTTATTTTTTTATAGGACTCCTATTATTGAAAAGTTAATCTTACTAGGCAGTATTTCGTCCATTACAGATGCTATCTCAATCATTCTATCTTTATCCCCTTCTGCTTGGTCTTCAGTACACACTATAAGTATATTGACGCCAATACGTGAAGGCATTATCATTGTATTATAAATGCTTTCAAACTTCTCTTTCTCTTCTCCAGATATAATTACTATGCAATCTGAATCTATGAAGTACTCATAAACAAGATTATAGCACATCAAGCTATCCTCCACTAATTTAAGGATAGGATGTTTGGATGGTTTAATACCGCCTTTAAGCTTATCGTTAATCCCCGCATTCTTCAGTAATTCCTTTAATTTTTTGTTTTCGGGCTTCATAAACTAGCATTATAAATTGTTCTACTGATACATCGCTCTCTGCTAAAGGTCTAAGTTCGTCACAATCAAACCCTTCTAATGCATCAACAAGGTACAAAATTTTTTGCTTAGTTTTATAGGTGGTGTCATCAAATATCTCTGTACCCTTCATGTTTCGGGCAAGGAATTTAATATTGTCCTCTATATCGTTAATGTATTTCCTTTTAATCTTAGCTAGGAGAACATACTCAGAACAAGCGTTCTTAGAGCCCGACATCCACAATTCATCTACATTAATTGTCTTGACTTGATTATTCATCTTTATTGAGATTATTGGTTGATGTTTCTTTTCTTGCTTTAGTATCTGAATCAACTTTAGCTTGTAATCGTTCAACCTCTCGCTCTAAGGCTTTGATTCTTATATAGTAGTAATCTTCTAGCTCTGACATAAGGCATTCTGATTCGTTAATTTTGCGTTGATTTATCCAAGCATGGTTGTTGTTCACTATCATTCGTTTGGTAAATTAGTTTTTGGATATACTCCGATTATTTCATTCATTAAATCTTCAACGGTGTCGTAGGTATCATTAAAGAAGTCTTGTGCTTCCTCAGTGAATCTTGTGTCGCCATTTGAATCTTCCTCGAAAGTATCGCGCAGAAACCTCTCTTCTGTAATTCGACCTGCTATAGTACTAGCAAATTCAATAAATTCTTCGTTTGGTATTAATATCCTAATCATTGGTCTTGTTTTAGCATATAGATTCTAATACGCAGTCGTATACGTAATCTGAATCTTCGTTAATAAATTGAAGTTCTTCTTCTGTCATCTCTCTACCCTTGTACTCGCAACTGGAGATAAAGGCATCGCAGAAGTCTGGATAGTCTCGTGTGTCTACACCATCTACCTCTACGTTTGTTATTTTACTGAAGTCTATTTTCATCTTATTCTTGTTTTTTTAATCCCTTAAATTTTAACTCACTTAATGTAACTCGTTCTCCTCTTAACTTTAATCCTAACCAAACTTTATTTCTCAACTTCCCTATCATTGATTTTAAGCCGCTTTTCTCTAATTGAAAAAGTTCTAATTTATCTAGTTCAGTTATTACTAACTCGTTTTTAAATAAAAATATTGCCTCCATAGTTTCTAGTTTTTAGTTGAGTTTATACTACTTATTTGGTTGGCTAAACTCAATATTACGTTTAGCGATTGTTAG
>Ga0098055_1000910_pt1 | contig 16648 bp, 33 predicted proteins | sample 17_taG_FD_75107 | JGI IMG/M metagenome (GOLD analysis project Ga0098055, IMG submission 75107) | Marine viral communities from the Subarctic Pacific Ocean - 17_ETSP_OMZ_AT15314 metaG | ecosystem: Environmental > Aquatic > Marine > Oceanic | place: Pacific Ocean | collected 2015-01-18 | reverse complement strand
ATAAAAGTATTATAGGAAAAAAAGTATTACTTGATTCAAAGCATATCTATGAAGAGTATGATGGATTTATGTTTGTTCACATCAAAAATGTAATGGGGATAATAAAATGATTGACACAGCCAAATACGAAGAATGCCTTAAACATGATATGATAGAAAGCGACTTACGGGAATTAGCGACAGAACTTATCGCAGAAGTAAAGAGGATGCGTGAAAGCATTAAGCGTATTTTAGAAACCCATAACTTCCCCTTCATCCTTAGCGGATTGAAACAGGAATTAAAGGAGATGATTAAATGATTATACAAGGAAAAGAAGTTAAAGAAAAACTATTAGAGGGAATTAATTTAGTAGCAAATACAGTTAAACCGACACTAGGGCCACAGGCTAAGACAGTTATATTGCAAGGTAATCCTCCAATCGTAATTAATGATGGAGTAACTATTACCAGATATATTTCCCATGAAGACCCTTATATTCAAATGGGTATTCAGTTGGTTCAGAATCTAGCAAGTAAAGCACAAGAAGGAAGTGGTGACGGCACTACTACTGCTTGTATTTTAGCGCAAGCCCTATGTAATGGTATTATGAATATGAATGATGATTTATCAACTCACGAATTTAATTTAATGTTAGAGATGTTTAAAGAACAAGTATTACAGCATCTTCATACTTTAGCAGAAGAAATAACAGATGATAGGATTCTAGATGTAGCCACTATTGCGGCTAATAATGATATTCAATTAGGTAAGTTAATTAAGCAAGCACTTGATAAAGTGGGCCGAGATGGTATTATTACTGTTGAAGAATCTAAGTCCCATATAACTGAATTAATTCTAAGAGATGGAATGGAAATTAGTGAAGGATATTTAAGTCATGTTATGGCAAATACAGATAGCGGGAAAGCAGTATTTGATAGCCCGTTAGTATTTATATCTAACTTGTCTTTTAGAAACTTTAAGGACTTAATACCAATGTTAGAGTTTGCTGCGGCTAAGAGCCAACCCCTTGTAATCTTTTGTAAGGGCATGGACGGTTCAGCACTAAACAATATGATAATGAATATCCTAAACAAAACAGTACAGTGTGCAGTAGTATTAGCACCTAACTTTGGTGATTATCAATTAGATGAGTTAAATGATATTGCTTATTCTATTGGAGGCACAGTATTTAATTCAGAAAGCAAGCATGACCCAACCGTATTTTCATTAGAAGACTTTGGTATATGTGAAAGAATTGTAATTACTAAAGAAAATACAACATTTGTTGGCGGTAGTAATGATACTTCTGGAAGAATTAAAACTTTAAAGGAAACTGTAAAGGATATGAAAGGACATGATGCGGCTAGGATTAAATCTAGAATTGCTAGACTAAAGGGTGGAATTGCTACTATTAGAATAGGTGCATCTTCTTCTATTGAAATGAGAGAGAAGAAAGAAAGGCTTGATGATGCACTTAACGCAACTAAAGCGGCATTAGAAGAAGGTATTGTTATTGGTGGTGGAAATACATTATTGTGGATTTCTAATAATATGCCAGATAACACTCCCTTATTCTTAAAGAGAGCATTAACTAGTCCGGCAGGAGCATTATTAGATAATAGCAATATGTCTGCTAGTGACCTTGATGATATTTCTAACAGTACAAATACATTAGAGTTTGGATTTAATGCACTAACAGGTGACTTTGGTTCATTGAAAGAAGCAGGAGTTTATGACCCTGTAAAGGTAACTAAGAATAGTTTCCTTGCGGCTATGTCTATTGCTCAATTGTTTTATTCAACAGATGTAGCAGTATTAGTGGAGGAATAAAAATGCTTAATGATAAAGACATTGTAAGAATGACTATTGTTTACAAAGACGGTTCTATGATTATTCTTAAAAAAGAAAAGAACGGTATGCTTAGTGTTGATAGGAGGCAAAAGTCATGAAAAAGAAAGCAATTACAGTAACATTACCAGCCCCACATAAGGCTAAAATTAAATGCCCTATTTGTAAAGGTAATAAATGCGTAGTTTGTAATATGACAGGTAATTTAGGAATTGATGTAGCACCTAAGATACCGATTCAAAGAGCGCATATCATCAAGTATGTTGTTGAAAATATACATGAGGTAGCCGGAGAAATTACTAAACTTTATGGTTTAGTACCAGAAGTAAATACTTTAGAAGTTGTGGAAATTAATGAAGGACAATATGAAGTTGTTCAAGTATCTTCTTTAGGTGGGGCATGTTGGTTAGTTAATCGTTTAGATGAATTAGATACACCACGCTATTTTACTTCAAGAAAGGAATTAGATAAATTCAAACAGGGGTGGTTTAGTGAGTGAAATGGTTTGTCTTATTTGTTTTAAAGAAACTGATACATTATTTACTATAACTAAACAAGATTTAGAGGGCATACTAAATCACATTAAGTGTTGTTTAGATTGTTCAGAATTTTATCTGAATGAATCAGAAAGAACTTCTCTATTAAACCAAATAGATGAACAATGCCCTACTTGCCCTACTTGTGAAGAGAATAATAAGGAGGGGGATTAATGAGTGAAATGCCAATTATAGGAAGAATCATTAGAGATTCAGAACAAGAATGTATAATTAAAAGAGGAAAATATTGGAATATCGAAGTCTTGGATATTCGTTGGTTTAAGAATGATAAGCCAACAAATAAGGGTGTTCGTTTGAACATGGCAGAAGCAAAACTATTATTAGATATATTAAGGAGAGAGTTAAATGACGGAAATACCGCAGAAAAGAATGAGTGAAGTGCAAGCAAAGAAAAGCCTAAGAAGTGCTAATCAAGAAAGACAATATGGAATGGGCGCAGTACCGAAGTATATTACTTGTGGAAGTAAGATTATGGATTTATTTGCGACTTATGTTGAACAAGAAATGAAAGTCCCTCCTAAGAGTGGTAGGGGTTGTAGGGTTCAACCTGAACATATTGAAAGATGTTTTGGTAAGTTTTATCAGGCTATGAGAGAGTTTATGGATGGTGAAAAGAATGAATAAATTATATTTAACATGCACCAACAATAAGAAGTTTGAAGAATGGGCTAAACAAAACAGGTCTAAACTAAAGAAAACTCCTGCGGCTTTAGACCATTTTAATCAAGGATATAATCAAGTATCTTCTGGTAATTATTTAGCAAGGGCTTCTTTTGTATGTTATTGGGAAATATATAGTAGTAATTCATTGGCTAGATTAGCCCCTGCTATTACTCAAGCGTCATTAATTCACATGATGCACCGATTTTTAGAATTAGATAATTCAGAACAAGAAGTCGAAGTAATTAATCAAATGATGATTAACTTCCTAAGACTACTTCAAAAATTAGATTCGGGGAATGCCGATGAAGAAGAGTGATTGGGTCTATTTAGCAAATGCTATGTGGGCTTATGCTGAAAAGCATGACGGGAAAATCAGTAGCCTATTAAAAGAACTGATAATTAATGTAAATAAAAATATGGAGATGATTATAGATGAAGTGGACAAAAATAAGCCGCCTATTAGAATTAACGGACACTATGTTACCAACTCAACAAGTGACGACAATTTCGAGAGAGATACAAAAGGCAGATAATAAACCTAGAATATTAAGTATATTAGCACAAGAATATGAATCTAACAATATTGGTTTGGCTAAGGCTAAAAAATGGATAGCAAAAGTATTTAATATATTTGATGATGAGATAGAGGGTTTAATGTATGCTCATAATGATTTGGGAGAAGTAGTTTATTACTTAGATTCTTCTGCTGAAACTAATGAATATAGAACCATTCAGTCTATTAATCTTATACTGAATCTAAATTGTAGTAAGATAGAATCTAATGAGTTTAATACTTTTGAACATGCTTTACTTAATATGTCTGCTTTAGAAAGAAAGTGGTTAATTAGATATTGGTTAAAGACTCCCCGTAATGGTATTGGTTCCAGATTAGTTGCAAAGATTATGGCTAAACATTATGGTAAAAAGTTAGCAATTGTTAAAAAGCATTTGAACTATAATTCAGTATTTGTTACCGCTTCTCATTATGAGACTGATTCAGAACCACCAACGATTTTAAGTCATGGTGGATTTGTAGCCCCTATGTTAGCGAAAGAAATACCGATGAATAAATGGCCCACTAATAGAATAGTGGACTACAAATACGATGGAAACCGCTATCAAATACACCTTGAAGACAAGAATGTGATTATTTTTAATCGCAAGGGAAAGGTTGTAACACAACAATTCCCTGATGTTGTCGAGTTAGTTTCAGACTATGATGTAAAAAATGCTATTTTAGATGGTGAAATCTATCCTATCTTAGAAAATGGCGCACCTGCTCCCCATAAACAAATGGGAACGAGGGTTCATTCAAAGAATATTCAAGAGGCTATGGAAAAAGTTAAGGTAAAATGGGTTATTTTTGATTGCTTAAAATTAAATGATGAAACAATCATGGATTTTTCTTATACAGTGCGGTTGGAAAAGATGAAAAACTTGCCGAATCAAGCGCATAGAATGAAAGATGATAATGTAATGGCGTTTTATAATAGGGCAATCAGTGACGGCTTTGAAGGAATTATAGTTAAGGATGCTGATGCTTTCTATGAGGCAGGTAAAAGGTCGATTTCTTGGGCTAAGTATAAGCCTCCCCGAATAGAATTAGATGTAGTTATCCTTTCAGCAAAATATGGAGAAGGAAGAAGGTCTAATGTCTTCGGCACTTATGAGGTAGGAGTGAGGGCTATTAATGGTTTTCATTCGGTTGGTTCAGTAGGAACAGGATTTAGTGATGCTGATTTAGTTAATTTAACAAACACTCTAAGAAGAAATGTTGAAAGTTATGAAAATGGCATTTACCAATTTGCACCAAGAGTAGTATTAGAAGTAACTGCTGATTTAGTTACAAGGGATGAAAAAGGCAATTTAGGTTTAAGGTTCCCTAGATGTGTCCGTATTCGTGATGATAAGTTTGTTACAGATATTAATACCTTAGAAGATGTGGAGAGATTAGAATGACAAGTAATAGTGACATAAAAAAAGTATATGTGAATAACAAAGGTAAAGCGTTTTATATATCTGAAATGACTGATAGACAAGAGAAGAAATGGAAGAAACAACTTGAAGGGAGATTTAGGATGGCTAGAGATAATCTTATAGACATGGCTGTTCTTAAAAGTAAAGAGGAATGGGAAAACTTAACTCCTATCAATAAAAGAAGATTTATTGCAACTGAAGTAAATACTACAATATTTGATTGGTTAAATATAGCCTCATCAGAAGAAATGGAGCATATGAAAACTAAGATTAGGCAACAGGCTTTAGAAATAGATTCACTTAAAGTAGCCAACAAAACTAATACTCCTGATACATCAGACAGAGTAAGACAAATTCTTTTACTTGCTTTGGCTGAAACATCAAAAGATGAAGTTGACTTACTTTTAATACGCGCAATCTTAAATCAAGCGAGGGATGAATTATGATACAACAAGGAGAAATGACAATCATAGATGCTATAACTTATAGATGTTTAAAGGTTGAAGACGGTTATGCTCATTTAAAGAATATCATACATGAACAGGGAAGACCTAAACTAGTTAAGGCTGAGTATTGTCCTTATATTCGTGATGGGGAATTAGTTGTCCCTGAACAACCAAAGCCTGAGAGGTATTCTAAAAAGACTAAAATTAATATTACTTCTTTAATTAAAGAGAATACTGATTTAGTAGTATCTAATGATGCAAAGTATTTCATCACTGAATGGGTTGAAACGGCTATAAGCAACTTAATAGCAAACGCAGAAGAAAGTGCTATAAATAGGAACGACAAACGCATTACTGCGGCACACTTCTTTTGGCTGGAAACTAACGAAATACCTGTAGGTTATTGGCCAGAAAATATGAAATATATGCAGGAATGAACTAAATGTATAATGATTCTGAAATACAGGAATGGATTCAGAAACATGGAGCAGTTAGTAGTTTTACTTTTATTATATATGGAGAAATAAAAGCCAAAGATATTGATACCATAACTCATGGTTTAATATTTCAATTAAGAGAGAAATTAAATTCTGGAGAAATGATAGTATTATATGACCCTATTAATGAAGATGAGGCTAGGGCATGGAATGTTTATCAAGGGACTAGTTTAGCGTTTATTATAGCAAAAGATACTATTCACTTAGAAGATGAGATTAAAGAAATAGTATTGCATGGATTAGAATTTTTAAGATTTAAGGCAAAATATTTAGGCAGTACAAGTAGTGATTCTAATGTTTAGCAAAGATATGTTAATTGGTATTATTCTTAGTTCGGGTAAATTAAACCTTAATATCAGCCGAGATGATTCTAGAAAAATAGGTTACTCTGTAAGATTAATTTTAAATTTTAGAGCCAATATAACTTTTTTAAAAGCAGTTAAGCGTTCTCTTGAACAGCATGGTATTAATTCCAAGTTGAAAACAAAAGAACATTCTTCAAGACCTAAGCCTATTCTTAAAATAACAGGTAATAAAAATATCATTAAAGTAAGTGATTTGTTACCTATCCTGCCAGATGCAAAAGGAGATTTAATTAAACTTAAACGAGTGGCTGAATTAATTAGAGAAAACAAACATATTACAGCAGAAGGTATCGAAGAGATATTTAAAATTAAAGGAGTGATTTAATGGGACTAACCAATATAAATAAAAATAGACCAATAATAATAACAGGAAAGACAGGAACAGGAAAATCAACTAAAGCAAAAGAAGCACTACCAAATGCTCTTATTTTATATGCAAATGATATTGATTTTGACTTAGGTTCATTTCCTGTGGAACAGGGAATTATCATTGAAGATATTCATTATAAGCCAGATAAATCTGCAATACTACAAGTTTTGCGTCATTATCAAGGCTTAATGATATTAACTTCGATTAACCAAAAATCAATTCCTTCTGAAATTAAAAACATGTGTCAGATTAAAAGAGCAGGTTCGACTAATTATCTTAGAACTAATCTAGAAACATTAGCACCAAATAGTGAAGAACCCTTTTCATATGAAAGAGACACCTTTTCCTTAGTGGCAGAATATCTAAAAGAACCTGATAGGAACTTAATGAAGGAATTATTATTATTCAATAAACCACCAGATGTACAAATACTATCTTGGTTGGTTGAAAATATGCACCCTAATAGATTAATTTTTATAGATGGTGTAGTTAAAAGAAGATGGCATAAAAGGTATTTCTATGAAATGCTTGCTTATGCCCATCAAGGGAAACAACACGGTAAATTAAGTATGCCAAAGCGAAGACAATACTCTAAGATTCCTAGTTTATCTAGAAGATTAGGAGTAAAAAACCCAAAACTATTATCTTCTCTTCTGAAAGATGAAGATTTTAAGTCTTGGGCTAAAACTAAATTAAATAACGCAGAATGCCGACTGTTAAAAATAGGTGAAAAAAGAAAGTCTAGGAGAAAAAAACTAGACCCTCTAGAAATAGAACAAACAAAATTAGGTGATTATATATGAATGAAAAATACCACGCATTTGAAGCAACAATTAGTTATACAAATAACATAGATGAACCAAAGACTATAACAGGTATGGCATTAATGCCACAGTTAGGATTATTCCATAACTTTGTTATCGTTGATAATGGCAAAACGCAAACCTGTATTAATATGGCATATATTATTTCTATTGAGTGTAACTTAGATGATAAGTATTATACCCCACTAGAAGTAATGGAAAAAGATTTTGATTTAACTTCTAAACTAAAAGAAATAGAAATCGAAATGAAAACTAAAGAAATTGCAAGGGCCATGTCTTCTAATACAGAAGCACCTTCCAATATGTATTGAGGGATTATATGAGAAATAAAAGACTAATAAATAAAATGAAAGTTGTTTTGGGTAATGAAGAACTTTCTAGCGCACAGATAATCCAAAGGCTTAGAGAACAAGGATATAATAAAAGAGGATATTCTTTTACTAGCCTACAAATAGCAGTAATACTTTCAAAAAGCCCTGACTTTATTAGAACTAATAGTAAGGGTAAATTAGCAATATGGAGGAATAAAGATGTTATGGACAGAAAAGTATCGGCCGAATAAGTTATCTGATATAATGGGACAAGAACATTTTGTAATGGATGCTAAGTCTTGGATAGAAGAGAAAAACATACCTAATCTTTTATTGTACGGAAATCCGGGAAATGGTAAAACAGGTGCAGGATTAGTTATTGCTAAAGAAATACTAAGGGATGAGTTTAAAAATAACTTTATTGAAATAAATGCAAGTGATGATAGAAGACTAGAAACAGTTAGAACTACTATTAAGAATGCGGCTATGTCAAGAGGAATAGGCGATATTCCATTTAAAATAATGTTATTAGATGAAATGGATGGTATGACATCTGATTCGCAGAATGCACTAAAACGCATTATGGAAAGATATGCTAGTAACATAAGATTTATTATTACTTGTAATGATAGAAATAAAATCATTTTTGCACTACAAAGTAGGTGTGCAAATTATCATTTTAAGCCTCTCTCTAATGAAGCAGTATTAGAAGTATTGCAATCAATTCTTAAGCAAGAGGGAATAACTCGATTTACTCAAGGCGAATTAGACTCCTTTATATATGCCGTCAATGGTGATATGCGGAGGGCAATAACAGAGTTACAAGCCGCTAAAGCAAGTAATTCAAGTCTTCAAAAACAAATAGAACAATCACTTGACGAATACAAAAATATAATAATATCAATAATAAATAAAAATCCAAATACTTTAGGTGACTTACATGAATTACTTTATCAAGGCCATACAGTTAGAGAAATCTGTATTGGTTTGCACGATGCTATTATTGCATCTGAATTAGATAGTGTTCTTAAATTTAAATGGTTAAGAACATTAGGAGAAAGCGAATGGCGTTCCACTACAATGACCCCAAAAGTGCTATTATCATGGATGGTAGGTCAATTGTATTAGAAAAACAAAACAAAACAAAACAAAAAAAGAGGCGAAAAATATGAATGAAAGTATGAAAGCAGAAATAGAAAAAAGCGCACAATTTATTGACTTAAGCGCAGAAGAAGCGATGGACAAATTTAAAGAGATTTGTTCTGAAAATGGAATAGAAATAGATAACCCTATTGCTAAAGGAGTGTGGCGTAATTATGTTGCTAACACCCGAAGAACAAACAATGCAGATGGCGGCACAAAATCAGAAGGAAATGATTCTTTCTATAAATCCGCTTTTGGTTTCTTTGTTTCTTTAGATGCTCCAAGAGATATGATGGCTTGGAACAGAATGAAGGCAAAAGAAGAGTTTATGCGTGATGCTGATAATGCAGTTGAAAAGGGTATTGTTGCAGTTGCTACACAAAACGCTTTAGGAAAATGGGTTGTTTCCCGTTATCATAACGGTGAATACGATGAAAAGACAATTTCAACACTACCTGATGGTGCAGAAGAATTAGAAGATGGCAGAATCTATATTCCTTTAGATAGTACGCCTACTTTTATGAATGGCGGTAAAAACGATAACTACGGTAGGCCACTACCTTCTGAACAAATGCGAAGAAGCGGAGTATTCTATGGCAAATTAGGTAATGGTGAAATGAGAAGTTATTACTTCTCTTATAAGAATCAAGGCGGAGTGGACTTTGCACCTAATACTTTTGAATGGGTACATTTCCTATGTGTTGAAGGTTCTAACGGAACAGACATTTATGGGGCTAAGGATTTGACTTCAAGTAGTTTAACACTTAATAGTGACATGAATCCAGAAAATGAACTTTATCAGAATATGGAAAGTTTTGATTTTGAAAACTGTCTTAGAGAAAACTATAACAGTCATTTGACACCGTTGGTGGAAATGGATAGAGCGCATATTACACGACAAGCCCTTCCTTCTAAGGAAAGATTTGTTATTACAGACGGTACAGTTTGTAATATGAATATGACTCCTACTAAGAACGGTAACAGAATCATTAACATTACTGATTTGAATGCTGAATTGGATTATGAAAACGATTCAGGCATGATTACTTGTTGGGTTCCAAGTCATTTAACCCTTGACTTCGGAATTGGTTCTAGTGTTATTGTTGTTGGAAGAACAAGCCAAAGAACAGTTGATGGCGAAACTGACCCTGTAACTATTAATGTAGCAGGTCTTTATTGTGTTATTAGACACGGTTCAGCCGTTGAAGTATCTCAACCTGTCGAAGAAAACTTTGATTGGTTTTGAAGTCTAACTCCAATTGAGGCATACAAGTGTAAGTATAAACTTGTGGAGAAATTGATACTCAAATGGGTGCAAAGCCCTAACCTTAAAAGGAGAAATTAATATGAAAATATATAAGAATGCAATAAAAACAGAAAGAGCGTTTATACTTTTTAACAACATACAACATATCTCTTGGAGATTAGAGTTTAAAAATGATTATGAAGTTAAAATTTATTCAAATGCACAAGTCATTATTCAACCTATGTCGACTAATGACTTAGATAATTTACTTGAAAACTATAAAGAATTTATGGGGGTTCAAGATTGATAATTAAACAGAAACGATATTTAATAAAAAAGAATAGTTATATCATTGATTTATTCACAGTTGATTTTATAACTTGGAAAGAAAACGAAAAAGAAGAAGGAACTTATTGGACTAAATTACATATTGGCCAGAAAGAAGTAAGGTATGTGTGTAAAGACGAATGGGAACTTAAAAGAATAATTGAATTGTGGTGTGAAATACACGGACAAGAAGTAATGATTTCAATAGATGAATTAATAGAAATGGAGTGATTAAAATGGGATTAACTAGTAATAAAAATAATAATGAAGCAGTAGCGAAAGAAATGCAAAACAACTCAAGAGTGATTGCATTTAAGGATAAACTTAAAACTCAAACAGCAGACAGATTAAAGCGAAATAATCGTTTGATTTGTGGTATTTGGGGAGAACCAAAAACAGTAAAGAGTGGATTAGCACTTGATTTTCCTAATAAACAAGTATATGTTTTAGATTGGGACGATGGTTGCGAGCCAACTTGGAGACAAAACCATGAATGTACGGATAGAATTACATTATGGAATCCTGAAGTTAGGAACCATAATGGTGAATTAGATATACAGAAGTCCGAAGCAAATTCAGAAGACTTTGTTTTGTTTGTAAAATCTAAAATTGAAGAAGGAGAAGATGTCCTCTTTGTATTCGATGGTGTGGATAAATGGCTTGATTGTTGCACTTTGCATGTAACAGGTTCTTCTAAGATTGGAAAGCCACAAAAGATGAAGTTTGAATGGGGTAAAAGAAATGCACCGTTCTATTCTCTTTTGATGATGTGTAAGAATCTTAATTGTGACCAAGTATATATTACTCATTCAAAAGCCGACTATGGCGCAACGGGTGAAGTAATTGGTTCTAAACCTAATTGGCATAATTGGGGAGATTATCTACATCAGATTATTACTACTAAGCGTACTCTAAAGAAGGGTAATGTAGTGTATAAGGCTGAATTACTTAGTAGTAAAACAAATACCTCCTTAGTCGGTAGCACTTGGGAAACTTTAGAAGTATCGAAAGGTAATGTAAAGTGGAACGGAGTTACAGAACTAAGGGAGGGGTTAATTTGAAAAGTAAGAACGAGGCTCCTAAATTAGCACATTGTATAGGTAATGTGTATAATGTTACTTTAAGGGGAGAAGAACTGCATGAAATAATTGTTTTTACTGCTGAACTTACAGAAGTAACTCATATCGGTATTCCGGTACTAGTTTTTGACGAAGGTAATTATGTAGTTAATGCTAATAGATTATGTTTTATGGAGGTGGTTGAGTGAAATTTACAATTGATAGTAAAGAGTTTGAAACTGCTTTAAGTAATATGCAAGTTAGGGGAAAACACCTAACCACTAGCGGATTTGGTAATTCTAATATAGGCAGTTATGTATATTTGTCTTTAGAAGACAACACTCTTAAATTGTATAATGGAGATAATACCTTTATGGTAATTCTATCTATAACAGTTGAAGGTGAAATTAATGGTTCAACTATACTTGATTCTCAATCAGTAATAAACTATTTAAAAACTTGTAGTGGTAATATATCAATTGATGTAGGGGATTCTATTTCTTTAGTTCAACCCAATAATGTTAGAAATATGCCAAGAGTAATACTTCATCCTAGCATGGATTCTATTAGTAATATTAAAAATATGATAGACCACATTAGATATGAGGCGCAACCAAATACATTATTTAACTTTGGAAAAAAGTCATTTGAAGGTAGTTTTACTCTTTCACAAAAGCAATTTAAAGATGCTATTAAGGCATGTGAATTGGTAAATAGTGGAATCTATAAACTAGACTTTAATGAGACAGTAGCAATCACTAGTCGGCAAATGAATGATGTATTCAGTGCATCACTAACTCCTGTATTTTTTAATGGAGAACCTGCTACAATTGATTTTAGCGGCCCCTTATACGCTTTTTTTAGAGCAGACCAATTACTTAATTTCTATATGAGAGATGAGTTTCCGCTATTAATTGTAGCAAATGATAGAATATTAATAAAAGCACCATATGTTAATGGGGAATAAAAATGATAATTAGTAAATATGATGACGGTAAAAAGATATTTAAGGCTTGGCGAGAAAATGGCAAGAGAAAAATTGAAACAGTTGACTTTAATCCTTATTTCTATGTATTAGATGAAGAGAATGAAGTGCCTAATTATAGACCGAATAAGTATGTTACTAGAGATTTTGAGTATGTTCATGGTGATTGGGTTAATCTTAATAAAGAATCATTAAAACGAGTATATGTAGAATCATCACATGATATTAAAAGTGCTAAAAAGGTATTTAGCAAAACATATGAAGCAGATGTACCTTATCACTTTAGGTACTGTGTGGATGAATTACATGAAATGCCAGAATACGATTTAAAGAAATGGTATTGGGATATGGAATGGCAACAGGGCGGAGAATATCACGATTGTATTACTACTATTGTTGTTTATGACAATTATGATAAAGAATACTATCATTGGGTGTGGTTTCCTAATCCTTTCTCTCAAGCAGATGAATACGAGCATTCTAATAAATTAATATTTGATAATGAAAAGGACATGATTATTGATTTTATGAATACTATGATAGTAAAAGACCCCGATATGTTGATAGCATGGTTTGGTAATTTTGCAGATATTCCTAAGTTATTAGATAGGGCTTGTATTCTTGGATTGAATCCTCTCATAATGTCTCCTATTGGCTCCATTAAAGGGGTTAAGAAGACCAAGAAGGGCTTCAATTTCCTTTATGCTGAAAGTGGGTTCACTCCCATTGAACAGCCCATAGGAGGCCGCATAACCCTCAATTTAGACCTTGCTTTTGAGCGACAATGGAATGATTCTCAAAGGGGTACGCTACCTTCTATGTCTTTAGATTATATATCAGAAACAGTTCTAAATGAAAAGAAATTACTTTCAGAAAAGTTTCCTGACCCAAATGAGTTTTATAGAAGAGCATGGTTAGAAGATACAGATACTTATTTAGATTATGCTTTGAAAGATGTTGAATTGATAGTAAAGATTGATGAAACTAATTTTTGTAGTGAAGCAATACTTTCATTACAAAGATTACTGAAAGCACCTTTTGATGCTTGTTTTTATGCAAGTCATATGGGTTCTATTTACTTTATGCGTAATGCTTGGTGGAAAGCACCAACAGGTAATAAAGATGAAGAAAGAAGAGAATATGATGGGGCCATGATTTATGACCCATTAAGTGAGAACACTAATGGATTACATCTTAATGTAGCCGCTTTTGATTTTGCAGGATTATATCCTGCTATGATGATTTCTCGGAATATTTCATGGGAATCTAAATCATCTGAACCAACAGAGTTTGGTGTAAATATTAAAACACCAAGAGATTTTAGCGAAGTAACTCAGAAAGAAATGCTTTACTATAAAACCGATGAATTGGGTTTATTGCCAAGAGCCGTACTTGAATTGAAAGAGTTGCGAAATGAATATAAGCGACTTATGCGAGAGTCTAGGGAGTCGGATAATGATAATGAATATATTAAGTGGTATAACAATCAAATGGCAGTAAAGCGATTAATGGCAAGTTTTTACGGCATTGTTGCCTTTCAGGGCTTTGGATGGGCTGATGTTGATTTAGCCGCTAGTATTACTGCAAGTGCAAGAGAAGCAATTAGATTAGCGGCATTTAAAGCAAAGGAGATGGAAATATGAGATGTGGTAAAATAATATATCCTAATGCTACTGTTGCTCATCAGTATATGTTAAAAGAAAAGAAAGAGGGTAATAAAATGAATTATTACTTTTGTGAACTTTGTGAAGGCTATCATTTAACAAGAATGCCAAAGAAAGCACAAGAAGACTTTAAGAAAAGCGTATTAAACGCACATAAATTAAAAAAGAAAAAACTTAAAGAAATAGAATTAGGGCCATTTGCTAATGTCCATGATAATTGGAAAGAATTACAAAAGTTACAATCAGATATTATTAAAACTAATAAAGGAATAGAAGAAAAAGTAAAGGAGATGTTAAGATGAAATGTGTATCATGTAAAAAAGGAATAATGACACTAGAGAAATTTAATAGGAATACTAAAAGGTATTCTTTTAATACCAAAGATACAGGTACATTAGTATGTAACAATTGTGGACATAAGGAGATATTTAGATGAATAAAAATTTTACAAGATGGGTAATAAAAGAATTACCATTAATGCCTAAAACTTTTACCGCAGAACAATTAAAGCATAGAATTGTTGAAAAACATGGTACTGCTTATGCAGAAGTAAATACTTCAATAGGTCAATGGTTAACTAGACACTGTATAGTAGTAGGTAAAGAAAATGGAGTACAATTATATAAAAGGAGAGAATAAAATGATGACAAAATATGTAACAGTTAAAGTATCGTATGATACAGAAGAAACTTGGAATACTACTTTACAAGAAGTAAAGGAGATATTTCAAATGATGAATAACTTAAAGCGTCATGCCATTATTGTTGATATTGAACAAGGTATTAATGATAATGGAAAAATGCTAGAATATGAGGATATTGAACAAGGAGTAAATCAAGATGAAGAAGAAATACATAGAGGCTTCAAATCTAAACTTTAGGTGTTTAATATGATGATGGACAAGACGAATGAGTTATTAGAAGAATTGCTGGCTATGATAGCAAAGAGTAACAAGATATTAATGATGGTAAATATCGTAAACATAGCAACCATTATAACAATAGTGACGGTGATAGTATGAATCAATATGAAATAGAAAAATTAAATAAAGCAGTTGAAAGACTAACAATGGAAAACGAAGCATTAGTGGATAGAATTAACCGGCTAGTAGGTCATCAAGAAGATATTTTAGGGCGAATATGGAAATTAGAATCCGAATATGCTTTAGAAAGTGATGTAATAGATACTCTTAGAATCAATGAGATTGACGCTTGGATGATTAACCATGAAACCATTTCTCAAAAGATAGAGAAAAGAATACTTGCTAAATTGAAGGGGTTAGAATGAAAGTAGTTTACGGCCATACAGATTCAATCTATGTTCAAATAGATTCAGTGGAAACTGCTGAAATTGCTATTAAAGAAATAGAAGCATCTGTTAGGGAACACTTTCCTAATGTTATGGGATTAAAAGAACACCCTGTTCAATTAGAGTTTGAAAAGTATTTTTCTGCTTTAGGAGTAGGAACAGTAAGAAATAGAAATGCTGGTCTAGTATCTTGGGAGGATGGTAAATTATTAGATAAACCTAAGTTTACAATGACAGGATTTACTGCTAAAAGAGTTAGTGAAACTAAACTATCAAAGGATATTCAAACTACTGCTCTTAAAATGTGGGTGGAACAAAAGCCCCTGACAGAAATAAATAAATATTTAACTGAATCTTATAAAACAGTATTAAATGGAGATATAGATAATTCAGTAATTATTAAAAGAAGTCGTCTTAGAAAGAAAAGATTCACAGTTAAATGCCCTGAATGTAAAAGAAAATATCACTTAAAGGACTTGAATGATATTAGAGTTTGTGGGCAAGGAGAAGGCAGGGATGGAATACATAAATGTGGTAATTCAGTATCTAATTTCACTACAATAGAAGGCAAAAGACCTTCTATTGGTTCGGGAATAGCGGGAGTTATTTCTGCATGGCAAAACAGTAATGCTACTTTTGATGATTCTTATTTATATTTAAAGGTTATTAATCATAATCATTACATAAATCCTTTGACTAAAGAAAAAAGAAGGATAGAATATATGGCAGGTACAACTTATGTTGATTTTGAAAACTGTGTTCCTGACTATAAACATTATGCAGAACAAGTAGTTAAAAAAGCAGAGCCTATCTATAAGGCTATGAGTTGGGATATTTCAGCAATTAGAACAGGAAAAATACAAACAAGTTTGGAGGAATGGTTTTGAAATGTAAAGACGGTTGCAAAGAAGAAAATATAAGACATTGTTATAAAGGAAGAGAAAAATACCCATCACTATTAACTTGTATAAAATGTGATTACATTGTAAAGGAAGTGGCAAAAAATGAATACAGATGAAAAATATGAAGCAAGAATAAAATCAATGCAAGAATATACTTATGATTGGCAACCCGAAAATT
>Ga0098055_1000901_pt1 | contig 16805 bp, 9 predicted proteins | sample 17_taG_FD_75107 | JGI IMG/M metagenome (GOLD analysis project Ga0098055, IMG submission 75107) | Marine viral communities from the Subarctic Pacific Ocean - 17_ETSP_OMZ_AT15314 metaG | ecosystem: Environmental > Aquatic > Marine > Oceanic | place: Pacific Ocean | collected 2015-01-18 | reverse complement strand
TTGGTAATGATTTTGAATATCTTTCCTCTGACGGTTACAACGTTGGTATGACCAACAATATAAGAAAACTTATAGTTCAGGATCTAGTTTGGAATAAAGATGAGATTTCTGAAATTGATATACTTTATAAAGAATCTAGCAACACGGCTGTTTACGTAGTAGATACATTAAAGAAAAGTGATTATCAAAATACCACCTTACCCACAGAATACGAAATAAAAACAGAATTAATTGGTGCGGTTGTTGAAACTAATCAATTGCTTAGACCTTGGGATAATGTGCCTCGTAAGGCTAAGTCTCAAGAAATAATAGGTAATAGAATTGTCTATGGCAACTATTTGCAAAATTATAGCACCGTAGGTATTGTTAATGAAACAACCGGTGAAATTTCAACCCCCGTTAAGTTAAATACAACACTTTTTTCTACAGAATATCCAGATCCAGTAGTCGACGAGGAGGGTTCTACTATATCAACGACGCTACCCTATGCTTCTCTCAAATCAATAAGAACGTACCAAGCTGGTATAGTATACAAAGATTCTTATGGAAGGGAAACTCCCGTTTTTACAAGTGAAAATTCTGGTCTTCAAATTGATATTGTTAATTCTTCTACTATAAATAAATTAGCAATACAACCAACTAATATACCGCCCAGCTGGGCAACGCACTACAAGTTCTTTATAAAAGAAACTTCTAATGAATATTACAATCTAGCTTTAGACAGGTATTATTTAGCAGAAGATGGTAATGTGTGGTTATCGTTTCCTTCTTCAGAAAGAAATAAAGTGACTGAAGAAACTTACTTAATATTAAAAAAGCAGCATGACAATAATATTGCTGTAAAAGAATTAAACAGGTATAAAATATTAGCTATTGATAACTCAGCCCCAGATTTTATATCTAAATTTGATAACTTTGTAGCAGCAAGAGGTGTTACGGCTGAAAATGAAATTGAACCGGGAAGAATAACTATAGAGTTTGGAACGTCTAGTGACCCAGGCGAAACTTTTAGGGGAGGTTTAAATAGTAGTGCAAATAAATTAACTATAACATACCAAGGTATAACCTCTAATAAGTATGATATTTCAGGCTCGACCCCAAGCCCCAATAATCAAAGCTATGACGTAGTATTATCTCAGCCTTTAGGGAATGAAGTGCCTAATATACCTGATGGAGATGACTTAACTATAACTATATATGAAGAAGTAACCAAAAGATTACCAGAATTTGAAGGAAGGTTTTTTGCTAAAATAAATAGAGATTTTGCTTTTGACACTAATATTATAGATTCATTCGCTGCTCAAAATACCAGCTACGCTGTGGTTGACGAGATTGATTTCGCTGCACCTAGTGCGGGTGGTGGAGGAGGTACTATACTTGGAATACCAGTAGGTAATGAACAACTTGGGTATTATTATGCTGATGTAGGGTGGAATTCTACAACTTGTCCCGGTGCAGATGATGGACAGCCTTGGGAGTTTTATTTAACGGGCTGGTCGGGGCTTGGTGTGAATGCTTATGGTAGTAATATGAGCTTTGAACAAGACTGGCCATACCAACCACCTACTAGAACATCTGATAAATTCGGGTACATCCATGTAGGCAGGGGGCCCGGTAGTTTTATAGATAAAGTTACAGGTAGAGTTACACCAAGACTTCAACAAGCGTCTCCTAACGGTACTCTTAATCCTGGTGTTAAAATAAGATTTGCAAACAATGACCCTAATGCAGAATACAGCGAAAAATTGTCGCGGATATATACAGTAATTGCAACGCAATCTAGGAGCTCTTATAGAGGTAGGACTCAGTCAGGCGTATTTGATAGCTGCGATAATTCTAGCGTAGATCAAAATTCAAAATATGCGGTAATGGTTCAAGTAGAGCCTCCAATCAATGATCCTTGGCTTCCGACTTCTGGAGAATGGGATGTTTTAAACACAACACTTCCTAGTATACAAATTGTAGAACCTGTTTACGAAGGTGGCAATAAAGTCTTAACTTCTAGCAACCCCGCAATTTTTGAAACAGAACCAAAAGAATCTGTTGATTTAGATTTATACTATGAAGCTTCTAACGCATTTCCTATTTCTGAATATAATACACAAAAAACTTTAGATTGGTTTAATTGTTACATTTATGGTCAAGGTGTAGAATCTAACCGTATAAGAGACGACTACAATGCTCCCGTTATAGATAAAGGACCAAAAGTGTCTACCGTTTTAGATCAGCCTTATGCAGCTGAAAGAAGAGGAAGTGGCTTTATATTTTCACAAATGTATAATTCTACATCGGGTATAAACAGATTAAATCAATTTATACAAGCAGAACCAATTACGAAGGACCTTAATCCTATACATGGTACCATACAGAAATTGCACGCTAGAGATACAGATTTAATAACACTTTGTGAAGATAAATGCTTTAGAGTGTTAGCAAACAAAGATGCGTTATTTAACGCTGATGGTAATGCTAATTTAACATCTAACCAAGCTGTATTAGGACAAACCGTACCTTATGCTGGAGAGTTTGGAATATCTAAAAATCCAGAATCTTTTGCTTCTTATGGTTTTAGATCTTATTTTACAGATAAAAATAGAGGCGCAGTAATAAGGTTATCTATGGACGGTATAACTAATATTGCTGAAAAAGGTATGGCAAGCTTTTTCGCTGATAACCTGAGAACAGCAACTACAGCTGTAGGTAGTTATGACGATGATAAAGATATATACAATCTTACATTAAACAACTTGTCTAATTATTGGCAAAAAAGACTTTCTTTAGATGCTGAATATCAATTAGACCCTGATTGTAAAGACGCTCCTGATAGCTTAGTGCCTAGCACAACATTGTCATTCAAAGAAAGTGTTGATGGATGGACAGCTAGAAAAAGTTTTATTCAAGAATCCGGTGTAACATTAAACAATAACTATTACACCTTTAAGCAAGGGCGCTTATGGGTACATGGGGTTAATACGCTACATAATAACTTTTATGGAATTCAGTATGATAGCTCGTTCAATGTTCTAATAAATGAAATGCCTCAAGTAGTTAAAGGATTTAGCACATTAAATTACACAGGTACTGCTTCTAGAATTTATGAATATCAAAGCGGAAGTGAATGGTATTCTATTGCTGAGGTTAATGCTAATACAATAATACCCACAGCTTCTCAAATTAAAAAACACGGTTGGTATACTAGCTTTGTTAGAACAGATCTCGAAGCTGGAATTGTTAAAGAATTTCAAAAGAAAGAAGGCAAGTACTTTAATTATATAAAAGGAACTTTAATTGGATGTGAGCCAGATGGAAGTGGTATTGGACCTTGCTTGGATTGCGGAGATGATACTCCTCAAGATTATTTATTAACTGTTACTATTGACGAAACCTGCAGCAGTTCAGGTTCTCCAACCCCTGATACTACTTTCCAAGGCTGGTTTGCGTGGGACGGAAAAGCGCTTACTAATGTTCTTAGCTCTATACAAGAAGCTGCAACCGCTCAAGATGCTAAGTGTATTATAGATAACTTTTATAGTGTTCTTCAGGGGGCTTATTCAAATATTGAAATTTACCGACAGCTTCAGTTTAAATACGTATTTTCAGATGGGATTTCGGTGGGGACTCAAATGTATGACTTTAACACATTAGAACCGGGTCCAATTGCTATTCCTAACGGAGGTGCTTTCTTGTATACAGAACAATTAGGTCCTGTTCCGGAAAATTCAGCTTTAGATCCTAATAACCCAACCACAGTGCCTGATAATTATAGTATAGTTATAATTGGAGCAGATGGAGTTATTGATTCAGTTACACAATATAATACACTAAGCAGCTGTCCTCAGCCATAATAATAAAAAAATATGCCAAGTTTTAATAATTATACATTTACAAATATACAGTATACGATACCGGAAGGAGATAATGTTTCTGTGCTATATCCAACTGCACAAATAACAATTATTCCAAACTCAGGGTATACGGCAACAGCTGCAGATTTTTCGCTAGACCCTAGCTTTTCTGATAATGCGGTACAGTCTGTTGTTTTTACTCAAGATGGTTTAAACGTACTTTGTACTGTAACTTTTGACACAGGATTTGTTATGCCTTCAGATAATTATACAATACCTTTGTGTGTCGTAGGTGAAGGTGAAGTTGGTGAAATAACCATAGGCGGAACAATATCTGCTAACGTAGGACCTAATATAACAGGTGATACTAATGAGTCTAGCACCCCTTATACTAACTCTGGGCTAGTAGGGGAAAATGAGTTATTACTTACAAGAAGTTATACAGCTGCTTCTGGTTATTATTTGACATCGACAGGATTGCAAGTCGTTCAAGGCAACTCATCTAATTACAACATAGTTCAAACACCTGTTTATGATTTAGACAATAATTTAACTAGTATAAGCTACAATGTTAACTACATATACCCTAACCAAAGTATAGCTGGAGACAAATTAGCTGTTTTTCAAGTTTCAGCAAATGAAATATTTGTTGCTCCGCAATATGTTACAAGCTATTCTAATTTACCTAGCACAGTTAATGGCCTTGGAGGGTCATTTACAAATTGGCAAATATTTGGAGGTCAAGGAGCTAGCGTTACAGCAATTATGACAGATACATCTGGAGGCAGCTGGACTTTAGTAAATAATGAAACTATAGATAACACAGGCATTTTAAACGTACCTGTCATTGACTTTCCAAGCATATTAGGAGGAAGCATCAGTATTGAAGTATATAGAATAACATTAACAGGAAATTTAGATCCTAGTTTTGTGCAACCAAACCCTATAACTATTTGGCAGTCTACACAGATACCAAGAATAGAATTTACAGCAACTACTTCTGGTAATATAACAGGTTTTACGCCAGTAGTTAAATCTTCAGCGGCATTTAGTGATTTCCAAAATAGTCCGCAAATAGTGAACATAGAGTGGACATTAACGGCACCTGGCACTATAGTACCTGTTTCTACTAATACAGGAAATACTATAACTAACGCTTCTCCTGTAATCGTTGAGACTACAGCTGCTTCAGTTAACTCGTCTATTATAACAGTATCTGACACAACTGGTCTAACTGTTGGAAGCGAATTTAGTTTAACAAGTACCGATAGAGGTGTCTATGACTATGAAATAAGCGCTATAAACTCAACTACAGAAATAGAAGTGACACCTAACATTACTATAGCGGATGGGGTTGTAATTAGTACCTATACTAATAACGGAAACAACATTTCTATTAATTCTATAAATACACAGTTCAATGCTGACGGTACAGCTATTCTTACAGCTGAAATAGCAATAAATTACTTTGGTGCAGAAGACACTACTTTTGAGTTCTTATTAGACAATCTTGTTAGAGAAATACCTTTAGTAAATTGTGGCGCAACAGTTACTAGCGGAAGCGAAGGGGTTACGGACCGCATGCTAACCTTAGACCCCGCTGGCGGCTTAATAGCATTCCTAGTAAGACCACAAAGCGTTAGAGATAAATTTGAAATTATACACGGATCTCCAAATAGCAATTTCTTAGTTAAAAAAGCTACAAGTTCTATGACAGCTGCTAATAATTCCGGTCCATTTGATAACGTCTTTGGAACTGAGGCTAATAATCAAATTCCAACTGTGGATCAAGCTAACAATACAGATCAATTTATAGGTACAGCTTTAGGTGCTACAGTTCCGGATAAAACTACAGAATTTAACTCTGACACAGGATTCACCATACCTACTATGACAGTTGGAGGGACTGCTTACCAACAAGTTGTTTGGTGGGAATACACAGCGGCTGATTATGATAATAACTCTTCAGCGTTTTTTAGAATAACAGGTCCATCTGGAACAGCTTGGGATATACTTAGAATATGCTGTCCTGACGCTAATTGTACTTAAAATAAAAATATGGCAAATATAACTTTAACATTTTCAAACCCCTTACCTGAAGGGATTCAAGTAGGGGATATTGCTTGGTACCTAAATACAACTACAAATACAGAGGTAGAAATGGGGCCAATAATATCAATAACCGATAATCCAGTTTCTATAACTGTAAACGCAGCTGCAGGCGTAGCTCCACCGACTCAAAGTGATTTTGTTTTTTATGCCGAGAATCCTATAGGGTTTTTAGGGCAGCTTAAAGGTTACTACGCAGAGGCGCAATTTAGAAACAGTTCTACTGCTTCTGCGGAATTGTTTTCTATAGGCTCAGAGATATTTGAGAGTAGCAAATAACATGTAATAATAATATATAAAGTAATAGAATATGATACCAATGGGTGCAATAATGTCAGGAGTCCAAGGAATCGCAGGTATAGCCGGTGGTTTAATTGGGGCTGGCAAAAGAAAAAGAGAACAAAGAGCAGCTCAAGCTGAGTTCAATAGAAGGAAAAATCAATTTGAAGATTTAGATACATCGAACTTATATACTAATTTAGAAAATGTATATGAAGATCTTACTGTAAACCAACAGCAAGCAGAGTTCACTCAAAGAGCTCAACAACAGTCAATGGCTAACACTATGGCTGGTATGCAAGGAGCGGCTGGAGGATCAGGTATTGCTGCTCTAGCACAAGCTATGGCTAATCAAGCATCGCAAAACGCTGAAAGAGCAGGTATATCAATAGGTCAGCAAGAAAGATCTAATCAAGCAGCACAAATGCAACAAGCTGCACAAAATCAACTACTAGAAAGACGAGGCGAAGGCCAATCGAGAGCCGCTGAGTTAAACAAAGTAAGTACACTAATGGGTATGGCTGGTCAACGACTAGGTGCAGCTAACCAAGCTAGAGCTGCTGGAAAACAGGCTATTCTAGGTGGAGTAGGAAACATATTAGGTGGAGCAGGGCAAGCGCTCCCGGGCATGATGCGTTAATAAACTTAAAATAAAATGACAGAAGAACAATTATTATCAAGAGACAGGCAAAAAGTAGCCCAGTTTTTAAGTTTAGCAGAAAGTGGGACTGTGCAAGCTGGCTTAACTCCTAAGCAGCAACAGCAACAGCGCGAGTATATAATGCGTCAAAGAGACATATATGCTAACGCTGCATTTAGAGCTCAAGACAAGCTTATACCAAAAACATCTCCTGCTTATTTAGAAAATATTCAAGAAATGAATCAAGTAAAGTCTAATTTAGAAAACTTAGCTTTACAGCAAAAGGCTATTGGTGAAAACCAGCAGCAGTACCTTGATGATGTTGAATCCGGTAGAGTTTCTAAAGCAAACTACGTAGAAGGTAAGTCAAATGGTTTAGCTGATATTTATTCAGGGCAAGCTAATATGAATATTGATGATTTTGGCAACATTACATTTGAGGTTGACGGAGAATACAAACCATATGCTCAATTAGCTGACTATTCTTTAAAAGCTATTGATACCGCAAATGGTATATTAGACATGGTAGACAAGGTTGCTGGTTCAAAAACACCACTAAGCCAAGCTCAAATGGGTATTTTTAATAATAGAATAAAAAGTATTCTTGATGGAGCATCTAAAGCGGATGTTATTTCTTTAGTTAAAGATGATTTATTACCAGGGTTTGAGAACATAGATATAGACAGTGAACTGTTTAAAACTGAAAAATTAGCAGATTTAAAAACACAAGTTCAAAACATTATAACAACAGCAGCCAAAGATATAAATAGTAGCATAGTACCTCCTCAGCGAGGCGGCGGGCGTAAAACTAAAAAATCTAGTGTAACTTCTACATCTGAAGAAGAGGTAGTTTACGGCTTTGATGAAGATTCAAAAAAATACTATAAAAGAGTAATGCTACCGGATGGATCTTATAACCTAAGTATTGTTCCTGCAGAAGAAGCTGTAGCAGCTAATCCTGACTTAATAGGGCAAAGTACTATATATTTAACCGATGAAGAATTAAGTGGACTTAACACTGATTTTGTTGGGCCACAAGAAGCAGAGCAAGTAGAAACACCAGAGTACCCTTTAGGAATAGGGCTTTAATAATAAAATAAAATAATATGCCAGATTACAAGCTTAAAAACGGTAAATTAGTTACAGAAGATCAACTTACTAAACTAGCTAAAAGTAAGAATACTACTTTAGATAAAATTATTGAACTTAACGGTTTAACGCCAGTTGTTGAAGAGCCGCCAAAAAAGCAAAAAGACGGTGTACAGGGTGCGACTGCTCCGTCGGTAAATCAAGCACCAAAAAATACGGAATCCAGCTTGGACAATGGTTCTTCGGTTTACGGAAGTTATCTTGATGAAGAAGGTAGATCTGGTTTTAAAGAAAAACCATACAATGTTCAACTTGAAGAATATCAAAACTCTTACAACGAAATATTAAACGGCACAGGTAGATGGGAAGCTTTAAGTGCTATGTCGCCTGAAGTTCGCAAAAAGTATGCTGACAAATGGGTACAGCCACCTAAGCTAACAACGCAGGTTTATAATAGAGAAACAGATTCATATGAAGCTAAGGCTACTGAAGATGCCAAAAATCTTTTTATAAAAAATATACCTACAGATTTCAGTAAGTTTGAGGATCAAAAAGAATTTGATACAGCATTAGAAGCTGGTATACTTAATACTATGCAAGCTGATCCTGTACTTCAAACAGAAATAAATAAATATGAACAAAAGCAAAAACCAGCTTTAGATAGCTTCTTAGAAGATTTACAAAAAAAATACGATACAACTGACCCAGCTGAGCTTAGTTTAGCAGAAGAAGAATATAAGCAAAAATACAAAGAATTAGTACTTACACCTGTTGTAGATTCTCCTATATATAAAAACACGGTAGATCAACTATCTACAGTTGCGGGTCAAGTTACTGAAGAGCAAAGTAGAGCGTTTGGACGATATGACAGCAAGTTTTTGTCAGGTATAGATGCTGCAAAGCGTGTATTGCCTGATTATATTCCAGATTTTTGGGAATCAGTAGTTTCTGGAGGAATAAATATTGGCACAGGAGTAAAGCAATCTATGTTGAGTACAGAGCAATCCCTGCTTGAAGATTATTCTAAAGAATTAAAATCTTTACAAGACAAGTTAGACTCAGGCACAACAGCTGAAGATTCTCCTTCTTATTTCGGAGGTAGATATAACGTTAAGGAAGGTTACACTACGGGAGCTACAAAAGGCACAGTAAAAGATCATGTTAATTTTCTTAAAGAAAAAATAAAAACCTACGAAGACAAAACTTTAGAATCATTAAAAAATATTAGTGAAACGCAAAAATATCAAAGTTTATTTAATAAAGCAGATTTAGCGGATGGTATAAGCTTCACGGACATAGTTAGAACTGTAGGAGAAGCTACGCCCCAATTAGCTTTAGGAACAGCTGGAGCCGTAACAGGTAATCCAGTTATTTCAGGACTTGGGTTTGCTGGTATATTTTTACAAGAATATGGGGCTAATTACTACACAGCTCTTGAAGAAGGCTTAAGAAAAGATGTAGATGATTTTGATGAATTACCTGAGGAAGATAGAAGAGCTTTAATGCTAGAAGCTTTAAGAGACGGTAAATATGCTAACAAAGGAGAAGCAGCTGGATTTGCTATTGCTTCTGCTGGCCTTGAAAGATTAGGAGCTCTTAAAATAGTTAAGAACGCTACAAGAGCTGTTGGGCTTGGTAAAGATTTTAAAAATGCTTTAGGTTCTTTATATAGAGGAGAAGTTAAAAAAGTTGTTGGAAACGCTATTGCTACAGGAAAAAGAATGGCGAAAGGCGGTATTTCAGAATTTGGTACTGAAACGGCTCAGGGAGTTCTTAGTCAAATGAGTACAGGAACGCAACTTGATGAAGGTATTCTAAGCTATGTAAAATTAGCAGATGCTTTTGAAGAAGGTAAAGCAGGATTTATTGTTGGTGCTGTAATACCAGGTGGAGCAGCAGTAGCTAGACAGTCTGTAACAGAATTAAGAAATACAGCAAGAGATATTGCAACTAGGTTTGATTTAAACTCTAATTTAAAAACTGTAAATAAGTTTTTTGAAAATGCAGAGCAAAATTTAAAAAATAAACTAACTACAAACATTCTCAATCAAGAAGAATACGATGCTGCTATTAATGATCTAAACGATGCTAGGAACACAGGGCTTTCAATTCCTAAAGATTTTTCTGAGCAAAGTAAAAAAGACGTATTTGATCTTCTTTTAGAAAAAAATAAACTTCAAGCTTCTATACAAGGCATTGATCCTGATTTAGCTACAAATGCTAAACGTAGAATAGCTGAAATTAACGCAAAGCTTCAAGTGATAGCTGAAGTAGAAGCAGATGCAAATAAAGGTGAAAAACTTCGTAAATCCGGTTTAGAAGGCGATTTTACTGCAACTGAAACTGACCAAGAATTTGCAGAGCAAATAGCATCGATAAAAGACAGTAAAGGTAATAGAAAATATTCTGACGCAGATATTGAAGCAGGCAAAAACAGTAGATTTGGAGTTTTTATTGCTGAAGATGGATCTATTATTGTGAATAAAGCCTTAGCAAAAAGAGCTAATATAACAACCACAGCTAGACATGAATGGCTTCACAAAATAATATTAGCGGCTGTAAATAGTAGTTCACAAGGGGCTAAGCAAATTGGGTCTGATTTAATGACTTTTGTAGAATCCGAACTAGGAAAATCTATAAAAGGAGATGCAACAAACGTTTTGAGTAATTTAGAAGCATACAAATCAAGAGCTGCTCAACAAATTAAAGCTAACGAAGGCAAGTTAACTAAAGCTAAAGAATATTTAGAAAAAGGTCTTATTGATCAAAAAGCATATGACACTGTTGTTAAATCCGCTGCTGATGCAAAAGTGCAGTTAGAATCTAATGCTTTTGAAGAAGCTTTAACCTTAATGTCCGAAGCTTTAGCTGATGGTGATTTAGTCTATAACGCTTCCTTTATGACAAAGGTTAGAGACTTTATAAGAAGATTCTTGCAGACAATACCAGGAGCAGCTGGTAATATTGATTTAGCGGATGGAAAAGCTACATTTGATTTCATTAGAGATTATAATAGGCTTTTTGATAAAGGAAAATTTAATAAAGCGTTTAAAGAATTTGCTCAAACGGGTACATTAAAAAGCGCAGATATTAAAGAGTCAATTAAAATTACACCTCAGCAAAAGAAGCTTAATGACAAAGTAGACAGTTTAGTAGGCCCTAAAGACGCAGACGGAAATTACACTGTAACAAAAGCAGAATGGGACACAGGAGCTTTATTTAATGCTTATAATGAAATAATAAACGGTACTGCAATAGATGCTTTAATAATGAGAGGTATTGAAGGTGATTCTGTTTACGGCAAATCAAAACAAGATTTTATAGACGACGTTAAGGATGGGATTACCGGCACCATTATGCGATTTAATCCTGAGGAGAACAACAGCTTAATTGGTTTTATAAATTCTCAACTTGGTTTTAGGAAAGGTGACGTTCTTAAAAAGTATAAAAAAGAATCAGGGATTGGTGGTAAATCAATAGACGTTGCTGCAGGTGAAACCGGTTCAATAGCTGAATTAGCAGCCGAAGAAACTGCTGAAGATGCTTTGGATGCAGAAGCTAAAATGCTACAACAAGAAGCAGAGCTAAATAAAAAACCTACGTTTTTAGAATCCCTACCAGTTGATCAAAAGGTAGAAGAAGGCAAAACCTATCAAGAAGCTTTAGAAAATGAAACAGCTGAACGTATAAAAAGGAACGTACAGCTTTACGATCAAAAAGTATCTCAAAACAGAACTATAAGTCCGTTTATTGCAGAGCTTAAAATGGACATTTCAGACGCTTTCTACAAACCAACTAAGAAGTTTATTAATGAATACAAAGGAGGCTATGAAGGCTTTCTAACGGACTTTAAAGCTACGTTGTTAAACAACTACACTACCACTTACTTAGCTAGACATCCTTTATTTAGAAAAGGTATACTTAAAAGAGTAAAAGGGCAATGGATGCCACCTAGAAAAATTAATAAAAACGGTATTTTTAAATACGAATGGGTTGATGAAAACGGCAAAAAGCTTAAGATCGACAGAGACAATGCTGCTGGTCGTGGATTAACATCAGGCCCAGAGTTTATAAAAAGAAACCCTAATATAAATAGTGTAATAGGTGTTAATGAATTTGTAGATTATCACTTTCAAGATGGAGCTTTAAGAAAAAAGAAAAAGCAAAATCCTGAAGATGCGGTTGCTAGGCAAATTGCTTCTGAAACTGCTTTAGAAATATTCCAAAATGATTTATTAGAAAATGGACCGTTAACTCAGTTATTCGAAGATAGAGCAGAATTATTAGGTAAAATACTATCTGATAACGCAGCTATTACTATTGCTAGCGATATTGACAGAGGGCTTATTAAGTTTTCTGAAAAATCTATGAAGCAGCCTAAAATAGCTCCTATACATAACAAAGCGTTAAACATATTAGCAGATCAAGGTCCAGCAGCAATGGACACATATCTTGGAGCGCTTAAAGACCAAGATGTTGCAGATCTTGTTAAAAACTATTTTGATAATAGACTTTGGGAGAATGGATTATTTGCAGATGCAAAAGCACGTAACAGAGGATTAGCTTATGAAAATTACATTAAGAAAGTAATAAGAGCTTCTAAGGTTAAAGATGTTAGCGTATCTATGATCGGCAAAAAGCAAAAAGTCGGAGGTGACATTATATTAAGCATAGGAAAAAATAAAATACCAATTGAGTTAAAACTTAATGATGTAGCTCAAATGAGTAGCTTTACCGCTAGGATAGCAGATGATAGCACTGTATCTTTTTCAAGAGAAGGATTAGATGATGCCGCTGGTATAAAAGATTTAAAAGAAATATTGTCTAGCAAAGACTACGCTGCTAAAGTAAAAGCATTCCAAGACGAAGGTATTAAATTTGCAAAAGATAATAATTTATACGCAGAGGTAATTAACGGAAGATTAGTTGCTCAAAAAGCTGTATTTGAATATTTAGTAGAAAACGGAGAGCAAGCTAAGTTAAATGTAACAGTAGATTCTAACGAATCTATAATTAACGCATTGTATAACGATAAAGATGTGTATTACATGGACTTAGGCAATAAAGGCTTATTTCACCTTGGCGAAGACGTTAATAAGCTTAATACCCCAAGATTAGCTAGCCCAGTTCAATTGTATGCAAGATGGACTAGATCATCTAAAATAGACGGTCAAGACAGATATACTACATCACTAAGAGTATTCCCTAATTTAACAGGAGATATTAACAAATCTACCATATCACTTAGCGACCCAGCTAATATTAAAGATGTATTAAATGACTTAAATTTTCAAGAGCAAAATATTAAGGAAAGTAATAAAATTGATACTGAAATTAATAGAATGATCCAGGATGCTTCAGGTATACCAGCAAATGAAGTAGTGTCTAAGGTTAGAGGCATAAAACTAGGTAAAGATAAAAAAGGCGCACTATTTGTTCCATATAGCCACGAAGATTTCTTGGGGCTGATGTACCCACTAGTCGGCAAAGGTAAACAAGGAAATGCTGATTTAGATTTTATTAAGCAAACTATTTTAACCCCATTTGCAAAAGCTGAACACAATATTACTCGAGAGCGATTAAATACCGCTGCTGGATTTAGGGCTTTAAAAAAGCAAATAAATAAAGAGCTAGGCTCAACAAGCTTATCTAAAGAGCTAGGCAAGGAAGCTATTGATGGATTTACGAACGAAGATGCTATACGCGTTTGGCTTTGGGACAATCAACAAATGGACATACCTGGTTTGAATGAAAAAGATATTGCTAAGATTAAAAATAAGGTAATGAAAAATCCGCCTTTAGCAATGTACGCTCTAAAATTACGTGGCCTATTACAGGGTAAATACCCAGAACCAGGCAATAACTGGCAAGGTGGCAATATATCTTACGATATACAACAAAACCTAGAAAATACTAGAAGAGAGTTTCATTTAAAAACTTGGCAAGAAAATGTAGACAAAATGTTTTCTTCAGAAAATAAAGCAAAGCTAGAAGCTGCTTTTGGTCCTAAATATGTAGAAGCATTAAACAATATGCTACAACGTATGAAAACAGGACGTAACAGGACTCAAAATAACTCCCGTATAGAAAATGCTTTACTAGACTATTTAAACGGATCTGTGGCTGCTATTATGGCTTTAAACACTAAGTCTGCATTGCTACAGCAATTGTCAAACGTAAACTTTATAAACTGGACAGACAACAATCCATTAAAAGCTGCACAGGCATTTGCTAATCAACCGCAATACTGGAGAGATGTTGTAGATTTATTAAACTCTGACTATCTTAGAAACCGTAGAAGTGGATTAAAAATAAATGTAACAGAATCAGAATTAGCTGAAGCTGCAAAATCTAAAAACAAAGTAACTGCATTTATTGGGCTGCTTGGGCAAAAAGGTTTTATATTAACACAGTACGGAGATAGTTTTGCTATTGCTTCTGGAGGCGCTACGTTTTTTAGAAATAGATTTAAGTCTTACTCTAAAGAAACCGACGCCGATGGCAATAAGCTATATACAGAAGAGCAAGCTAAAGAAAAAGCTATGGCCGACTTTATGGAAATTTCAGAAGATAACCAACAGTCTTCAAGAACAGATAAAATTAGTATGCAGCAAGCTAGTAACTTAGGTAGATTATTTTTAGCATTTGCTAATACACCTGCTCAGTATGCTAGGTTAACTAAAAAAGCTACATTAGATTTGGTTAACGGTAGAGGAGACAAGAAAACTAATATATCTAAAATATTATATTACGGTTTTGTTCAGAATTTATACTTTTCATTTTTACAAAAAGGCTTATTCTCAATGCTATTTGATGACGACGACGAACAGGAGAAAAATCCTAAAAAAGCTAAACAAGCATTTGATATGGCAAACTCCGCATTTGATAGTGTTTTACGAGGTGGCGGTGGAATTGGTGGAGCAGCTATATCTATGGTTAAGAACTTAGCTATTAAGGCTTATGAGAAATCACAGAAAAAACGGCCTATGTATTCTGAACTAGCTTATCAAACACTACAAGTTTCGCCTCCCATATCTTCTAAGTTAACTAAGCTAAGACAAGCGGGGTCGGCTTTTGATTATAACATGTGGGAAATGAAGAACAGAGGCTTGGCTTTAGACAACCCCGCTTTAATGGCAGGCGCTAGAGGTACTACTGCGGTAACTAATATTCCACTAGATCGACTTATTGTTAAAGCTCAAAATATGCAAAACGCTTTAAATTCTGATCTTGAAACGTGGCAAAGAGTTGCTTCCGCATTAGGATGGCAAGGCTGGGAACTAGGTATAGTCGATCCTAAAAAAGAAGTAGAGACTGCTAAGAAAAAAGCAGAGGGTAAAGCAAAAGCAAAGGCTACTAGAAATCAAAAAGCTAAAGAAAAGAAAGAAGCGGAAGAAGAAAGACTATCAAAAATGACTACTCAAGAAATAGCTTATGAAGAGTACCAAAAAAGAATGAAAAGAAAAGAGTCAGGCAGAAAAGCAGCTGCTACTAGAAAAAGAAATAAAAAAAGCAAAGACTCATTAGAGTTAGAAATTTTAAAAAGATCTATTTTAAAAAAATAAAAAAATGAGTTTAAACGAAATAAAACTATACGTTATTAACGGGGGAACTTTAGGTGTAACAACATTCACAGCAATTGAAGACTGGTTAAAAATAATTTTGCTGGTAGTAACTATTGGATATACTATTGCTAAGTGGTCAAAAATTAAAGAAGAAGAATAGTGAGGTATTTTAAGTTAGAAGAATTTGATTCACCTGACGAAAAAGGTAGCGGAAGCAAAATGAGTGAAGAGCTTTTAAGCATGCTCGACATCGCCCGTAAAAAGTTTGGAAAACCTATAAAAATAAACTCAGGTTATAGAACAGTTACGCATAATAAAAATGTAGGTGGAAAACCCTCTTCTTCCCATCTTAAAGGCTTAGCTGCAGATATATCTTGTAAAACATCGAATGACCGGTTTAAACTAATAAATGTATTAATAGAAACAGGCTTTAATAGAATTGGTGTAGCTGGTACATTTATTCACGTAGATATAGATAAAAACAAAACACCTAACGTAATGTGGGTATATTAGACATGTAAAAATTATGAGAACAAAAGGAATAGGACTTCAAGGATTAGGAGTTAAAGGTAACAACGGATACAAAGTAGGCTCTGAAGATGCTCCTACTAAAAAAAGAGACGCCTGTTACACTAAGGTGAAAAGTAGATATAAAAAATGGCCTTCAGCTTATGCTAGTGGAGCTTTAGTTAAATGTAGAAAAGTTGGTGCAGCTAACTGGGGAAATAAATCTAAATAGTATGGCTTTTAAAATGAAACCATCTCCGTTTAAAAATCTTAAGCGTTGGTTTGAAGAAGAATGGAGAACTCCAGAAGGAAATGAAGATTATAGCGAAGGTGAAAATACTTTTAGACCTACAAAAAAAATAAGTAAAGACACTCCTAAAACCTGGGATGAAGTAACACCTGCTTCAAAAGCTAAAGCTCAAAAAGAAAAAAATACAAAAGGTAGAGTAACTAAATATTAAGTAAAAAAAAGGGGTGCCATTTCTGACGCCCCAATTTTCAACTAACTAACTAACTAACCATCACACGCAAGGCAATCTTCACTCATCGCTTGCTGTGCAATATCTCCACGTAGAACACTCTCTGTTCTCGTATAATATAAAGTCTTAACTCCGTTTTTCCAAGCATCAAAGTGCACTTTATTAAGCCACTTAGGTGTTGCTTCACTAGGAAAAGCTAAATTCAAACTAACTGATTGATCTATATACTGTTGCCGCAGTCCAGCTTGATTAACTAACTCTAGTTGATTAATCTCCTTAAAAGTTTTAAATA
>Ga0098055_1000899_pt1 | contig 16839 bp, 6 predicted proteins | sample 17_taG_FD_75107 | JGI IMG/M metagenome (GOLD analysis project Ga0098055, IMG submission 75107) | Marine viral communities from the Subarctic Pacific Ocean - 17_ETSP_OMZ_AT15314 metaG | ecosystem: Environmental > Aquatic > Marine > Oceanic | place: Pacific Ocean | collected 2015-01-18 | reverse complement strand
TGGCCATGCAACTAGCGGCACTGCATATGAGGCTAACAACTCTGGTTGGGTTGACTCTGGTAGCAAAAGTGTTTTAGAATTAACTTTTGGTGGTATAGAACCTAACTCTTGGGAAACAGATACTTCTCCATCTAGACCATATAGAGATCCTAGTTTTTTTGATTTAGCTGAGTCAAACTTAAATTATTCAGCTACACAAGGTGATTTTATTAAAAAAATTGGAGCAGGGGCAATGTTTAGATTTAGAGAAGACCCAACTCAAACTGTTTACACAATAGAAGATGTTGAAACTTTTTTTAACGTTAATTACGATTGTATAGAAGAGTCCAGCGGTCACACTCCACCAAACAACGAAAATCATCATATAGGTCAAATAAATTCTAAAAACGGAGACTCTCCCAGCGTTGATCAAGGCGGTGTAAAGTATTTAGCCTCTTCGTTTTTAAACGCTAGTAATTTTTCTGTAACATACAGAATGCACTTAGATAAAAATAGTGCTTGGAACCCATCTGGTTCAGAGTATAGTTATGTAAATAATGGTAGTAGTATAACTGTTCAGTCTTCAGACGCAAACCCTGTTGCATCTAAAAGTGGTGGTACAGCTACTTTATTAATGGACAGTATAACAGGTTTAAATACTGCAACTGGAAATGACGAAAAAGTTCAAGTAGGTATGGTGCTCGACAGGTACGATACTTCTACCGCTTTATCTAAGCCTGCAATTATAACTAGAATAGAAGAGAGCGGTGGTCAGTTTACTTTATATTTTAAAGTTGCTAAAGCTAGCCAGGAGGATGTTGGAAACGGAACTTCAACTGGTGATTTTCTTGATATAAGCACTAGTGATAAACTAAGATTTAGACAGCATAATTTTAATTTATTAAGTGCAAACTCAGCTAAACATATAAATTATTTTCTTGGCGCTGGTGAAAGTGAGAGTTTAACAGGTACATCACCGGTGTCTTATACTATAGAATTTTTAAATAAAGGTAACAGTGAGGCAGAAACTAATGACATGCCTATTGATCCTGCTGTTTGGGAAACAGAACCTAAAGAAACTAAAGACTTAGATGTTTACTACGAGGCTAGCCCTGCTATAAAGATACAAAATGACGCTTCTATTATTTCTACTATAATACCAGCTGGATCTTTAGTAGAGCACATGGGTAGCGATGGAATACCTATAAACACCACTGTTTCATCTGTATCTTCAGATGGTATAATAACTATGTCAAACAGTGTATTAGTAGAAAGAACAACAGAAACTTGGGAAGATATAACAAGATTATAAAAAATAACATATGTCAAATTACTTTTTAAATAGAAATATAAATGTAGGTGAGTTATTGAAAATAACAAAACCAGACGGCTCTGTTGTTTTTGTAAAAATTTTGAGTTTTCCAGGTTTGAGTGGTGGTACGACTAGCCAAATAAAAATAGATCCAAAAACTCATAACTTTGCATATAACTTAGATTGGTACAATTGCTACTCTTTTAGCAATGGTGTAGAATCGAATAGAATTAGAGATAATTTTAACCAGCCTTTTTTAACGCCAGGTGTTAGAGTTTCTACCGTTTTTGAAGATTACAAAGAAGAGCAAAGAAGTAATAGTTTAATATTTTCTGGTATATATAATAGTATTGGTAGTGTCAACAATTTAAATCAATTTATTCAAGCAGAGAAAATTACTAAAGAACTAAATCCTACATACGGTAGTATACAAAAGTTACACACTAGAGATTCTGATCTAGTTGTTTTGTGTGAAGATAAAGTTTTAAGAATTTTAGCAAATAAAGACGCTGTTTTTAATGCTGATGGAAACCCACAGCTAACTGCAAACAACAACGTTTTAGGTCAATCAATTCCTTTTGTTGGTGAATATGGTATATCAAAAAATCCAGAGTCTTTTGCGTCTGAGGCATATAGATCTTACTTCACAGACAAACAAAGAGGTGTTGTCTTAAGACTTTCTAAAGATGGTTTAACTCCAATATCGCTTCACGGTATGAAAGATTACTTTAAAGACAACTTAAAGCTTTCTAACAATATATTAGGTTCTTATGATAAAAAGAAAGATGAGTACAATGTAAGTCTTGTTGATAAAAAGCTTTTACCAGGACAAAACCTTATAGAAAATGGAGATTTCACAAACAACCAAGCTTTTGACTCTGATACTGGTAATACAGGTTGGTTTAGCTCTGGTGGAAATCATTGGACTTGGGATGCTACATATCAAAATGCTCAATCTGATGCGGATCAACACGATAGAATTAATTATAGATTTAATGAAGATATAAAAGTTGGAGACGAGTTTGAAATATCTTATACTATTGGACATCCAAATTTACACGACCCTTCTGTTGACCCGCTTGACGGTTCATATGTGGGTCCATTAGAAGGTAGGTTATGGGTTACTTTTCATGACAACAGAAACCATTATAAAACAATATCTCCTAGTGGAGACTCTGTGGTTGGTGAAAATAAAATTGTAATAACTATGTTAGAGAGTTATTTGTCATGGCCTTATGGGGCTGATTTAGCTAACACTATTGGTTTTCATATAAAAAATCATAACCAAGGTGCTTGGTTTAACGGTACTGTAGACAACGTTTCTGTTAAAAAAATAAATAAAAAACCTGAAACAGTAAGCTTTAGTGAAAGTGTTAAAGGTTGGACTAGTTTTAAATCTTTTGTTCCAGAAAATAGTGTCTCTTGTTCTGGCAATTATTACACGTTTAAAGATGGTAAAGCTTATGAGCACTACAATGAGGGTGTTAGTAGAAATAATTTTTATGGTGTTGATTATGATTCTAGTGTTAACGTTCTTTTAAATGATGCCCCTAGCAATATAAAAACATATAACACTTTAGACTATGAAGGTAGTAAAGGTTGGACTGTTTCTAGTATAAAAACAGACCAAAGTGAGGGTGCTATAGATTCTTTTGTAGAAAAAGAAAATAAATACTACAACTATATACATGGTATTGATAAGGATATATACAGTAAAGAAGATTTTAAAAACTCAAATGTACAAGGTGTAGGCGTTTTGTCTCAAACACCTGTATTTGAAGTTGACGATGGCACGGGTGTTATGATTATGGAAGACGAAATAGTTATGAGTTTTAATAAAGTTAACGTTTCTGCTCAAGTTGGTGATGACTTGTATTATGTTAAAAGTAGTAATATAACAAGTGGTGACGTACAAGTTGAAAATGTTTTAAAGTATGGTTCTATAAAATCATTAACAAATACAAGTGTAACTATAGATCAAGACGCTAATCTTTACACTACCGGCCTACCAGTTTTTGAATCAGGTGACTTCATACTGTTTGCTAAAAGCGCGTCTAAAAACAAGTCAAGTGTTTCTGGTTATTATGCAGATGTAGAACTAACTAACAGTTCAAAAGAAAAAGCAGAGCTATTTACTATCGCCTCTGAAATACAAGAAAGCAGTAAATAAAATAAATATGATTATAAAAGAACTACAAATAGATTTAGATTACGTTAGCAATGAAGGTCAGCAAAAAGACTACAAAGTCACTGGTGATAATGGTTCTATATTCAGCGTTGTTGTTGAAAAAATTATTCCAGGTGCAGCTACACAGTATTACGATTTTAACACTAGTACGTTTACAGAATCTTATAAGCGTTTAAAAAACAAAGCGATAACAACAAGCTCGTATTCAGGTTCTATAACATTTCCTGCTGGTATTTATCCTGTTTCTATTCCTAACGGTCCAATTAAGTACATTGTAAGTGTGTATGCTGAAGAAGCTTTTGACACTTTTCAAGATCAGTATTCTGAAGTTAGGTTTCCAGATGGTGTTTTAGATATTAATAGTTCTAAAGGATCAAACTCAAACTTGTTACAAAAGGTATTGTACCAATTTCCAGAAACCACCGTAACTTTATCATCTATATCTGCTAGCGGAAACTCTGGCTTTTCAAGTTTTTTGCCAGTAGCTCAAACATTTAATATTCAAAGAGGATCTTCTAGTGGTAAAATTAATTTTTCTCACCAAATAACTTTACATAACACAAAGACTGGTTTTATTAAAAGAACTCCAAAGCTATCAGATTTAGTTTGTTTTCTTTCTAGAACACTTGTAGAGCCTGTTGCTATAAAAGGAGACGTTACATACGTAAATGATTCACCTGAGTCAGCTACTAAAACTATGTCTATGGATGGAAGTTTTAACAATACAGCTCTTACATTAAACTCTACTAATGGTATTAATGTTGGTGATACTATTGTTGCATTCGGGCAATTTGAAAATCAAATAAACGGAGAAATACCTATTGTTGTTGTTAGTATAATAGACGAGACTAGAATAACCGTAAGCAAAGCTCTACAAAACACTAGTGGTGGTAGTGTTAGTAATATAAGCATAACATTTGAAAACAGAACGTACAGAAGATGGTATGTTGAGAACATACAAGGTTTTCAAGAGAATATGATTGCTTATGGATCTTCTTTGGTTTCTGGAACGTTTCTGTCTAGATACTTAGATGAAACAGAAATAACCACAGAGCAAATGAATTCTAACGGTGAGGTTGTTGAAGAGACAACCACAGTCACAAACATTAATGTTCCAGCTGTAGACACATTAGGTTATACTCCTACTTATGAGTATGGAAATTTAAAATCTCAAAAAGGTTATATAACTTTTAACCAACCTCAGGCTGTTTATAATAATAGAAATGGATCTGTAAAGTTTTATGCTTATGGTGAAAAAGCAATTGAAATAGTTAATAACTCTAAAATAAATTTAGAAAACTTAAATATAGAGCTATCTCCAGTAACTACAACTGTTAATGATGCGGCAAATGCTGACGGTGACACTGCTCAAACAGCTATTGTTGTAGCAAGCGCAACAGGAATAAAAGATGATGTAAGTGTTATGTCTGGTGTTAATGTAACTTCTACATCTATAGATCCTATTGTTACAAATATATCTGGTACAACACTAACTGTATCACCGGCTCAATACCTACAACATGGGGAAACTTTAACGTTTACTGGTGCTGGTCAAGTTTTTACAATAACAGGTGATATAGATTTTAAAAGCGTAGACTCTGCAGGTTTTACTATAAGTTTTGATGTTGATAAGTTTATAACGGCTAGTTAAAGTAAAAAAACACCAATAACTGTAACTATATTTATATAAATTAAATTAAATTATGAGCGGTGTGTATAGCAAAAAAACAAACAACGAAGTATCTAGTAACTTTAAAAAACAAGTTACAGAGCTAGAAAAAAAATTAATAAATATTTCTGACAACAAAATTGTTTTTGGAGATGGAAAAGAAATTGTTCACGAAAAAAGATACAAGTACAAGCACACTTTTGGAGATGGTACTTATATAAGGCAAATGTTTATACCAAAAGGAGATGTAATTTTAGGCGCTATTCACAAGCACTTACATGTTTGGATATTACTATCTGGTCACATAACGGTTTCTACAGAAGACTCTACCGATGAGTACAAAGCTCCATTTACAATGCTGTCTACTCCTGGAATAAAAAGAATTATATACGCACGTGAAGACTCCGTGTTGACAAATATACACAAAAACCCTACAAATACTCAAGATGTAAAAGAGCTAGAAAAACAAATAGTAGCTTTAAATTATGATGAGTACGAAGAATATATTAATAAAAAAAATAGATTATGACGTTTATCAAGGTAGCCATAATAACTGCAGCTAGTTCTTATCTTAGCAGTAGATCCGCTTCTAAAATGCAAGCTAGTGCAAATGCACAAGCGGCACGACAATTAGCTTTTCAAAAAGAACAACAAGAAAAACTTGACGCTCAAAAAGAAATATACAAAGACTTTCAATTTCAAAACCCATACAAAGGTATACAAAACTATTATGAAGGTATGGAAAACACTATGGAAGATTTAACCGTAAACACTCAACAAGCAGACTTTCAAATGCAGCAAGGCGCTCAGCAAAGAGCTAATATAATGCAAACTCTTAGAGGGGCAGCTGGTGGATCTGGTATAGCCGCTCTCGCGCAAACATTAGCCAACCAAGGTGTTTTACAAGCCGCACAGGCTTCCGCTCAAATAGGACAACAAGAAAGACAAAATCAAATGGCATCTGCACAAGCTGGCATGCAACTTCAAATGGCAGAAAGACAAGGTATGTCAGCTGCAGATATGGCTATGAGAGGTGGCGAAGCTATGGTTCAGCAAGCTGAAATGTCTAGACAGTCAACACTTTTAGGTATGGAGTATGGTGGTATGGCTGGAGCTAACGCTGGTGTTCAATCTGCTTACGCAAACCAAATGAATGCTCAGAACGCCGCTATGCAGATGCAAATGAATAACGTAAACAATATGGCTAACATGTATTCAATGTACGCAATGAACAAATAAATTATGGTAAAAAAACAAACAACAAAACCAATGAGTCTTTTTGATCCTAATGCTATGAGTGCTGGGTTTAAAATGGCCTATGGTGCTGAGATGGCTAACGTGCCTGTTTCAAACGCAACTTCAGTACAAAACATGGTCAATACTCAAAAAAATATGATGGACCAAAACACGTTAAGGTTTAAGCAGATAATGGATCACAATAAAAAAGAAGAAGAAGAAAAAAGCGCCAATATTAAAGAAAAATACTCTGCATTTACCGATGGTACATTTTCACCGCAAGAAGCTACAGAATACATTGCATTTTTAGATGGCTTAATGGCTGAGTATGATAAAAATGACTTAGGTAAAAAAGGTAATGAAAAAAAAGAGGCTGTATGGAATCAAAAATACAATAGGTTTTTAAATGGTGCTAAAAAAAATAGAGAGACCTTAACTAGTATAGCTTTAATGGTTAAAAATGACCAGCATGTAGATGGTTCTATTACTAAAAAAGATCAAAACGCTTTAATAGCTATAGCTGATTTACACGGAGGTACAGAGACTGATGGCTTGACAGCAACGCAAAAAGTAAAAGAAGACGGAAGCGTTGTTTATACAATTCAAGATGCTAATAATGGTTCTTACGAGATTAATGAGTCAGATTTAGCTAAGCTTGTTCCAATAAAAGACCATAAAACTAGCACGGAGCTCGAGAGTATAATTGGTGGTATAAGTATAGATAGTGCTGGTGTTGACAAGTCAGTAACTGATGACACTTACTTAAACGGCACTAACTTATCAAACAGGGTTGGTGAAGTTATAAAAAACGCAGAAAACTCTCAAAACGCTTATGCAACTGCTATAACTGGTAAATATGGCAATATGAAGCAATCTTTTTTACAAGCTTTACAAGACCCTACTTCATCTTCTTTTGCGGTGATTTTAGAAACATTAAAGTCAACTGGTTTTGTTATAGATGAATTTGATCAAAAAAATGGTGGTGTTGCTGCTGATGGAAACTTAACCCCAGAAGACTTTAGTAAAGACAATGATCCTTCAGGTAAAAACTTAACTAATTTTATAGATGCTATAAAAAAAGATTCAAAATCTGGAACACCTCTGCTACAAGCTTTTATGTCTAGTGAAGTTGCTAACGCAGAGTTTGAGCATGGTAGAAATCAAAGAAAATTAGCAAAAGGAAATCAATACAAAGAAACTGCTGCTACAAAAAATGCTAGGGTAACAACGTATAATTTATCACAACCAACATTACCACCATTAGTAACAATAAATAACAATCAATATAAGAAAATAAAGTACAACTCTAGTATACATGGTGAGCATAATGGTATGGTTAGCGGAAAAGATGATATTTACACTATAACATACAGTAATGGTGAGCAAAGATTTTACACGCCTTATGATTTATCAAATTTATACGAAGGAAACGAGTTTAATTCAAAAATGAGGCAAACAACTATGAGTGGTTTTGCTATAGCTCCACCTGAAGAAGTAATACCTAAAAAGAAAGGTTTTTTTGGTTTATAAAAAATAAATAATATGGAATTATCTGAAGAAGAAATAGCTACTTACGCTGGAAATTTAGGTATTACAGTTCAAGAGTATAAAGCAAACCATTTACCAGCTGCCGTTGGTGACTTTTTAAAAAGCGATGAGGTTAGCAAGTTACTTAATGGTGACGATACTAGTGAAGAATATATTTCCGCAGAGCTAACTAAAATACTAGAAGGAAGTAACTTTTCGGTTAGAGAGTCTGGTAGTGGACCAGCATCTGGTAACGTTGAAATGTCACCTGGATCCCAAGCTAACTTATCACCACTAGGACTTTTTGCCGGTGATTCTTATGGTAACGCAGTAATTCTTAGAAGCGAAGGTGGTGTTGAAAGAAAGTTTATTATAGACAGAACAAATAAAACTCTAGAAAAAGATATGTTGGATTTTTTAAAAGAAAATCCTAAAAGAGAAAAATCTTACGAACCTAAAAAAGAAGAGTTTAAAAATTCTTTAAACAAATATTTCACACCTGAAAAAGTAAAAAAAATAACAGGTAAAGATTTTTTAATAAACGTTAAGAGTGAAGACGATTTAAAAGAAAAAATAAAAGAAGAATTAGGTTATGCTACTAATATTTTTAGCGCAGATAATAGAAATAAATTTCCAGAACTTACAGATTCAGATATAGATCACATTATTACTGAAAAGTTCAATGAAGAAGTTAATTTTAAAAAACAAGATCAACTAAATATTTTAGCATCCGACTTTCTTACTAGTTTAAAAAATGGAGATTTTAAAGACGAAAAAGGTAACGATTTAAAAACACAAGAAAACTTTTTTGAAAACTATAGAAATAAATTAATTGAAACCTTTGGAGATAAAGACGAGGCTAACTTAGCTACTATAAACATGAAGATACTTCATGGTGGGTTAGAAGGTGATGATCTTGATAAGGCAATAGCCGAAAGAGACGATGTTATAAAGTTATTAAAAGAAAAAGGTGATTTTGAAACTTTCTATGATGTTAGAACTGGAGCTTTAATAAAAAAACCACAAAGTAGAGGTAGTGTATACAAAGAAGAGGAAAGAGTAAGTGTTGAAGACGATATAAAAAACAAACAGAAACAAATTGAGAATGAATACAACACTAGATTAGATTCCAGTGGTAACTCAACAATATTTTCTTTTGTGGAAGATGGTTTTAGTAAAAACGCAATGCAAGTAACTGAACTTGAAAAAGATTTAAACCAACTTGTAAGCGTAAGTTACACTCAAAAATACGTGCCAGAATCTGAAAACAGCAAAAGCATGATGGCTCCTACTTCATTGCCAAGTAAAGAGTTTACAAAAAACATGTCAACTAAAGATGTATTAAGGTTGCTACATGAAAATTCTACACTTGAAAACGTTATGGGCTTAACAAATTTAAGGCCTACTAACGGTATAAAAGTTGAGGTTGATGGTGAAACTAGAACAATTACATCTGCTGAAGAATATTCTGATTATTTAAACACAACTAGAGAAAGACTAAAAGATTTAAAGATAACACAAGAAGCATATAAAAGAATGTATCTTTTAAATGAAAATGCTACTAGTATTGAAAAAAATGAAAAAGGTGGTGTTCTACCAACTTTTGGGATTTTCAAGCAAAATTCTAGAAAAATGATAGTCAACTCTATTGCTGGTGAAGGTGCCTGGGAAGAGGCTACTGGAAACGTTGGGTCAGAAGTTGATGTTATAGATAAGTATGTTGAAACATTAAACGAGCTCGGTGTTCCTACTACTGCTGAACAAACTAATTATGCAAAAAGAAGTTTTGGTGAGCAGGTAACAGAGGGTGTTGCTGGTAGTGCTGGTATACTTTTAGAATTTGCTGTGGCAAATAAAATTACAGCTGGATTAAGAGCCGCTAAGCTTTTTAAAGGAGGCAAAAACTTAAATGATATTTTAAACGCTGCAAAGGCAACAAGGTATACAAATAGGTCTGGAGTTATAATGACAGAAGCTCAGATATTAGCGAAAGCAAATAAAGCTAGAAAATACAATACCGTTGAGTCTTGGTCTAAAATGTATTTAGGTAATAGTGTTAGATCGATAGGTGCAAACCCAATGAAATCTTTTGGTGCAAAAATGACAGAAGGACTTATAGAAGGTTTAAAGTTTGGTTTTTTACCATCTTCATCTGAAGATAGATTAGGTAGTTTTGCAACTGGTTTTGGCTTTGGATTAGCAGGTCAATTTTTAACACCTATACTTGGTACTATAAGAGCTCACAATCTTACTAAAGTTATGCCTGAAAATACTTTTGGAAGATTTGTTATTAATCAAGCGCCTAGGTTAGAAAAAGCTTATTCTTTAGGTTTTAAATCGCCTTTAGCTTTTGCTACTGGTAGTGAAATGGGTGAAATATCTTTAGCTATGGCTAACGATGCAATGGGCCTTGACGAGACTCAAACTTTTTTAAACGAACACTATAGTGACTTTAGTGAAAGTGCTCAAAGATTTTTTGTTAACTCTGTTATTGGTAGCGCGTTTGGCCTTACACACAAAGCAACTTACACTGTGCCTAAAACTTTAAATGGTTTAAAAGCTGCTAAAGCAGAGGCTTTTAATAAAAATTTCACTACAAGTAAAAAGTACTTTGCGACTACAAAAGATGGTAAAAGAAAAAGTTATACTAGAAATGAATGGAACAAACTTAGTAATAAAGAAAAAAAGCAATTAACAAAAGTTAGCAAACCAGGAGTTAAAGTTAAAGAAAGGTTTGTTGGTTCCAAAAACATGGATAAAAATGGCAAAGAGTTTTTTAGAAACATGCAGGCCGTTGAAATGTTTGAAAGAGACATTAGAAAGTCTGAAGATCACTTAGAATTGCTTGATCCTGTTTTAGCGCCAAAAAGAATAGAAAAAATATACCGTAAACAAAACGCACATTACGCAGAAAAAGGTGCTAAAATAGAGGTTAAAGCTGAAAACAACAATAGCGAATACTTTAAGGAAAATCCTTATGCAAACGCTAAAGTAGAATACGTTAGCCCAGATGGTAAAGTTTTTACACAAGCGCCAAAATCAATGCTAGTTGATGCTAAGGGTTGGAAAGTAAAACAAACTTACAACGTTGATAGAATAGAACCTGGTGTAACGCCTCATGAACTTGGACATTCAGGTATGAGCATACTGTTTGGTACAAGCGCTAGGTTCAAAGCTGGTTTCATGCAAAAAATGACTAGAATAGCTGGTCAAATTAAAATTGATGGTCAGAGAACACTTAGAGACGCCATGAAAGAAATGGACGGTAAGTGGGATGCTGAAAATAGATCTTGGGAAAATGCTAGAATACGAGAGTGGGAAATGTTTAGTTATGTAGCTGAAATGTTAGCAAAACCTGAAAACTTAAGACAACTTCAAGGTTCTAAAGCTTTTGAAAAATTTGATAATTTAATATCAACTGAAATAGGTGGCAAGCTTGATCAAAACTACAACTTTAAAACATACAAAGACGTAGTAAGATTTTTTGGTGACTATATAAAGTCTGTTGAGCAAGGAACAAACTCACTTGGTGTTTTAAAACACTTAGACATAGTTATAGACAAAAGTAAAACGGATGAAACACAAATTCTTAGAGAAGCTTACGAAAGTAATGGTATAGCTGATGGACAGAAAGCAATGCAGTCAAGAGATTTAAGCGCTGAAATAAGAGAGCTTGAAATAAACAAACCAGAAGGTTATAAAAAGAAAATAACTGATCTTGAGGCTTCAATACAAAAATCTAAACAAAATGTTTTAATTACTGACAAGTACAAGGAGTTAGTAACCTTAGAAAACGAAAGAGGTGCAACTCAACAGTCAGGTCTTTTAAAAGGAAGGCAGTTAGCTAAACTTAGAGAAAACAATAAAGGTATACTTGTTGACTATGTAAAAGACTTTTTTAAAGAAGTACCGGGCTCTACGCTTACTAGAAAAGAATTTGCAAACTACGTAGAAAACATTGAGTTTTTAAAAATATTAGACACATATACTAGAAGAAAAGAAAAGTTTAAAGACGTACCATTTAATGATTATTTAAAAGGTATATTAAGAGGTGGTGGCGTTTATGGTGGTGGTAGAATGGGTAATATACTAAAAGCACTAGGTGTTGACATGGGTAAAATTGCTAGAACCGTATCAAGAGATGCTGAAGGTTTTGTTGAAAAAGAATTTGCCGAAGGAGGTGGTGTTGGCAGAGAAGTTGCTGGTGAAGCTAAAGGTTTAGAATTAATATACGAATTGCCAGTTAAACAACAAACAATAGATGCTATAATTAAAAAAGTTAAAGGAATAAATTTTAAAGGTCGTGATTACAACACTGTTAAAGATCTCGCCGAGGCTGCAACTAAACAAATGTTTGGTAAGAAAACAAAAGATAAAGCAGCTTTTATAGCTGAAAACTGGAAAACATTATACGATTTATTACCTAAAAATTTAACAGAAACAACTGGTACTGCAACTGGTATTGAAAATAGTTTAATGACTAGAAAAATGCCAGATGGTAAAATGAAAGACGTTTTTTATAGAGGAGAAGGTAAAACTGTTAAAATGGCAGACACGGGTGCTAAAACCGGTACTGAACTTCAACCTAAAATAAAAATGGACAAGAAAACATTTTTAAAAGAATTAGGTATTGTAGAAAAACTAGATGGCACTATAGACATATCTGGTATGAATGTAAAAGTAGACAGAGGTATAACAACTTCAGTTTTACCAGCATTAATAAACCAAACAGGTAAAGCTATAACAAACCAAATAGTAAGAGCTGAAATAAAAAGAGCTGGAAACGAAGGTTGGCAAACTTTAGTAAATGAAATAGGTTCTGGTAAATCAGATGCTTTACAAAGTAGAACTTTAGAGGTTCAATCTTTTGCAGATCAAGCTAGGTTTTACAAAGGAGTACAAACGCCAGCTTTTGCAGCTTTGTTAAAGCAAAATTTAGAAGATTTCAAAACACAAGAGCAAGCTGTTACAAAAACTTTACAACAATATTTTAATGATTACAAACGTAAAAACTTTGACCCTAAATCTTTAAACAATTTTGACATTACAAACGCTGATTTAAAAAGTATAGGAAAGCAAATAAGCAAGAGCTTTGAATACACAAAAAAAGTAGGCAAAAAGAAAGTTACAACAAAAATTATTGATGCAACGCCAGAACGTATAGCTTCAAAAGCTAAACAAGCTATGGAGTTTCAAAATAGCTTAGAAGGTATTAACGAAAAAGCAGGTATAGAAAATGTTTTTAGACTAACAACGGAAGCGGATGTAATTAGTGCTTTAGATGTAACAGGCGTTGTAGCTAAAAAAATTATTGAAGTTTATGGTAAAGAAGCTTACGATATTTTTCTTGCAAGAGGTGAAAGCGGTGGTAGTGGTGTTGGTAAAGCTGGTAGCTGGGGTGACTTGTTAGCTCAAAACCTAAAAGATGGACATAGATTTGCCTTACACGAAGGTATGAAGCAAGCTGTAGAATTCCATGCTTCTTTTGAAAGCTCTAAAATTTACGATGGCCCTTTAGGCAAAGATGTTTCGCGTGGAGGTAAAAAAGATGCTCAGTTCAATGAGTTAATAGATTCTAAAACTGGAGAGTGGAATATTAAAGCTTTAGAAAAATCATATGAAAGTGGTGAGTATACTAAAAAAGTTTTAAAAACAGCTATAGAAGCACTGAGAGAAGCTTACACTAGAAAGGAAAACCCAATTTCACATACACAGGTTAGACAGTGGGTAGAAATACACTCTGGTAGCATGCCTGGTTTAATAAAGCTTTCTGCTTCATTTGCTATTGTTCCAAATATGTCAGCTAAAGCTATGAAAAAGGCTTTTGGTGATAAAGCTTCTGACTATGTGTTAGAACACACCACTCCAGCGCAATATATAAAATCTAGAATATACGACTACATTATAAACGGAGAGAGTAAAAAAGAAGCTATGGACTTAAGCTTAAGAGATTATCATACAACTCTTATACCGGAAAAACTAGATACAATGGTAAATAAAACTTTACAACAAGATTTACCAAGTTGGCATATACCTGGTATGGATCCTGTTAAAGGTAGATATTACGAGGCTAACCATCCTTCTGATTTTTCTATAGGGTTAAAAGCTTTTGCTGGTCAAAACAAAGGAACTATTTATGATCATCATAAAAACTTAAGCATGTCTCAAAGGCAAAAAGAAGGTAGAGAACTGCAAAGAATAAACAATCAATTATTCCCACAAGGTTTAAAAAAAGGGTTAGGCGCATTAAACTCTAAAAACTTAAAACACCTAGAAAACGTTGATGCAGCACTACAACAAGGTAGGTTAAAAAACAAAAAAAGAAGAGGTATGTCTACTTTTGATTTTGATGAAACAGCAGGTATAAGTGATAATTTTGTTATAGCAACTAAAAACGGTAAAACAAAACGTATAGCTTCTAACGAGTGGCCTGTTGTTGGTGATAAAATGGTAAAAGAAGGTTGGAAGATGGACTTTTCAGATTTTAACAAAGTAACAAACGGTAGACCAGGACCGTTAATGCAAAAGTTAAAAAATCAAATTAAAAAGTTTGGTAACGAAAACGTTTTTATATTGACTGCTAGAGCTCCAGAAAGCCAAAAAGCTATATACGAGTATTTAAAAAGTGAAGGCGCAGAGCTTCCTTTAAAAAATATAACTGGATTAGGTAATAGCACTGGTGAGGCAAAGGCGTTGTGGATGCTTGAGAAGTTTGCCGAAGGTTATAATGACATGTATTTTGTCGATGATGCTATGTCCAATGTTAAGGCAGTTAAAGATGTTCTTAGCCAATTAGATATTAAATCTAAAGTTCAATTAGCATTACAAGCTAGAGATTTAAGCTTAGATTTTAACAAAATAATAGAACAATCAATGGGCGTTGATGCCGTGAAAACTTTTAGCCAAGCTAAAGGTCAAATGTTAGGGGGTAAAAAACGTAGTTTTTTTGGAACACCAGGTTCTGAAGATTTTTCTGGTTTAGTTACTTATTCTTTTGCTGGCAAAGGAAAACAAGGTGAAGCACATAAAAAGTTTTTTGAAGACGCTTTGCACAACCCTTATAATAGAGCTTGGATGTCTATACATAGAAAAAAACAAACAATATCTAATGATTATAAAGCTTTACGTAAAAAACATATTGAAGTACAAAGCATTTTAAAAAACAAAATAGATGGTGTTTACACTGTAGACCAAGCTATTAGAGCTCATTTATTTGATAAGGCTGGTTTTGATATACCTGGGCTTTCTAAAAGAGACTTTAAGAAGTTAACTGAATTTGTAAGAAAAGACGCTGATATTTTAGCTTACGCAGAAGGTTTAAGTAAAATATCAAAAACAAAAGAAGGTTGGATAAAACCTAAAGATTATTGGTTAGCTGAAAATATAACTTCAGATTTAAACAATGTAGTAGATAGAGTTTATAGAAAAGAAGCTATGGCTGAGTTTATACAAAACAGAGAGGCTATATTTGGTAAGTGGTCAAATGGAAAGCTTGTAGGTGAAAATATGAATAAAATAGAGGCTTTATTTGGAAGTAAACACAGAGAAGCTTTAGATAACATGCTTTGGCGTATGGAAAATTTTACCAACAGGGCGCACGGTACTGACGCTAACACGGCTAAATGGATGAATTGGGTAAATAATGCATCGTCAACAATAATGTTTTTTAATCAAAAGTCGGCAATGCTTCAAACTATATCTAACATCAACTATATAAATGGAAAAGAAAACAATCCATTTGCCGCTGCCAAAGCGTTTGCTAACCAACCACAGTATTGGAAAGATTTTATGGATATAATGAATTCTGATATGTTAGTTCAGAGAAGATCTGGGTTGAAAATAAACGTTGAAGCAGCTGAAATAATAGAAAGAGTTGCGGGTGGTAAAAACACAATGGGTAGAATGATGTCTGTTTTATTAGAAAAAGGTTTTATACCCACTAAATATGCTGATAGTTTTGCTATTTCTTTAGGTGGCGCTACGTATTATAGAAACAAAGCTAAAATGTATCAAGAGCAAGGTCTTTCTTTAAAAAAGGCAGAGGCAAAAGCTTGGGAAGATTTTTCTATGTTAACTGAAAAAACACAGCAGTCCTCTAGACCTGACCTTGTATCACAGCAACAAGCTTCCGCGCTAGGTAGACCTATACTTTCTTTTGCAAATACACCTATGCAAATGTTTAGAAGACACAAAAGAAGATTACAGGATATTAAAAACAATAGAGGTAATTTTTTAGAAAATGTTTTAAGTTCTGTTTACTACGGCGTTGTTCAAACAATGATATTTTCATATTTATCAAACGCTATGTTTGCTGTTGATGAAGAAACTGTTGATGAAGAAAAACAAAAGTTTAATGACACTAAAAAAACTAGATACACTCAAACTATAGTAGATTCTTATTTAAGAGGTATGGGTACAGGTGGTGCCGGTGTAAGTGCTATTAAAAATGCTTTAATAACCGCATCGCAAGAGTCTGAAAAACCAAACCCAAAATATTACAAAAGCGTTATAGATTTATTAAACGTCTCTCCTCCCGTTGGTTCAAAAGCTAGAAAACTAGTTAGCGCTGGTAATACTTATTCTTATAATAAAAGAGCAATAGCAAGATCTCCTTATTTAGCTCTAAGCAATCCAGCAGTGCATGCAAACTCTCAAATAATATCTGCTTTAACAAACTTTCCTGCTGATAGAATTGTAGAAAAAGCAATAAACATAAACGATGCTAGTAATTCTGATTATGAAAACTGGCAAAGAATAGCTATGGGACTTGGTATAAATAAATGGTCTTTAGGTTTGAGAGATGAATACAGAGATTATTTAAATAGAAAACCTAAAAAAATAAAATCATCAGGTCCTAAACTACCTAGTGCACCTAAACAACCTAAACTACCTAATTAAAATGAAAAAACTAATAATAACGACGTGTAT
>Ga0098055_1000891_pt1 | contig 16897 bp, 32 predicted proteins | sample 17_taG_FD_75107 | JGI IMG/M metagenome (GOLD analysis project Ga0098055, IMG submission 75107) | Marine viral communities from the Subarctic Pacific Ocean - 17_ETSP_OMZ_AT15314 metaG | ecosystem: Environmental > Aquatic > Marine > Oceanic | place: Pacific Ocean | collected 2015-01-18 | reverse complement strand
GTTCTTTTATTATCGACCCATACGGGGGTGTCGGTTTTCCTGTTCGTAGGGTTTACGTTGAAAACCATATAACCTATTCGTGAGATTTCAAAATGACATATAATACATATTATGGATAGTTTTTGAGGGTAAAATTCGACCGTCAATCTCACTCACTACCTATTTAATTAAAAGGAATGGGAAGTCATATAAGTTTTAACTATTAATCGGATTAATTGGTATTAATGAATTATTGTTTTGTTTAATTATATCATAGGTATTAATTTTAACTATCAATTAAACACTCACAATTAACAATAGGAAGGATTAGAGATGAAACGTAAGATTAAAACTAATAACAGTAAATCTCTTATTACTTCAGATGTTAGTATTGAAACTCCAACTACAGATATTAAGGATGTAATGAAGACTAAGGAAACTAAACTTTCCAAGAAGTCCGTTACTTCAGTTCTTGATAACTTAGATGGTTTTTCAACAGAAGAACAACAGAAAATCAAGGATGTATTTAAAACTCTACAAGATAAGGGTAAAATAACATCAGGTCAAGGTGGTGGAAGTTCTTTTGAAACTGAGAATATGACCAACATACGAAACGTAGTCAGTAAAGAAGTTGAAACGGTCTCTGATGGGTTTGATGTAACCAAAACAGGTATCAAACGTTACTACGTATTAGATAAGAACAATACTAAACGGTATTGTATGGTTTATTTCAGAACTACTGAACAACTGAATAAAACGACTAAGTAATTAGTCATAACCTTAATAAATGGGTATGTCTTTATTGATGTACCCATTTTTTTAAGTAATTTTTTAGAGTAACTTAACAAAACAAAATGACACATACCGTAATAACAACTATAAACAATAAAAAGATTTTAATCGAAGTTTCTACAGATAATAAAATAGAAACTCAAGAAGTAACATTTACGAGTAAATTATCAACTACAAATTATATTGATAGGTTACGAAAAAAGACTGTAAAACAAATTGATAAAGATACGGGAAAAGTAACACTTCCCGAAATAACTACTCCATTGTGTATAATTGACACAATACGAAATATAACCACTAAACACAATTTTAATAATAAGTCGAGTAACAACTCGAAAAGTAAAGAAAAACGTCTTAAAACAGATAATTTGAGGTTTATACCACCATCATTGGTTACGTGTATAAAGAGTAACAAGGATATAAAGAAAGAACGTATAAAAGAAATACTGATGGATATTGAAATGGGTAATTTTAAGAACGTAGAAAACAAGGTTAAACAATACTTTGGATAGTAAAACAAAGGAAGTTACAATGGAAGAAGAAAACAACAAAACATACGAGATTATTGCAACCTCTTATGATTTAAGTAAAATAAATAAAGGTTACCTAATACTAAAAGGTAGCGGTAATCCTAATGAAGACCACGAACTAATAGGTGTTATGCTTGATAATGGTATTGTACTTGGTGATATTGAGCAGGTAACAAAAGTTGATGTAGATGGAACAGATGTTACAAGTGAAAAACTGTTGCATACAGGTGAATTAATATTTTAAATATATTACACAAAAGATTTAATGGGTAGTGCATTTAATGTCATACTTACGCTCTCTCCTTCCACGAGTGAAAAAAGTGTGCTACCCTATATTTACAACAAAAGGAAGGTAACATGAAAAAAGACAAAGTAACAACACCTATTGTAACAGGTGATAAAGATACTGATGCTTTATTACAGGATGAGCAAGTTAATCAAAACTTGCGTCCAAATGAAGTAATATTGCATAGTATAAGTACTGTACTTAATACAGAGACAGCAACATTATATCCATTGTTTAATGATGGTACTGTTGATGGTGATGGTGAGTTCTTTTTAGAGGATTGCGAATTTAATCCTACTCTTAGAACTGTAGTGCAACGTGTATGGTGGAATAAATTATCAGATGAAGATTTCGATATATGCGAAAGAACACTATATGAATATGGTGGTCATAGAAGCGATGGACAGGATGTTATGTACTTAAAACGATTGCTTGAAGAATGTATGAAGACTATAGATGGACATAATAAAGCAATGTGTGGTAATAGCGATTACAAACGTAAATATCTATTTGATTTAATTAAGCGAATTAGATGTAGTACAGGTCATGAGGAGCAATAATGAGTAAAGACAAAAAATTAAAAGTAGTCAATCTCGATTGTTGTTTGTGCGGTAACGAGATAGATACGCAGGTAATAAAGTCTGAACCAGATAAAGTAATTTGGACAGAAGGACACAATGCAGAACCTTTAAAAGAAGGCAAATGTTGTACCAAATGCAATATGGACAAGGTTGTACCGTTTCGTATACTATGCACTATTGATGACAAGCTTGAAAAAGTAAATCAACTACTATTAAAAGTAAATCACTCAATAAAAGTAGATGGCGTTAAAAATATCTACGCTCTTAAATATCAGCAACGGTTAATAGAGGAAGTAGTATTGGAAACGCAAAGTATGAATCGTATTGCAGAGGAATGGGAGAAGTATGATGGAAAGTGATGTAAAGGAATGGCAGGAGTTAATCGATTACTGTAGAGATAAAAAGACGAGTTCAGAGATTCTTGCTATGATTAATGAAGCAAAACTAAATGATGCTCCATATATTGTGATAAATAAATTACAGCAACTTGTAGATGTTAAAGCAGATATTGAAGAAAACTATCATTCAAGAACTGGTGTTGTATTTTCAGCGTGGAAGAATTACTGTCGCCAATCGTGGTTGTACAGATTATTAGAAAAAATAGGTTTAAGATGAAGCACATCGAGAAATCTTGGTATAATATATCAACGAATTCGTGCTGTGGTCAAAATAGCATAGATGTATGGTGGCCGTGGAATGGAGCATACTCTATACATTTAGAAGCTGGGCCAAAAAGGTATGGTATTGGAATCGCAAGTCCATACAAAGTATGGCAAATATATAACGGTAAATATTCATCAATAAGGAGATAAGATGAACGCAAAAGACAAAGCTAAGAAATTATTTCCAGATATTGTCATATTCAAGGAAAAGGAAGTAATTGCTAATAGATTTACTGGTGAAAAGATAGAACTTGAGCCAGAAGCGGTGGCAGTCTATGATTTATGTATGGGCGCAGAACAATTTGGCATGTGGAAGATTGTACGTAAATGTTTAGACTGGTTTAAAGAGTATTACCCAAAAGAATATATGATATTGCTAGACTAAAAGATTTATAAAAGAACTATGTTAAATACAATAATAGTCGCAGGAAGTATAATCGCAATAATGGGAATGTATATAAGATTCCTACATAGCATTATAGATGAGCTGCGTAAAAAGAACAACAAACTACAAAAACAAAATAAAATGCAAAAGTTAAGGTTACGTTAATGCAAATAACTGTCAAGAACATTCACAAGTCGCTGAATGAAAACGGTTATATCTGCGGTGTACCTTTTGCTGCAAGTATAACAAGTGCCATAAAGACAAAACCTGTCAGCGGCGCTTTTTTGTACGGCCCAGCAGGTACAGGTAAAAGTTTCCTTCCGATAACTCTGAGCAAAACGCTTGGTATAGAAATGTTTTTCTATCAATGCGCTCCAGGGACACGCGAAGATGACTTAGTGCTCAAAATGTTTCCAAGTGAAAACACTAAGAGTGGCGTAGAGATTAAAAAATCAACCGTTTTTAAAGCTGCTGAGGCATCGCATAAAAAACCTGTGATGCTAGTACTTGACGAGTGGGATAAAACACGACCTACTGCTGATGGATTCTTTTTAGATTTCCTTCAGTATGGCCGTTTATCTATTCCTGGTTCTGAAATCAATGCAAATCTTGAAAATATGTTCATATTCTTTACTGCAAACGATGAACGCGATTTTCATGAAGCATTGCTACGAAGATTCCCTAAAATAGATGTAAACCCACTTGCTCCAAGTCTCGTGATGTCTGCTTTGATGTTGACGCATGATGGTCATCCGCACTTAGGTAATGCAATTAAGTTGTACGAACAAGCTGTAATGAGTGGTATGAGTAAACCTGCCACTATACAGGAAATTCGTCAATTACTTGATGCTATTTCGTTTTTGGGCGAAGGTTCAAACTGGAATGACTTAGTATACCAGTATGTTACTAAAACTCCTGAAAATCATAAGTTATTATTTGATGCTAAGGATGTTGAGTATACTGATATTACTGATTCAGTTGAGCTAGATGTCGATTCATTTACTGGTGAGATGCACAATAAAAAGAAGGAAAAGAAGAATAAGGTTCTTATGCCAAAGAAGGTACAGTACCATACTTCTACGAAGCCAGTAGAAAATGATAAGGACATGCCTAAAGATAGCGAAATTTATGGTATGTATGATTATGATGATACAAATTATTCTATTCATGCACATCAATCTATGGCATACGGTAAAGTTGCAGATGATACTTCTAATGTCAATGAATTTGAAGTCATGCACGGAAAACTAATACGTAAAAAACCTTTACAGCTTTTGAATGTTGGCGAATATATCCAAAAAAGCAGAAGAATAAATGGAGAGGTAGTATTTGTAGATAGCAACTGTAAACGAACTGATTTGAGATGGATGCCTCGATGGGAAAATTGGCAAATTAGAAGATGTTCAAAAACAGAAGTAGTTGCTAGATACATACATTCTCCTAGAAATGAAGATGATGCTGATGCGTTTACTCTTGATATGAGATGGACTGATACAGATGGTCTTGTGCTTATTTGTACAAGTCAAAGACTGAACTCAATAGCAAGATACTTTAAAGCTGGTAGAACAAAACCATTTTTAACTTCTGATAGTTGGTTAACAGATAGAACTGGATTAGCTATTGCTAATGATATTAGGTCTATCCGACAATTAGGGCTATTGAATATTCGCAACTTAATCAATCATACTCATATACAGTACTCTGAAATATTGCACAATGATGATACACTTCCCGCTTGTTTTACTCAAGTGGTTGGTGGAGCTAGCAGTATTAATGATACTGGTGATTTTATTGAATACAATTCTAAGGGTTTTACGATGCGTATTAATACAAACTCTGAGTATATAGATTACTTAAAAATAAGCATTGATATACATGGAACGCCTACTCATACAGCTCTGCAAGGACTGTCTGAACTATCAAAACAGTTTCACAGATACGATTATGGCGAGGGTATTCCTGTATATAAAGCTGTAACAGTTAATTCGAAAAAGATAAGTGCTCATTTAAAACCACGCGGTTGGAAACCTCAAGGTAGAAGCCGTAGAATTATGAGCAAATGTTATCGTTCATTACGCGGTTATCCAATAAATTTATATTTTATGGATGATATTGCTATATTTTCATATAAGTTTAAACCTTATAATGATAATAAGGATGTACGAGTATTTTCGAATGCAGTTAAAACTGTTAATCAATTAGCTAAATCGGTGGAGAATATTGGATAAGCTAATTAAAAGAGATTGGCGGAATTGGAAACCGCAATCTATACCAAGCAAACGTCCGTCTTCACAGCAAACTGAGGGGTTACCTGCTGTGGGGGCGGGCGGTATAGACACCGCAATTAAAAATATTCACTCTATTCCTAAGGTTGCACAGGCAAAAAAGGCGATAAAGCCGAAAAAATTTAAAAAGGTAGCATTACCTAAAATACCTATTCGTAAAAGTCCAAAAATTAATCAAATGAAGCAAAATAAAACTTATGCAGAGATATCTAATAACAGATTAGACTATTTTGATGATGAAAAGAGATGGACGCAAGATTTTAAAGAAAAAATAATTCGTATCAATAAAGAAGAATCGCATAATACATTTAAAAGTGCGATTGAATCTAAAGACAAAAGATTATCCAATTCTTTTGCAAGAATGATAAGTAAATATGCAGAAGACCATATTGGCGAACCAACCATAGGCGAAGATGAATGGGATATGAATGAATTAATGATGCGTGGAATTACAAAAAGAAATATTTATAGTTGCATGCAATCAAAAGAGAAATTAAACATAGCATTAGTATTAGACAGCTCACCAAGTTGTCATAGACAATCAATATTATATCACAAAATCGCAGCTCTTGCCAATAAATTAGGTAGTGTGGACATCTATTTAGCTCCTAATGCGAGATTAACCCATCAATTTAACTCAAGAATCAATGATTATGAGCCAATGTTTGAAGATAACAATGGAATAAGGGTAGATGATATAGTTTTGAAATTAAATCATATGCAAAATTATTTTAAGAACAGAGTAATATTTTTCTTTGGCGATTATGATGGTGCATCAATTTTAAGACTTTGCTCTGAGAATAATACTATTCATTGGTTTAATCAAGACTATGACGCGGATGATGGTTATGAGGGTTATAGACGCGGTTTTCAAGGTGAATTGTATAGATGTGCGAATAGAAAAGATTTAATTAACATAACAAAAAGGATAAGATAATGGAGGCAAAATACAAACGTGGCACAAAAACTGGTGTTCGCGAAATTGAAGTATCAATAACAATTCCCCCTGGTGACTATTCAAAAATAAATGATAAAAATGAAATGCAACTGAAATTGAGTTCAGATATGGCTGAGTTTATGCAGCACGTACCTGACCCAACAATGTTTTATGTAATAATGAAGCAATATTTTTCAGAGCGTAAAAACTTGCATAAAATCATTTGTAATAGTCTAAAGGAAGCTTGTGTACATTCTACGATAGTAGGAGCTATGACGTATACAGCAAATATTGCTGTAAATGAAGATATGGACTCTAAAAAAGCAATGAAACGAATAAAAAATATGAAAAAAGCTTTACAAACTTTACGAGATGTATTAAAAAGTAAATCTCGCATAAAAGATTGGGATGAGTTTTGTACATCAATGGGTGAAGTAACGTCTGGTACGTACTCAGTAGAAAATCAAAGCGATTCAGATTATAATGCTAAATTAGATACGCATTTAAAAGCTGAATCATAAAAAAGGAGGTATCTTATGGGAATGGACTTATATGGTCTAAAGCCCAGCGGTGAAATTACGCCTGATTTTAATGTTAGTTGGGATAAAAAGCAAGTGGAAGCATATTTTACTTGGCAAGACAATACAAAGGGTGCTTATTTTAGAGCGAATGTATGGTTTTGGCATCCTTTATGGAATTATGTAGTTGATAATTGTGGAGATATTCTTAATAAAAAGGATATTATTTATGGAAGCTCAAATGATGGACATAAAATTTCTAAAACAAAATCAATAAAGATTGCACAAAGGTTGAACAAATTGCTTAAAAATGGTCATACAAGAAGGTATGAAAATGCATACGTTAAAGAAATGGAATCCCTACCATTAGAAGAATGTAAAATCTGCAAAGGAACAGGTGTTCGCAAAGGGTGGGAAGGTTGGCAATCTGAAATAGAATGGTTAAGTCATCATAAAAATATGAAAACAGATGATGGCAGTATTAGTTATGAACACGCTCACCGTTGTAACGGTTGCAATGGATGTAGCGGTAAAGGAAAGATAAAATCTTTTAGTCGTAACTATGCTTTCGATAGAGACTCTATAGAACAATTTGCAGAGTTCTGTAAATTTTCAGGTGGGTTTCGTATTTGTTGAACAACGAAATAATATACTTAAGCCTAGGCTTATGCTTAGGCTTAAGCTATGTTAAAGTTATAGTTAAATTAATTAATATATATATTACTATATATATACATACCTTGTATTAAATAATACAATAAAACATAAAAAAAGTATTTGATGGGAATTATTATCTCTTTAAATTCGTTTAGAAACAGAGGAAACAAATGGGAAATATGAGAACTTTTAGATGTGACAATTCGACTTGGCGCAAGTTTAAATTAATTTGTACTATGGAAAATATTTCCATGCAAGACAAACTTGGCTCAATGGTTGAAGACGTTGTTAAAACTAAAAAATTAAACACAGATTCGTTAATTGAAAAAGACATCAAAAGTAGCTAAAATTTATGATGATTATGTCGCTCATTTAAATGCGGAAAAATCCAAGCGGTATGAAGGAATGGAAGAATGGTTTCATTCCTCAGCCGCTGGGTTGTGCGCTCGTAAACATTATTTTTCTTCAATAGAAAAAGTAACTGGGTCTGAAATAGATAGCGATACTTTACGTTTATTTCGATTAGGCGATGTTATACATGAAGAAATACAAAATGCTATTAGATGGTACGCAAAAGACAATGGCTCTCGTATATTTATTGAAAAAGAAATATTTATAGATGATTTAAATGTGCGGGGGTTTATTGATTTGGTGATGATAGACGATGGTGTGCTATACGATATTAAATCTTGCAATGGTTGGAAATGGAAAACTATATTTGGTAAAAAATATTATAACCCTGATTCTGCAAAAAATTATATGTTACAAACAGCAACATACGCTTATTGGTATAATGAATTTTTTATTCCTGATAATATAGATATTCCAAAATTAAAATCTATAGCTTTACTTTTTTACAATAAAGACACTTCTCAAATAAGAGAATTAGCAGTGCCAATGTCATGTATACAAGATGCTGTAGATTATTGGCATAATGTCAATGAATCAATTATAGAAGGAAAACCACCAGTAAGATTAGGTTTTGCTCCAGTTCTTTCTTGGGAGTGTAGTGAAAAGTATTGCAGTTATTATGAAGCTTGTGGTGGGGGTATACACAAATAATGAAATTAACAACACCGGAGATATTATAATGCCTATACCAAATCATTGTACAGATTGTGAAAAACCTATTAATCCACCACGTGAAGATTGTTTATGTGATACGTGTCATCAAGAATTAGCAGAAGAATCAAAATCAACAGCAGATGAATTTAATGATTATGGCGAAATGTCAGACGGTACAAAGTATAAAGATATTTTAGACCATTCATAGTTAAATAAAGAGGAAAACATTGGCAAAACTAAAAATTAAGTGGCCTTACAAAACAGATGCTCCACAAAATAGAGAGTGGAACAAAGATAGGAAAAAATTATTCGCAAAGAACGGTAATGGTTGGTGGTTTTACAACGCTGCTTACGGATTACAGCATTTAAGCGATTTTGATAAAAGATATATAGATAAGCGTCATATACGGGATTCCGACTCAGATGCCGTATAAGGGTTTTTTGGTTATTATTCCCTGGCGTTTTACTCTTTTTTTACGCAAACAGACGTTTATCTATGTAGATGAGGGCTTGGTTGATTTACGCAGTACAGAGAAATCTCTGACATGGTAAACAGCGAATTAACGCCAGAGAAGGTTTATTGTTTTTCCTTCCATAAGCCAAGCCCAATGCTACGACAAAATTTTAAGAAAGGTTAAATATGGGATACTATAAAACACTATACATAGAAAATCAAGAACTCGGCATTATTGAAGATGAACCAGAGATGCAGATGGATGAATTGTTGAAATCAGAAGCAGAGATTATATCTCAAAAAGAATTTAAAAAAGCTTATCAAGAATTGGATGAAAGTAATCAATTAGAAGTAATGATAATTGCTGAAAATAATGTACTAGGAATTTGAACTAAGGAGTATCGATGCCAAAAAGAAAAGTAAAAGCGTCAAAGAGAAAAACTCAACAAAATAAATTTTTAAAACAAGTAGTTAAAGGATTCAAAAGAGTCTTTGGAAAGGGATATTAACTATGGCAGAAAATAATAAGTTAGCTCTGTGGGAGAAGGTAGAAACTACTGACCCAGAGTTTACAACTAAAGTTAATCAAAGAGGTGGGTTTACTGCAATCGGAGCCCAATATCAAATTAAAAATGCAACTGAAGTATTTGGGCCATTCGGTAAAACAAAAGGCGGTGGTTGGGGTGTAAAAGATGAAAAGTACACACCAATACTAAATGATACACTTATCGTGTATACTGCTACATTTTATTATGACTATTTTGAGGTTAGTGATAATGACAAAGGAACGGGTGAACAATTAGTAAAATTTGCAGGAGAATTTCCTATATCAAGCTCTATTAAAACAATGATGGGTAACAGAATAGATGATGATTGTATTAAGAAAGTACAAACAGATGCTTTAACAAAAGGATTATCAAAACTTGGATTTAATGCTGATGTATTTATGGGTAGATTTGATGGTAATAAATATGTTGATGCAAGTGGTCAGAAATTTGGTGGGGATACAGGAGTAGATGCGGATAGTAAGGAAGAATGGATATGAGCCAGGTAGATGAATTGCTCGACAACTTTGATGATGAGGATGTTTATTACGACCCTCAAATGTCTACATTAATTCCTGAAGGTTCTTATCCTGCAACGATTGTTGATTTATACAGTAAAAAAATTAATACTCAACGAGGTAATAAGGGGATGTTATATAAACCTAAGTATCGATTAGATGATACCGTGCGTAATTATCAAAACAGAGATGTTCAAGATTCAGGCGTATGGCGTTTCTTTGGTACTAAGGATGCGGATGGTAGAAGAATTACAGGTGGTAGTAATGCTGGATATAAGAAATTTCTTGATAAACTACATATACCTATGGAAAAAATTGAAGTTGGAGAAAGTCCTAGTGACGAACCCAGAGTTATTATTAAACTTCCTGCTATTACTAAGGATATGATATTAAACAAATCGGTTGTGATTAGCGTACACCATGAAGAATGGGAAGGTACACACGGCAGAAATATTACACCTGTTGCTACATTAGTTAGGGTACGAAATGGCTCGTTAAATGGACAGGTGGACTCATAGGCTGGTGAATTACCTAAAATACAACGAGTATGCTACAGATTTAGACATACAGTTATTAGGTATTCACGATATTACTAGTACTATTAAAGAAGCAAAGAAAAATGGTTATCAAATAAAAAGAAAATATAGAAGTAGATTATGGAACAAAAACAAAGTTTATTATATGAGAGAGAAGTAGTGAATACATTATCATTACCTAATTCATATGAGATAGAAAAAGAATTACTGGGCCAAATCTTGATGGATAATACTATTATTGATAAAATAATGCATTACATTCCATCAGAAACAGTATTTTACAATGAATTTCATAGAAGTATTTGGCGTGGAATAGAAGATTTACGCAGAAAAGGAGAGGATGTTATTGACCTAAACTCTCTTATTGCTGAGATTCCACCAGATATTCATACTAAGGAAATTGCGTATAAGATTTCTCAATTAATTGACATAGTTGGTACTGCTAATCATGAGAATAATGCCAAGATACTTTACGAGAAGTGGTTATTAAGAAATGTTATTATTAAATCTGAAAAAGTTAAACAAGTAGCAAGTGTCAAGAACTCAGATGCAAGAAGTGTATTAGAGCAATTACATAGAGAGATTGAAAGTATACTTGATATGCAAATTGGTGATGGATTTGATATTGATGGATTGCTAGATGAGACATTTGAAAAGATGTTTAGCGAGGATTCCTTAATACGTTTTGGGTATCCACAACTCGATGAATTAACTGGTGGTATGACAAGAGGAGAAATTACAGTTATTGCGGGAAGACCTGGACATTTTAAATCAACTACAATGCTCAACGTTGTTAGAAACTTAATACATAGCGGATATAAAGTATTAGTTATGAACAGGGAAATGAGTAATGTTGAAATGATGAAAAAACTGATTGTCTTAGAAGCGGAACATCTATCTTATGAAAAGATTAGACTTGGAGTATTAGACGAGAGCGATAACGATATATTAGAAAAAGCTAAAAATAAGATACGAGAGAGTTATAAAAATCTTGTAATGTATGATAATATTTTTGATATTGATGGTTCGATGCGTGAAATTAGAAAACATTCGCCTGATGTAGTTGTTGATGATTACATTGGACTGGTAAGTGTTTCAGGTGTTGAAGATAATAGATTACGAATTGATAATATTATGAAACAATACAAATGGGCAGCAAAGAAAAATGATATGGCTGTCTTGTTAGTTTCTCAGTTAAATCGTGAATGTGAAACACGAGCTAACAAACGTCCTTTATTACGTGATTTAAGAGATAGTGGTTCGATTGAACAGGACGCAGAAATTATATTATTTATGTATTATGAATGGAGATATTATATGCAAGACTCAGATATGGGTGAATATGGTATTGAAATTATACTTGGTAAAAACAGATACGGTAAAAGTGGTAGCGCTAAGATGGGTGTTGCTGGTGACCGTTGTAAAATCTATTCTTCACCTGAAGAAGCTTTAACGGAGGCATTTAATGGCTAAATTAGTTTATGAAGAAACCGATTCAATTTTAATTAGGAATGTTCTAAAGATTGGTTTGAAAACTTTGAAAAAGAAAAACGCTTTAAATAGTTTTGAAGACTTGCAAAGAATTTCTACAATCATTAGAGAGATGGATACTGTAGAGGAGCCAAAGAAAGAATCTGGCTCAACCGCAGTTGCATCTCATTGTGAAAACTGTGAGGTTTGATGTGAAAGGTAATAAGAGAAAATTAAGTTTAAGGTATAGAGTGTCTCAATTAGAGGCTTCTATGAATTATGTAATGCAATCTATTGATTCATTAATTAAGACTACTGCTGTTCTTGGCTCAACATTTGAAGAATATGTTAAGATGAAAGAAGATACAGATACATTTGTTAAACATTTAGAAAAGGTAATAAAAGATGAAAACAAAAGCTCAGAAACGGGGAAAGAGAAACCGACAAAGAGGAGCGGAACTTCAAAGACAAGCGGTAAATCTAGCTAAGCAATTTGATTTAGAAGCTTATAATAGAGATAGGGGTGGAGCTCAGCATGAACAAGGGGATATAGAAGTAGAGGGTAAATTCTACGGATGTAAGAGAAGAAAACGTGTACCTGCTTGGGTATTACCTGAAAAAGAGGAACATGGTGTTGTGTTTAGGCAAGATAGGGGAGAAGCTTATATCTCTATTCCCTTAGAAAATTTTTACTTACTATTAAAGATGATGAAAGATTAACTATGGAATATTCAGAATTTGAAACATATAAAAAGAAAAAACAATTATATGAAATTATTAGAGCGTACAGAGACGCTATTAAGAATATCAGAGAAAAAGGTAAAACGCCTAAATTTAGAACGTTCAAGCGTATGTATCATTTTAAAGAAAGACTAAAAGATACTTAATGAACGGTAATTTTGATATAGACCTTGATTTTGGTAAGATATACGAAGAAAAGGTACGCAAAATATTTGAAGGTAATGGCGGTATTGAAGTTAAGACGGAAAGAGATATGTGGAAACGGACAGGTAATATTGCAATAGAAATAAAGTACAAAGGAGTCCCAAGTGGATTATCAAGTACAAATGCAGATTGGTGGGTACATATATTATCAGATAATGGAGAGATAGATACCGCATTTATGTTCAAAGTTAATAAACTTAGAAAAAAGATACGTAGACTCGTATCGAGAAAAGAAGCCCGTATTGTTATGGGTGGGGATAATAACGACAGTCAAATTGTGCTTGTCCCTATAAATAAACTTTCACAAATTACGTAAAGGAGTAATACTCATGAGTGAATACGATAATACCAATTCAGGTGTACTGTTTGCTAACAAGTACAAAGAAGAAGGTGACTCAAGACCAGATTTCGTTGGCACAATAGATGTTGATGGAACTGAATATCGACTTGCAGGTTGGAAAAATACTTCCAAACAAGGTAAGCGATATATTTCTGTTAAAGTTGAAGACGCTAAGGCAGAAGACAAAGAAAAGGAAGACGTACCCTTTTAGAAGGGTGGGTCATAGTGGTGCGTTGAGTATTCAATGCAACCTCCGAATCGCGTTTCTTGACGTACCACTCCCTTTCCAATGGTAAATACTATATTACAAGGCGATGTCATTGACAGATTAAAGGATATACCCGATAATTATGTCCAAATGATTTGTACAAGTCCGCCTTACTGGGCCCTAAGAGATTATGGCGAAGAAGGTCAGTTTGGTCTCGAACCTACGCCTGAACTGTATGTAGAGAAGTTAGTCGAGATTGGTCAAGAATTAAAACGTGTACTCAAAGATGATGGTACATTTTGGTTAAATCTAGGAGATACCTACTGGGGTGGTGGATGGCGTGGCTCCGAACTACATGGGGGTAGCGGAGACGTTCAGAAGTCTCATGAGGGGACTCATTGTGGCGAAGCGATGACAATGGGTAAGGGTGAACACAGCGTTATAAAGAAAAAGGATATGGTTGGGATACCATGGCGTTCAGCCTTTGGACTACAATCTGATGGTTGGTATCTACGACAAGATATTATTTGGAATAAACCAAATCCAATGCCTGAGTCGGTTACAGATAGATGTACCAAGGCTCACGAGTATATATTTTTACTGTCCAAGTCTCCTCAATATTACTTTGATTCTGTTGCGATTCGACAGCCATACAAAGAGGGTACTGTCGGAGGTTCTCAGTTTGGTGGGAAAAAAGGTAACTCAGAACTTGGAATGAAAACAAAATTACAGAAGACACAACAGGGATTCTTTGAATTAAAAGATGGTGCAAATATGAAAAGTGTTTGGAAGATACCTGTTAAACCATTTAAGGGAGCTCACTTTGCAACATTTCCTGAGAAGATACCTGAATTATGTATCAAAGCTGGAAGTAAAAAAGGTGATATAGTATTAGACCCGTTCTTTGGTAGTGGAACTACAGGGTGGGTTGCTCAAAGAATGGATAGAAAATGGTTAGGCATAGAATTAAACCCTGACTACATTAAAATTGCAGAAGAAAGATTTATACAACAGGAGTTATTTTAATGATTGCTATTAGGTCTGGGATATGTCCACATTTAAACAGACATTATAAACCTGCTAATAAAAAAAACAATACTCTTGAGTCTTACAAGTGTGAAGACTGTGGACTAGATATTTTAATACCAAATGAAACTATTCATGAATTTATGAAAAGGTGTAAGAAAAATGAAAGTAAGTAAGTTTTTTAAATGGGCTCGTAAAGAGTTTGATAAAGAGATGAATATTATGGATGGCAAGGGTATCGAATATACTGTTAGTGATAAAGACAAACTTAAAAACTTTAAATCTATCGCTGAACGTTTAGATACAAAAGCTTCAAATATTGCGATGGTGTATCTCTTAAAACATATGGATTCGATTAGAAACTATGTATTAAATGGAGTAGAAGCTTCAGATGAAACTATATCAGGTAGAGTACGAGATGCTCGAAACTATTTGTTATTATTACATGCAATTATATTAGAAGAAAAGGGGGATGTTGTAGTAAAAGAGGCTGGTGAAAAAGACTCTTGGTTTGGCAAAGCTACTACAACTCCTCCTATAAAATTCACAATGGCTGATGCCGTTGAAATCAATAGTAAATCATAATATAAAGCTTAAGCCTAGGCTGTTAATAGCTTATGTTAGTAATTAGCTTAATATATACTATATATATAAATATATCTATAATTACAAAATCTTTGAAATAAGGGTGTTTTTTTTTAGAGTCGAGGTAGTATAAGGGTTTATATATAAAAGCCTTGTATTCGGGTAATTAGACCCATTGTAATTGATTCTATATTACCAATCTTTCTTTCTAATCCATAGCATAAAGAACATATTGTTTACCATTCATTTCTTATTGACTGTATTCTATCTAAGCACAACTGTAAATTATTGAGTGTAATCTTACCATCTTTAAAAGATTGAAATATCTGAGCACGTTTTTTAACAGGTAAACCTTCAGACTCTAAAAATAATATCTCTTTTACAAATATTTGTTCGTTTGTCATTATTTTACAATACCTCTCTCGTAGGCTGCGTCTAATATATTTTCTGCCTGATAGTTAAAATTTCTTGTGTCTGTTGGTATAAAAAATCTCTCTAAAAAACCATAGTCTTCAGCTTCTAATCTACTGTGCTCAGAAACTTCATGTAATAATTCATGTAAAAGTGACTTACGGTCATCCTTACTACTAACATATATATTAGCTTTTGTATCACCTCTACTGTATGGAGTTCTATTTTTATCTTCAGTATCATGGCTACCTAAAATCATTATTTCAGCTAATGTATTTTTGTAATTTTCTGGTGTTTCATTAGTAACAGTTATATGTTGAGATTGTAGTCTTCTTAAAATATCATCATATTTTTTATTAGATTCTATACGACCATATAGAGGTATTTTATACCTAGAAAAAAATGGAGCGACTGATTTTATAGCCTTTATCATTTCTGGTTTTGTACCTTGAGTAATAGCAATTAATTCATCAACTTGTGAATGAGGCGTATCGTTTACCATTGATAATAGATTTTGCATTATCGTCCCTTATTTATATAATAAGTTGTAAATTAAATTAGTTAGTTCTTCTTCAGATAAAATGGAGGTTAGAGCTGGTGTGAAACCAAATGCTCCTTTTTTCCTCATATTATCTAATATATTGATTTTCATTTTGTTTGTAAAATTCTGATAGTCTTCTTGACTAAATCCTCTTTCTGTTGATTCCTCATGGTCAAAATAAGCATGTAAAGGTTCATGCAACAAAGAGGAAAGTGAGAGCTCTTGATTATCAGCTTCTGATTTCTCAAAAGGACTCGCGTAAATATTAAAAGTGTCTGGAACGGTGCTTTCGAAGTTCTTGTTTTGTAAATCTTGTATTTTTTTCTGCCAATCCATTATTTGTTTTTCTTCTTCTTCACTACCAATCTCAAAAGCATAATCTGTTGCTCCATCAACTTTTTCAGTTTTAACAGGTGGAAATGGTGGATTTTTTCTTAAGTTGTCGGCCATGCCAAGTAAAGAATTTACATATTCTCCGCCAGTTGCGCTCTTTATTAACATATCATCAGTTTCTTCGGTTTTTATATCACCTAACACAGTCTCAGGAAAGTGATAACCAACTAACCCGCCAGGAGCATCACCTTTTTGTAACTTACCCATAATTCTACTGTATGCTTCAGTAACTGACTTATCATTTATAT
>Ga0098055_1000886_pt1 | contig 16990 bp, 20 predicted proteins | sample 17_taG_FD_75107 | JGI IMG/M metagenome (GOLD analysis project Ga0098055, IMG submission 75107) | Marine viral communities from the Subarctic Pacific Ocean - 17_ETSP_OMZ_AT15314 metaG | ecosystem: Environmental > Aquatic > Marine > Oceanic | place: Pacific Ocean | collected 2015-01-18 | reverse complement strand
TTACCAAGAGGAGATGGATTACTTGGTAAGAAACGAAAAAAGAAACAAATACATTAGAAACTTGGCCTCTAATTTACAAGGAAATACTCTATGTTTATTTCAATATGTTGAAAAACATGGTGACGAGCTTGTAAAAATGATAAAAGAAAAAGCAGAGGGTAAAAATGTATTCTATGTACATGGAGGAGTAGAAACAGATGATAGAGAAAAGATTAGAGAAATTACGGAGAAAAGTGATAACGCCATTATTGTTGCTAGTTACGGCACTTTTTCAACCGGAATTAATATTAGGAATTTGCATAACATTATTTTTGCTAGTCCTTCTAAATCTCGCATAAGAAATTTACAAAGTATTGGTCGTGGATTAAGATTAAAAGATAATGATTCAGCTGCGACTTTATATGATATAGCAGATGATATAAGTTATAAAGACAAAGAAAACTATACGTTGGCACATTTTCGTGAACGGATAAATATTTACAGTGGTGAAGATTTTAATTATGAAATACACAATATAGATTTGAAATGATATCAGATGAAGATTTTAGATTTTTGTTAGAAGAAAGTCGTTATGCTAAAAAGGTATTAGAAATAGGTACCGGCACAGGTAAAAGTACAACTGCTTTAATAGCCAATAGAGCAGAGGTATATACTATTGATAAAGATAATATATTTGAGTACATTGGTATAGAAGATTCAATAAACAGATTTCATTGTAAGAGTACCGATTATTGGAAAGAGTATAGTCATTTTGATTTTGATTTTGTATTCGTTGACGGATCAATTGGCGTTTATGATTGTGAAGAAATATTAAAAAGAACTACAGATAATTTTAAAATTATTTTCCATGATTATTTACCTAACGAAATAAAATATCCTGGAAAAAATAAAGGTTGGTATAATATGAAAGTTTTTAAAGAAACTTCATTATTAACTTATGATATAACAACAAAAACTGGTGGTACTCATTGTGTATTGGCAGAGCTAAAAAAGGATAAATAATCATATGCACCAAAAGACAGAAAATAACATTAAAATTATTAAGTTGGTGAACGGAGACGATATCGTTTGCGTGGTTGACTTTACTAAAAGACAATTAGATCCTGCAAACAAAACAATCAATATAGAAAAACCGTTACAAATAAAATACGTGCCACAAATAACAGTGCAAGGTTTCAAGGATTATATTGCATTGATTCGTTGGACGGCCTATACTAACGATGAACAAATTACTATACCAAAAGATAAGATAATGACAATTACAACAGCCAATGATAGTATGAGTAAAAGTTATCTTGGTGTTGTTGATACATACGAAGATATTCCTCTGGCGGACAAAGATATGAAAAAGTCGCAAGTTAAATTTACAACCACAGAGAATAAAGAAATTAATAGAATCTTTGATGATTCAATATATGATGACGATGATGAAGGAACTTTACATTAGAGGAGACCAGTACCTGGAGCTTCTCCCCAAACGGCTACACCGTTCATTATACATAAAATTATCAAAAAGTCAATGCTGATTTCGGCACAAACCGAAATTTTTTTAAGCGGGTGTAGCTCAGTGGTAGAGCGTCTCGTTGCCAACGAGAAGGCCGTCGGTCCGACCCCGATCACCCGCTCCAAAATGCTTAAAACATTGACATTTAAACTGAAAGGTGTTATATTAAGAATATGAGTAAAACAAAAAAAGAACACTATGTTAATAACAAAGAGTTTTTAGAGGCAATGATTAAGTACAGAAAATCTGTACGAAGAGCAAAGAGATTAAAACAAGATAAACCACCAGTAGGAAACTACCTTGGATCATGTTTTTTAAAGATTGCTAATCATTTGTCATACAGACCTAATTTTATAAATTATACTTTTAAAGATGACATGATATCAGATGGTATAGAAAACTGTCTACAATACCTTGACAACTTTGATGGTAAAAAATCAAATAATCCGTTTGCTTACTTCACTCAAATAATCTATTATGCGTTTATACGTAGAATACAAAAAGAGAAAAAGCAAGTGACTATTAAACACAAATTAATCAGCAAGTCTAATTTAGATGACTTTGCTTTGCAACCAGGTGAAGATAGAGAGTTTAAGAATCAAATGACTGAATATCTACAGAAAAATCTACCAATGGACGCACAAGAAAAGATTGCTGAAGAAATTAAAAATAGTAAAAAGAAACGTAAGAAAAGGACAAGTAAGAATAGTTTAGATTATTTTTTTGAAAATTATGAAGATAGCCCTACTAAATGATACACACTTTGGTTGCCGTAATGATTCTCCACACTTTATAAATTATCAGAATAAGTTTTATGAGGAGCAGTTTTTTCCTTATCTTATCAAGAATAATATTAAATGTTTAGTACATTTAGGTGACGTAGTTGATAGACGAAAATTTATTAATCATAATACAGCCCACAACTTTAAAAAAGTATTTTGGGATAGATTAAAAGAACTAGATATAGAAACTCACGTTATACTAGGTAATCACGATACATATTACAAGAATACAAATGAAGTTAATGCTTTAGAAAATCTTAATGTAGGTAACGAAGTTAAGATATACACTAAAGCCACCGAAATAACTTTAGATGGTCTTGACGTATTATTAATACCATGGATATGTGAAGATAACATGGAAGATACTCTACATAAACTAGATCACTCTACATCACAAATTGCCTTTGGCCATTTAGAAGTAAAAGGTTTTGAAATGCATAAAGGAGTTATGAACGAACATGGTCTAGAGAAACAAAATTTTAGAAGATTTGAAAAAGTATTCTCTGGTCACTTTCATAAGAAATCAGATGACGGACATATCTTTTATCTAGGTACACAATATCAAATTATGTGGTCAGACTATAACTGCCCTAAAGGTTTTCATATATTTGATACAGATACCAGAGAACTAGAACGAATAGAGAACCCTTTACCTATATTTAAAAAATTATCATATGACGATACTAAAGAAAACTATGACAATTTAGATTTATCTTCTTATGAAAATTGTTTTGTAAAACTATTTGTTAATAGAAAAACTAATCCAGAAATGTATGGTAATCTAGTAGAAAGATTTTATAACAATACAAATATACATGAGTTAATTATAAATGAAGATACAAATGATATAACACAAACAGTTAGAGTTGATACTATAGATCAAGGAGAAGATACACTAACATTTTTAGGTAACTATATTGAACAGGTAGATACTGATTTAGATAAACACAAACTAAAAGAATTTGCAAAAGAATTATATACGGAGGCCAGTGAGTGATAACATTTAAAAAGATAATGTATAAAAACTTTTTATCTACAGGTAATATACCTATAGAAGTTGAACTAGATAAATCACATACAACTTTAATAGTAGGTCAAAACGGATCAGGTAAATCTACTTTACTTGACGCATTATGTTTTGTTTTATTTAACAAACCATTTAGAATTATAAAAAAAGATCAGATAGTAAACTCAATAAACAATGCTGATTGTATTGTAGAAATAGAATTTACTGTAGGACAAAAACAATATAAAATTATACGTGGCATAAAACCTAATATATTTGAAATCTATTGTGATGGTATTCTTTTAAATCAAGACGCCAATAGTATAGACTATCAAAAATATCTAGAACAAAATATAATGAGACTTAACTATAGGTCTTTTTTACAAGTAGTTTTATTAGGGTCTTCATCATACGAACCATTTATGAAAATGAAACCTAGATACAGACGAGAGGTTGTGGAAGAAATATTAGACATTAGAGTATTTGGACTTATGGATTTGATATTAAGAAGTCAACAATCAGACTTGGCTAAAAAGGTTATAGAAATGAAGCACCGTGCTGATTTAATACAAACCAAGTACGAGACAGAGTTAAACCACTTCAATGCTATCTCCGACCTTAATATGAACGACCTAGATGGTAAGAAACAGCTGGTTAACAAAAACAAAGAAGATAGTAAAGACTATGCTAAAAAGATAGAAGAATTAAACGAACAAATAGGTTATAAGAAAAAAGACGTAGAAAACAAGGATAAGGTACAAACAAAGGTAAGTCAACTGTCTAAACTAGAGGCTAAAATAGAGACTAACCTATCTACCCACCAAAAGACATTAGAGTTTTTTGAGAATAATGATAACTGTCCTACATGTACACAACCTATAGATCAAGAATTTAAAGTAAAAAAAATAGAAGCAACTAAACAAAAAGTAAAAACTCTATCAGATGGTATGAAAGAAATACTAAATGAGATAGCTAATACAGAATTAAAACTATCAGAAATGAATAAAGTATCACAAAAGATACATGAATTAAATATTGATATATCTAAATTTGAAACTTCTTTAGATGAGATAAACAAATTTAGCAATAGAATACATGAAGAAATAAGATTGTTAGAAAACAAACAAGTTGATGGTAAAGAAATAGAGGCACAACTAGAAGACCTTAATAAACAATTAGAAGAAACTAAAGTTGAAAGAGACAGAATAGTTGAACAAAAAGATTACGTAGATATATTAAGAGAGATACTAAATGACAAAGGCGCCAAGGCACAGATTATACGTAAGTATGTTCCAATAATGAACAACTTAATTAATCAACATTTACAGGCCATGGATTTCTTTGTATCGTTTCATTTAGATGAGGAGTTTAATGAGACAGTAAAAAGTAGATTTAGAGATACTTTTAATTATAATAACTTTAGTGAGGGTGAAAAAATGAGAATAGACCTTGCATTATTATTTACGTGGCGACATATCGCAAAGATGAAAAACAGTACAAATACCAATCTATTAATATTAGATGAGATATTTGACGGCAGTTTAGATGGCCAAGGTACAGATGATTTCTTTAAGATAATAACACAACTTACAAAAGAAAACATCTTTATCATATCACATAAAGGCGATATAATGTTTGATAAATTTACAAATATAATCAAGTATGAGAAGTATAAAAACTTCACTAGATTACAACCAGCATAAGGAGATAATATGGGAAGTACACAAAAAAATGTAATGAAGAAGCCAAAGGTACAGATGAATAAGCTTTCTGCTAATGCAAACAAACAGAGTCCTAAATCTTACAAAGATAAGACTACAGAAAAAACAGATAAAAAACCAGAGACAGGTTTTATTACACCAAAAGATAACGTAGATGATGGTACTTTTAAACTAATACCACCAAGAGACCCTAGAATACAATCAGCAATAGCACCTTTTTCAGATGACATGTTAGAAGAACATGGTTTCAAGGATAGAAAAGAACTAGCAGATAGAATGTTTAAAACAATGTTAAAATATGGTGGTATAGGTCTTACAGCAAATCAAGTAGGGTTACCTTTTAACATGTTTGTTTTAGGTGCTCACGATCATATAGAAAAAGGTTTAAAAATGGCATGTTTTAATCCATTTATAGTTACTAAAAGTGAGGAAGAAGTAGTAATGAAAGAGGGTTGTTTAACCTTTCCTTTTGTATTCATATCAAAAACTAGACCTAGAAAAGTGGTAGTTAAGTATGAAGACGAGAACGGTGCCTTACAAGAAGGCCACCTTGATGGTGTTGTTAGTAGAGTATTCCAACATGAGTATGAACACACGTTAGGCAAGACTTTTATAGATGGTGTATCTAAAATGAAACTAGATTTAGCATACAAAAAGGCAGGAAAACAGATGAAAGCCTATCAAAAACACAAGGCGGAGATGGAAAAAGTCTAGGCTTGACAATCAGGATACTTTATGATACCTTTATATTATGACAGCAGTAAAAAAAGACGACTTTGATATACACGCCAAACAAGATTTAGAAGGCGTTGAAAAAAAGTGGCAACAGTTTCAAGACGAAAATGATATATCTTCTTTAGAAGATGTAGATGAGAAAGTACTTAAAGAAGCCATAGAAAAAGACCTTGGTTACGTGTCTAAAATGACAGTACAAGAGTATACTCTATTTCAAAAGTGGCAAGAAGTACATAGAAAATATCCTACAACAGAAACTACTACCTTATATGGTACTCAAAAATTACTTAAATCTCCTGAACAAAAACATCAAATAGAATCAGTTAGAAACAATATCTGGATTCCAGAATCACCTGAAGATTATGATAAATTAGAACCAGTATTAGAATTTACAGACGACCATGAAATTATTGAAAAAGGCGGTCAACTAGGTGCCAAAACAGAGGTTAAAAGAGATAAGACTAAATCAGAAACTTGGAATACATTAAGAACTTTCTTGTCTACTATGAAAAACAATAGTAATATTGGCAGACAACTATTCTTTAATGTAAACGATAATAAATCAGGTAAACATTTAGGTGTAATTTGTATATCTGGTGACTTCATGGATTTAACACCAAGAGATAGTGCTATTGGTTGGGATAGGCAAAGTAAAACTTTTGGTGGTATGATTAATCACACAGCAATTGGTTCTTCTATTGTACCAACACAACCACTAGGTTACAGTTACACAGGTGGTAAACTATTAGCATATCTATGTTTATCAGATGACGTACAAAGAATATGGCAAGAAAAGTATGGTGACAAACTAGTTGGTGTTACCACAACATCTTTATATGGTAAAGCAAAAGCAAATACATTAAGTCAATATGATGGTTTAAAATATTGGAAACGTATGGGTTTTACTATGGGATCAGTATCATACGAACCACAACCAGAAACTAAAAAACTAATTAAACAATGGTTAAAGAAAAACCATACTAGAAAATACTTTGAATGGTATGAGGCAACAAGAGCCAACGGACAACCATTAAAAAGAGATCATAAGAATAGATCATATATGTTTACTTATTCTAAAATGGGTATAGATAAAAAACTAATTAAAACAGATCATGCTAGAGGTATCTATTTTGCAAGACTATATGAAAACACTTATGAGTATTTAAGAGGTGAAGTAAAAGATGATGGTTTAATATCTAGATTCGATTCATCTACCGAAGCATTAGTTAAAGTATGGAAAGATAAACATGCCTCTAAAAGAATTAAAAACTTACTAACAACAGATAGATTCTCTAAAGAATCACATTTCTATGATGATTTAATATACCTTGATTGGGAACAATGTAAGGAAAAGTACTTAAATCAGGTGGGGAGATAACGAATCTACCATGAAAAATATAATGTTCTGGTTGTGTTCTTTTAAAAAGTAAGTAAAATCAACGATATTTAATGGCTTGACTTTTTCGTATTTTCCATATAGGATAAGTGTATATGAAAAAAAATACCACTACAAATATTAGCCTTGATCAAAAAAGTCAACTAGCTAAACTTATCGCTACAGAAAATATAACTATTCAACACAACAATGTACGTACTGCTTCGTTTGATGTAAAAAACAGAGTACTTACATTACCAATATTCAAAACAAAATCGCCAGATGTTTATGACATGCTTATCGCCCACGAGTGTGCTCATGCTCTCTTTACTCCTTATAAGTCGTGGGCAAAAATTCAAGATGATGAGCTACGTGCTTATGTAAATGTACTAGAAGATTGTAGAATAGATAAAAAAATACAAACACAATATCCTGGTGTAGTTAGAAATTACATTAATGGTTTTGATATTCTTGACAAAGCAAATTTCTTTGGTACTAAAGATAAAGATATTAACAAAGACTACATGTTAATTGATAAGATTAATATGTTTTATAAGTCTTCAAAAAGATTACCAATATTCTTTTCTACTACAGATAATATCTGGATTAAAAAAGTTAATGCCTTAAAATCTTTTACAGATGTAGTTAAGTTAGCTAAACAGATGTTAGATTGGCAGAAAAAAGAAACTAAAAAACAAGAAAAAAATAGTGAGTTTTCTGGTAGTACTTTAGATAGACTTTACAAACAACCAGATGAACATCAAAAGCCTGAAAAATCAGATGAAGAAAAGCAAGGTGATCAAGAACAAGAGTCTGCTGAAAAGCAAGATGAAGAAGAAAAGCAAGGTGACGTAGATACTAATGGTGACTCTCAAAATTCTACAACTCATGGTGAGGGTGCCGAGAATACAGACGGTGCTGGTTTAGACTCTAGAAAATTTATTGCTATTACTGATAAGAAGTATCAAGAAAACACAGCAAAAATTACAGAGACAAAATACGATTACAGTTATGTTACTTTACCAGATTCTAATCTAGAAAAAATTGTTGTTAGAAATAAAACTTTCTTAAAAGAAATGAGAGAATATGTTAATACAGAAACTTACAGTTATTCTAGTACAATTCAATATCTAAACTGGTTAAGAAATGATTTTAAAAAGTATACAAGTGATAACATGAAAACTGTTAACTATCTTGTTAAAGAGTTTGAAATGAAAAAATCTGCTACTGCTTATAAAAGAGCAAGTACTGATAAAACAGGTACTATTGATCCTCTTAAATTAAAAGATTATAAATTCAGTGATGATATATTCAAAAGATTAACTGTATTACCTACAGAAAAAAACCATGGCATGATGATGTTATTAGATTGGTCTGGTAGTATGTGTGCTGATCTTAAAAAAACTATTGATCAATTAATTAATCTAGTAATGTTTTGTAGAAAAATTAATATACCTTTTAAAGTATATGCATTTACAACTGAATATTGTAATAAACAAGGCATGAGTCATAGAGATACGGATCCAACAAAGTCTAGTTGGAAATACAAAGCAAATGATATGTATCTAGAAAATTATAATCTAATTGAAATGGCAGATCATACTCTTAAAAAGAAAGATTTAGAAGAGTCTCTTATGTATCTTTACAACATGGGTCTATGTTATGATAATCACACTAGAGCTTCATATTGGGATAGCAAACCACAATACGAGGGTAGTAGATTTCATATGCCTAGTCAATACAGTTTAGGTACTACTCCACTTAACGAAGCTTTAGTTAGTTGTTTAAAACTAGTACCTTTGTTTAAGAAAAAATACAATATTGAGAAGATGACTTTTATTACCTTAACAGATGGTGGTGCCAATTACAGTGGTGACAGTAAACTAGTTGACATTGATGGTAAACTTACCAAAAAACATAAAGATGATTTAAGAGGTTCTTTAAATACTAATGAGCCATATGTACCAGTTAGAACTGTTATTAAAGTTGGTAAAAAACAATATGTTAACGAAGATGGTAGATCACAATTAACTAATCAGTTGTTAGGTATGATTCAAAGAGAACATAACATTAAGACAATTGGTTTCTTTGTATTAAAACAAATTAAATGGTGGACAATTGGTGACTATGTTAGAGATTGTAAAACATACGAGCAAAGAGAAAAGCGTATGGCTGATATCAAAAAAGCCTTTCTTAAAGAGAAGTGTGCCGTTGTAACTCATAGAGGTTACAATAGATATTTCTTACTTAATGGTAAAACTATGAAAGTTGAGAATACTGATCTTTCTACAATCAAAGATGACGCCAAACCAGGCCAGATTAAAAACGTATTTAGTAAAAGTATGAAAGGACGAATCACTTCTAGAACACTTTTAAACAAATTCATAGAGGAGGTCGCCTAGATGATACTGGTATCAACAGTTATTTTAGGCTTGCTTTCTATGGCAAAACCTGATAGGATAAAGGATAAAAACAACGTAACAAAAGGAAAAAGGATAACACTATGTTAAACACTAAACAAACACAATTTGTTGAACATGCTTACGCTATGTTTGGCAAAAAAGAATTAACTGTAGAGCAGTTAAAGAAAGCCAATGTAAAATTTGGTTGTAAGTATGCTCCACAATGGTTGATTAAAAATAAAGATTACAAGTTAGGTAAGTCTTTATTCAAATTACCTGTAGATGGTGAGGACGTTTCAGTACCTACAAAATCTGTAGTTAAAAGTAAAACGACCACAGCTGTTGCTGAAGAAACTAAAAATGAAGCCGCTTATATTGTTTCATCTTTAGTTGGCGATATTGTTCCTAAAAAGGATCCTATATTCGTACCTTTTGGTAACTATACAGATGTAAAATCTATCGTAAAATCTGGTAGATTCTACCCTATATTCATAACTGGTTTATCTGGTAATGGTAAAACTATGGGTGTAATTCAATCTTGTGCTGAGGCCAAAAAAGAATTAATCAGAGTTAACGTAACAATTGAAACCGATGAGGACGATCTATTAGGTGGTTATAGACTTAAAGATGGCCAAACTGTTTGGCAAAACGGTCCTGTTATTGAGGCAATGGAAAGAGGTGCATTGTTATTATTAGATGAAGTTGATTTAGCTTCTAATAAAATTATGTGTCTACAACCGATACTTGAAGGATCAGGTGTATACGTTAAAAAGATAAACAAGTTTGTTAAGCCTGCTCCAGGTTTCAACATTGTTGCTACTGCCAATACTAAAGGTCAAGGTAGTGAAGACGGTAAGTTTATCGGAACTAACATTCTTAACGAAGCTTTTCTTGAAAGATTTCCTGTTACATTAGAACAGAAATATCCAAGTACGGCTATTGAGAAAAAAATATTAACCAATACGTTAAAAGCGGCTGGTAAATCAGACAAAGGCTTCATTGAGAAGTTGACTACATGGGCTGACGTTATCAGAAAAACTTATTTTGACGGTGGTGTAGACGAGATTATCTCAACAAGAAGATTAGTCCACATAACACAAGCTTATGCTATATTTAATAATAAAGTTAAAGCTATTCAAATGTGTACTAATAGATTTGATGATGATACAAAAAATTCGTTTGTAGAGTTATATACTAAAGTAGATTCTGGTTCAAGTGTTGAAGACATTATGGAACAAAATAGACAACAGGATTTAGCTGCTCAATCGGATACTGACGAGGATAAAGATGAGTCGGAAGACTCTGACAATATCTAAATCGTTTAGTGTAATCCTTGTGGGTGGTGTAGTGGCCACCCACGTTATAAGGCAGTCACTACAGAAAGGATAAAATGGCAGGAATTAAAATTGATGTTAGAAATGGAAATGTAGAACAAGCATTACGTGTATTAAAACGTAAGTACCTTAAAGATAATTTCCTTAAAACATATAAAGAAAAAATGTATTTTGAAAAGCCTTCAGAAAAAAAACGAAGGAAGAAAAAAGAAATGATTGCTAATAGCAGGAAAGCTAAGAAATTACGTGAAAGAAATTTATAAAATTTGACGCTATATTGATATATATATTATGGTCAAGGCTGCTCGTAAGTCCTTTTGACAGCGTTAAATGAAGCTTATAAGCTTCGGATATGGACTAACGTTTTTGGTGTTTTTATGGTCCTTAAATAAACGAAAACACCACTTGAAATATAAGAAATAATACTTATATAAATAACTGTAGAACGCCATAATGGGTTCTATTTAAATAAACTTGCTTAACAAAAGGAGTTATAATGACTAAAGCATTTTCAATTTTCAATCAATTAAGACCAGTAACAGTAGGGTTTGACAATATGTTTGACCACTTTGAAAGAATGGTAGATGACCATAATTTCAACGAAATGGTTGCTGTAAAATATCCACCATATAATATCGTAAAGACAGGTAATTATACCTATGATATTCAACTAGCACTTGCTGGTTATGGTAAGAAGGATATAGACGTATCTTTTGAGGATAGTGTCTTAACAGTTAAATCTATTAAAGACGAATCAGAAAAAGAGGTTGAGGAAAACGATGGTATACTACATAAAGGTATTGCCAAACGTATGTTTCAAAAGTCTTTTACAATCGCCGAAGATGTAGAAATCAAAGGTGCTGAACTAAAAGATGGTCTTTTAAGTGTTTCTATGGAAAGAGTTATTCCTGAACACAAGAAGGCTAGAACAATAAAGATAAAATAAACTAAAAAAAAGTGGAAGGGAGCATTGACTTCCTTCCTCTTTTATTATATAATGAAAGTATATTATGAGAATACCAAATATAACATTTAAAACAAGGGTAGGCGACCTAGCAGAAAACGGCGAGTGTACCTTTGAAAATGGCAAGTGGGTTGATTTAACAACTACTACCTTATTTCAAAATAAGAAAGTAATTTTATTCAGTTTACCAGGTGCTTTTACACCTACTTGTACGTCACAACAACTACCTGGTTTTGAGACCATGTGTAAAACATTTAAAATTTCACATAACATAGATGAAGTTTATTGTGTATCAGTAAATGATTCGTTTGTTATGAACGCTTGGGCTCATGCTTCAAATATTCAAAACGTTAAGATGATACCAGATGGTAATGGTGAACTAACAAGAGCATTAGATATGTTAGTTACTAAAGAGGCCATTGGTTTTGGTTACCGTTCTTGGAGATATGCAGCTGTAATAAATGACGGTGAAGTAGAAAAATTGTTTGTAGAACCTGGTAGAGATATCAATGATCCTTCGGATCCATATGGTGTTTCTTCTCCAGAAAACGTTTTATCTTACTTACAAAGTGAAGAAATTAAGAGGTCAGTTTAAGGCTTGACTTTTTAATTGATCTGTAATAGGATCAATAATGCGGATATAGTATAAAAGTATTATGAGAGATTTCCAATCTTTAGAACTTGGGGCAGTACCAAGTATCCGCTCCATTAAACAATGAAAAAAGGTGAATATATTATGAACTTGTCAACAGACACAATCGCAATGCTTAAAAACTTTTCTGATATCAATCAGAATATTTTAATTAAGCCAGGAAATAAAATACAAACTATTTCCAATATGAGAAATATTTTAGCAGAAGCTGAAATAAAAGAAAAATTTGATAGTGAATTTGCTATCTATGATCTACCACAATTTTTGAGATCGTTAGACTTATTTAAAAGTCCCGAACTTAAATTTAATGGTGGTGCTAGCATGACTATCAGTGAGGCTAAATCTAGTAAATCAGTTAAGTATTTCTTTTCTGATAAATCTACTGTATTTACACCTAACAAGATTAACATGCCAGACAATCATGTCACATTTACATTAAAGAATGATGACTTGGCAGAATTACACAAAGGTGTTACAACGTTAAATCTACCAGATGTATCTGTAATAGGTGATGGTAAAAACATTAAACTTGTTGCAACAGATAAGAAGAATAAATCTTCTAACGAAGTATCTACTGTAATTGGCGAATCAGATGTTAAGTTTACTGCTTACTTTAAATCAGAAAACTTTAAAATGATACCAGATGATTACGATGTAGCAATTTCAAAAGCAAAAATATCTAGTTTCATTTCTAGAGGTAAGAACGTACAATATTGGATCGCATTAGAACCTGATTCAGAATTTTAATGATAGTTAAAAAAACTGAATGGCACTCCGTTTCCTCCGAGTTTAAATACAACATAGATGACGAGGCAATCATTAAGGAGTTTGGCTCTGTACAACGATTTAAAGAAATCATATCACACCAAGAACAAGAATTTAAAAGTCCTTTAGAAGCAACAGGTGAAAAACCTAGTGATGAAGAACATGATAAATTTTGGGAGTTTTTAAGTGAAAATGATTATGATAGAGAAGACGATTGGTGGACAGATAGAAAAGGTGGCTATGAGGTCACTGTAAAATATGATGAAAAAGAATAAAGTGAGGTTTATATTATGGCAGATTTTTTATGGGTTGAACAATACAGACCTAAAACAATAAATGATTGTATCTTACCAGAGGAAACAAAGAAAACATTTTTAGAGTTTTTATCTAAAAAAGAATTACCAAACATGTTATTAACTGGTACTGCCGGTACTGGTAAAACAACTGTAGCACGAGCCTTGTGTGTAGAATTAAATCTTGATTATATTATAATCAATGGTTCAGATGAGGGTCGTCAAATAGATACCTTGAGGCATAAGATTAAAAACTTTGCAACAACAGTATCTTTCAATACAGAATCAAAACATAAAGTAGTTATAATTGACGAGGCAGATTATATGAACGCCGAATCAGTACAACCTGCTTTAAGAAACTTCATAGAAAGTTTTTATAATAACTGTAGATTTATATTTACTTGTAACTATAAGAACAAAATCATACCAGCTTTACATAGTCGTTGTACTGTTATTGACTTTAAGGTCACTAATGGTCAAGTCAAAAAAACTGCTATGGCATTTATGCAACGTATGGAGGGTGTTTTAAAAGAACAAGAAATTGAGTATGATAAAAAGTCATTAGCTCAATTAATTGAAAAACATTATCCAGATTTTAGAAGAACAATCAACGAACTTCAAAGATATTCTGTACGTGGTAAGATTGATAGTGGTATCTTATTTAATTTAAAAGAAACAGACTATAAAAATCTTATGGTTCATTTAAAGAAAAAAGAGTTTGATAGTATGAGAAAATGGGTAGTAAACCATTTAGATATGGATTCTACCGATCTATTCAGAGGTGTATATGATAGTTTATATCAGAGTTTAGAACCTAAATCCGTACCTCAAGCAATATTAATCATCGCTGGTTATCAGTATAAAGCGGCTTTTGTAGCAGACCATGAGATCAATACAATAGCTTGTTTAACTGAAATCATGGCCAACTGTAAATTCAAATGATTTCTTGGTTATACGGTTTCTTTCAGTTAGACATGAAATCAGGAATATATTTCTTGACAGTAGGTAAAACGACAGATAAAAAAGAGCGAGAAGATAGATATAAAACTACAAATGCCAATATTACTTTTGAATACTTAAAAGAAGTTAAACCTAACTTCTTAACTAAAGCTGAAGGCGAGCTTTTAGAATACTTAAAGAAATACTATAAATTGTGGAAGACCTCTACCGAACAGTTTGAGATAGGTACTACAATGGAAGATGTTCAAAAAGCAGAGAGAATACTATTAGAAGTGATGGACAAGGTCAAAACTAAAAGTAATGATGTTAAAGATATCACGTATGAATATGGTACTATTGATGGTGTGAAAGATATCAGAGATTTAAGAAAACCTTGTACTTTTATTCCAGGAGAAGTGGCTATGGTAGTTACTAGAGCTGGTGTCTATGCTAGAGGTAAAAAATATGCTACTGAACGCTCAAGAACTTATTTAACTAAATACCAGAAAAAAGGCAGACGCCTTTTAGAATTACAGCAAGAACAACGAGTACCAGTTAGTAATTATGCTTGGGATATAATACAGGTTGTTCAAGCTAATGAAAGAGAAAAACAAAAACAACAAGAAGAATTTGAGAAGAAACATGGCAAAAAGAACGCTGTTTAGAGTGTGTTTAGTAAAATTGAGAATGCTTTGGGCTGACATAAGAGGTCATCATGGAAAAGTTTGGGATTATGAACCAAGTCAGTACTACATGGGCATGAACAAAGGAAAAAGAGACCACGAAAAACGACACAGAATTAGATGAAAGGAACCGCCCTTTTAGCTCAGCTGGTAGAGCAACTGATTTGTAATCAGTAGGTCGTCTGTTCGACTCGGACAAAGGGCACCAGAATTATTATGTACGAATTGAAAGATTATTTGAAGGCAATAAATGAGACAAAAGTAAATCTTTTGCATAGCGAAGATGTCGCATGGTCTAAAAAATACCCACCATATGTAGTTAATAAGTGTTTATCAATGTTTTGGGATACACTTCCACATGCTAATGAAATGAATGGTTATCACTTCTTGGATAAAGATATACAGTTTACCTTTTTACTAAATAGTATCAGACCAAAGAAACGTTTTGGAGGCAAATGGCTCAAGCAAACAAAACTAAATGATTTGGAATATGTTAAAGAGTATTATGGATATAGTAATGAAAAAGCAAAACAAGCCTTAACTATACTCACAAAAGAACAAATTAATAAGATTAAAGAAGCCACATATAAAGGCGGGAGAACTAGATGAATGAAGAAGTAAAGTGGTCACAGGATAGTATGTTAGAAGTAACTCTAACCCAACCAGATGATTTTTTAAAAGTCAGAGAAACACTTACTAGAATAGGTGTCGCAAGTAGAAAAGATAAAACATTATTTCAATCTTGTCATATTCTACATAAACAAGGAAAATATTACATAGTACATTTTAAAGAGTTATTTGCTTTAGACGGCAAGAAAGCAACTCTAATTAACAACGATATTCAACGTAGAAATACTATTGCTATATTGTTACAAGACTGGAATTTAATAGATATTGTTGAAAAAGAAACAGCAACATCAAACAAGGCACCATTATCACAAATTAAAGTATTACCATTTAAAGAGAAAAAAGAGTGGATATTATCTGCTAAATATAATATAGGTAAGAAAATAGTTAAGGAAGATAATGCAGATACCAAAGTTTAGAGACTATATAACAGAGAATACACAGACACGTAAGGATAAAGCAATGACAGTTGCTATCCTAACTATAAACGATTCAGATAAACCTAACAAAGATTCAACTGTTGAACTTATAGAAAAAGCTTGTATCAAACAAAAGATCAAGTGTGTTATAGTCAATACAAAAACAACCATTATTACAGGTAAAGATGAAGATAAGAACACCCTAACGGTGTTTAACTACGATGGTAAGAACGGTGAACATACTTTCGTAGGTAAAGATACTGCCTGTATAACAAGAGGTGGTGCAGTGGAAGACGAAGCTGGACTGTCTTTAATATCTGCCTTTCAAAATTCACAATCTTTTATGATGAACACAAGAGCTGCTATGCTTACTTGTGATAATAAATTAACATCAGCTTTACTATTTGAAAAAAATGGTATACCTACACCAAGAACTGCTTTTATATCTAACGAAAAAAATATAAAAACAGGTCTAGATTTAATTGGTGGTAAGTTTCCTGTCATATTAAAAACACTAACAGGTACACAAGGTGTTGGTGTAGTTAAAATAGAAAGTTATGAAGGCCTGGTTGCTACTGTACAAGCCATGTGGAAATTAGGTGCTGAACTTTTAATACAAGAATTTATGGAAACAAAGTTTGATGTAAGAACTTTTGTAGTAGATAATAAAGTTATTGCAAGTACAAAAAGAGTACATAGCTCATATGACTTTAGATCAAATACACATAGAGGTGCTGAGGCAGAACCTTATATTTTAAATGATGAAGAAAAAGAATTAGTATTAAAAGC
>Ga0098055_1000884_pt1 | contig 16994 bp, 16 predicted proteins | sample 17_taG_FD_75107 | JGI IMG/M metagenome (GOLD analysis project Ga0098055, IMG submission 75107) | Marine viral communities from the Subarctic Pacific Ocean - 17_ETSP_OMZ_AT15314 metaG | ecosystem: Environmental > Aquatic > Marine > Oceanic | place: Pacific Ocean | collected 2015-01-18 | reverse complement strand
CATCTGGGAAGTAGTAAAGATACGATAGCTTCGCACAAGAAAGCTCATGATGATTATGCAAAACGGGTACTTAAAGGACTTCAAGTAGAAGCACCTCCAGTCAAAGTTCCAGCAGCTAAGAAGCCTGTAGTTAAAGCACCTACTAAAGAAGCTCCGACTGGAACCTCTGTTGTAGCGCCTTGGAAAACTATAAGAGAAAACCTATTAAAAACCTTTGAGCACCTAAAGATTACCCAAGAAGAAATTGGCGAACTAAAACAATTCTATGTAAAGCAATTAAATGACAAGCCCATTCTTAGATATGGTTGGAATGCAGTTACCAAACAACTTGAAAAGCAAGAGAGATACGATTATGTGAATAATCGTATCAATGATGTCCACCCACCTACTTTAATTGACCAACTTGGTAAGGTCATGTTTGGAGAGGACAACTCTGTAATGTACGTTAAGAATATTTGGCATAGTCCACTGGTGAAAAAATCTAAATGGGACAAGGGCTTAAAAAAATACGTATCTGTCGAAGAAAAGGGAGATCCTAAACAATCCAAGCTAGGTAATTTTGATTTTACTGCTCCTGAAAATGCGGGACAGTACGAGGCTTTAGTTAATGCCGCTATGAAAGAAGGTTTTTATCCTTACTCTGGCAAGTCAGATAGTGAAGTGATAATCTTCGTTCGAAAGAATGTAGGTAAAAATGTTAAGTCAGAGTATGAACGTATTGATAAAGAAATAACTGATGGATGGGGGAAACATCGCAAGCTTGGTGAGAAATTTAACTTTCGAAAAGAGTTTAACATTATTTCCGATCAAGCACAGAAGAAGATGGGGATTACCAAAGAACAATATAAAGACATGTTCGTTTCTAATGTCCGTTGGTGGGAGATGCAGAACCAAAGACAGATTAAAGACATTGCCTTTGATCCCAACTTTATAATGGACATCACAGATTTCAATAAACGCCAACAACCTATTTTTAGTGATTATTATCCTTTAACTAGTGAATCGTTCCCCGATGGATTCAAATATATTATTGTAAATGACTATGCCAATTCAAAGGACCCGCAAATAAAAGCATTATATAAATTAATAGCAGATCGTATTGAGTTATCTGATGGAGCTGTTCTTGTTAGAACAGATGTTAACCAAGGTATTCTTTCAGATCATGGATTGCCATTAGACGGTGGATTTTCTAAGTCTTTTTTTGTATCCCCAGGAAAAGAAGGTATGCTTATTGGAAAGCATGCGATGCACGATGCTGGCGCTGAGATATCTAAAGCGATGAAAGAGCTTGGAATAGATTTTATTATACCAAAATCTGTAGCCAAGCAGCACGGATCTCGCAATGTTATTGATTGGAGTTTTAATAAAAAAGACGGGACATTGGGATTTTCCTCAAAAGGAAAATCTTTAGACTTCGAAACACAAGTCAAAGGCACGTCAGTATACTCTATGAAGGCAGAGGATGTCCTAGGATCGTTCGGTGTGTATGACGGATACTCTGCCAAGCTTTCTGATCCTGTCCGTGTATTTAAGGCTATATGGGACGTTATGGTGGACTCTGAAATTATGGAAATTAAAAACCATAAATACAAAGAGGGCGTTTTTAAGGAGATTAAAGATTGGATTAGCAATCAAGCTCTGGGCGAAAAAGAATATAACGACATGTTGAATGATTATCTTGCTAAGGGCGTAAAAAACGATGCCGTTTTAAGTAAACTTATAAAAAACTTTGAAAAATTGGGGGTTACTGAAGTTAACAATGCTTTTAAGGAAAACACCATAGCTGCTAAAGCTTTTCGTGAAGCAGGGCGAAAAGAGATAATGGATATCTTTGAGGTAGGTATGGAAAAGGGTGAGATTAATTTTAATGCAGAAACTGCGCCTATTGCAGAAGATTTAACCGCAACTTTTCAAGCCAGAAAGCGATCGAGAGGCACAGATGGTAATGTGCTAAGTAAGAGATTGGCAGATGATCATTCAACCCAAATTGCAAAATATTTCTTAAAAAAAGTCATACGACCCAAAGTTCATAGTTCTGGTAAGGCAATTATGCGTTCATTGGATCTTGAACTTGCACAGAACGAGATCACTAAAAAGCTAATTGAGAATGAAGAGTTGTTTTTTTTAGATGATGGGATGAAAAAGAAACCTATTTATGGCATTACTAAAGACTCGTTAATCAAACCAAAATGGCAAACTTTAGGAAAAAGGTGGGATGATTTACAAGCTATAGATCCCAAAATGCCTACGCATGACCAATTAAGTAAAGTTTTAACTGCTGCTGTGGTTCGGACACCGATGGATAATATATCAGCATTAGCTACATTAAAATTTGGTGGGTTTACTGGTCGGAAAGGTGGTGGCATCCTTTTGCATCCAAGGGTTATGGAAAGATTGGGTGGCGCTGATTTAGATATTGATAGTGCTAATTTTTACTTTAATGATTCTTTACCTGAGGTTGTTAAAGACCTTGGTGCTTTATATAGCAATGAGCTTTCGCGTATTAAAGCGCATGCAAAAAAGAATATGGGTGGGATGAAAAAAGTAGAACAAGAATTTTTAGTAGAAGAAGGTATGAAAATACCTAATTCTTACCTGAACATGTTTGATCCTTATAGTAGATTGTTAAGAGCCAATAATATTCAACAGGCAGCTTCAAGCATGAGGGGCGTGGCTGTTAATTCTCGCTTTACAATGAAGTGGTTATATCAACAAGCAAAAGCAAATAAGGGTACATTTCGTTTCACTGTTATAAAAGAAAGGGATAATGCCGAAGGCTGGACTTTTGAGTTTAAAGCTCGAGATTCAGAAATGGATTTAAAAGCAAAAACAACTGCCGCTATTAATATGGCTGTTGACATTGCTAAGTATAACGGTAGAATGGTCTCTCGTGAAAAACTTAATTCCATATTACTAGAAGCGGGATTTAAACAAGTGCGGCTTATATCACCAAAAGGTAAGCGTTACGTTGTGAACCCAAAAAACTATGAGTTGTTGTGGGGTAAAAAGGGATTTAAATATAAGATTTCTGCAACTAAAGACGAGAAGGGTGTAGAGATTGGTTTTTACGAAACTCCTGCAGGTGCGCTATCAAATACCATGAAACACTTTTTCAGTAGAAACTTTGCAGAAGGCAGGCCTTGGACTCACAATGAAATCAGAGAAGCTGCCCAACAACACCCCAGTGAAGATACTAGCCATTTGTCTACTGTAGCTGAAATATTCAAATCATTAGATTATCATGATTCTATGCTAAATAGGGTTATCGGCAATATAGATGGGTTTGCTAAGTTTGGTAGAGAGATTAATGCTGAGCTAAAAAATAACCCCGAGCTTATAAAGTATATTCAAAAAGATTTTGCTGGGGTATCATTAGCTAGTAATATTAATAGAATTAAAATATTGTCTGAATATTATGTTCCTTTTTCACACATGGAAGGCTATAATGCTTATTATAATATTGCTAGGCCGAGTGGGATCAAGAAACTTGCTCATAATAAAATAGATTTTCTAAAGTTTAAACTGCGTTTAGAAAGAAAAGATCTATTGTTTAAGAACATGAAACAGTATATAGATAAAAACGGTGAGCTAAAAGACCAAAGATGGAACACAGTGTGGAAGCGTGAAAATTTCATTAAGCGACAGATAAAAATCGTAAACGATTTTATATCTAATGATCTATATGACTTTGCTTCTGTTAAAAACACTTATGATTTTGGGAAAATACACAATATGCCTGGTAGGGATGCTGACATAACTAACGAACTATATAAATTAGCTAATAACCTAAAAGTTGAGTTTAAAAAGGTTCGCAAAAGTGCTAATAGCGATCCCGCTTTATCAGCTACTGGTACGGCTTTAGATCGCGTAACCAGACTGATCAAAGAAAAGATTGAGCCCTCATTATATAAATTTGTAGATGCTTACAATGCAGGTAGGCGTGAATCAGCTGAACCTATGACATATCAGGGGATAAAAGAATATTTCGACTCTATATTATACGGATCCATAAAAGGTAAAGAATCACAAGACTATTACTTTGTAGAAACATTGGTTTCGGATAAAGTAGCACAGCACCATGCTGATATACGCTCAGATATGTTTAACGATGCTATCGAACCTAGGCCTATAGAGAAAATTAAAGAATCGTTGTCTAATTATCCAGGTAATCGCATTGGGAATAGTGCAGTGGAATTTGAGAGCAATGTACTAAAAGGTATGCGTTATGACGGTAAGAAAAAATTAGATAAGGTAGAATTAAAAGATAAAGAAGTTATTAGACTATTAGACGATATTAAAAATGTAATTAGTGCTAACAAGGATGGGTATTTCAACGAGTGGTCAAAATCAGACATCGAACAGTTTTTTCAGGGAGAGTTAAGGAAAAGAGGTATTGGCAGAATAGAAGATGCTGATATATATGCGTTACGGGGTATTCGTAATGAATTAGTGGATTGGAGAAAAGGGAGGGGTTTCTTTCGTTGGTTCACAAGAGGCGGTGGTCGGAACCTAATTAAATCTTTAAATGAGATTGGAGACGACGACAAAATTCGCGTTGCTGGTAACCACTTTATGAAGCCCACAGAAAGCACAGCTAGTGATATGTACTATAATGATATAGTTTCTGTTTCTGAAAGATTTCCAGTTACCATGAGTAATAAAGAAGGCAAATTAGTTAAGCTTTATGCGGAGGCAAAAGTTCCCATGTCTCATTTTGAGATTATGATCAAAGATGTTGCTAATATGCTTGATCACCCAAATCAAATTAGAAACATGGATGAAAATTTATTACAGAAAATGTTTGGGCAAACTTCTATTTTAGATAAAAACAAAGGCGAAGCTTTTGACAAGTTTCATGATATTGTTACTAGAGATATTGAATTAACAGGTGCGATAAAAACCAAGCGTGATTTAGAGGACAGTGGTGCAAGGCAAGAAAAAATTGATAATGCTGAACGAAGAATACAACAGTATATGGCCCGTAGAGCTGAGGGTGAAAAATTACGTAGAGAGTTAGAAAAAGAAGAGTTTGTTTATCTTGGTCAAAGACGCAAGGGCTCTGTGGTTATAGATATGATGACTGAGCGATTACAAAATGTTGCTGAATATATATATAACAACAAGGTTCGTATTCAAGATGATTTTGGCGATATGTTATTAAAAAATGCTTTTTATGATGTGAAAAGCGTGCAGGTTAATAATGAAAAATATGATCTAATAGATTTTCGTTTAGATGCAGCAATCAAAAAGATTATAAAACCGCTTACTCAAGAAGGATATGTTCCTCGGCCAGGACAAAGACAATTGTCTCACGATGAAACAATGCTGTTTGTTTACGAGCAAAAACTCAGAAGACATGCAGAAGACTCTATTGAAAATGGTAAACCTAAAAAAGGAACTGAATACGAGAATGATGTCGCTAGAAGTTTGAAGCAAGTTCGACAATTAGATGCGATGAAAGATGTAATGCTTGATGAAAATGGGAATGAGTTACCTGGATTCGATTTTATTACCAAAACTGTAAGGAGTAAAGCAGAAATTGACTCTCATATTAGAACTTGGTTCCGCTTGATTCGAGAAAAAATGGATGAGCTTAATTATAAAAAACTTGAAGAATTATCAGAGCAACGTGAAAAATGGGAATTGACTCCTAGGTGGACTAAGTTAAATGAAGCTCGATATCAAGCTCATCTAAAATACTTTGCACTGAAAAAAGCTGGTGTCTTAGATAAGGGTATTTATCTAGAAAAGTTTGGTCAATTGCGTGGGTATATAGAAACCACAGGTCATCAAATACCATGGAAGATAAATTCAAAAACAGGTGAAAAAATAGCTTATAGTCAATATGATATGGATAATCTATTGGCTTTAAAGAAGATAGATATTCCTTTATATATAAAAGAGAAAAGAAGACATGACTTTATGACCATGTTTCGTGGTACAGGTAGGCAAGAGGGTTATGTACCTCATATGGATTTTGATCCTATTAAGTTAGGAAATGATATTGTTAAAAAAATGGAAATTATTGAACGTTCTGGTATGACGACAGAACAAAAAACGAAAGCAATGGAGAATCTGGCTAATCGTAGACAAAAGCTTTTACATGAAACCACCTTGATGGACAAAAACATTTCTGAAGCTGTCGCTAATAGTCTATTGATTACAGATATGTCTGCAGATGTAGGGGTAAAACAATTAGAACTATTAGGTGGTGATAGAAAACCAGGTAATGTGCTTGGTAGAAGATTTAATTTGGACGGTTATGCTAGAGATCAAGGTATATGGGGTCGTTATACAGATGCATTAAACCAGGGTACTTATAATAACCTAGTTGGTGTATTAGCAGAACAAACAATTAGAAGTTTTAATAAAAAGAATCCTATGGGTAAATATACAAAAGACTGGGAGTACTTTATGCGTGTTTACGCTAGAGATGTTGTTGGTGCTCCCTCAACTGTATCTAAAGAAATATTGGATAGTGAAACTATGAATATCAAGAATACTCCATGGTGGTTTATGAGCGATCAAGCTTGGTATGGTAGTAAAGCAGCAAGAAAAATGGCACATCTTTGGACAGGTAAAGGTAAACCAGATGAATCAGTTAGGAGGTTGTTTGACTATAAAAAGAAGACGGGCCAAATAAGAGAAAAAGATTTTGAATCTTGGTGGAAAAAACAAAAAGATTTATTTGAAACTCCATATGATGAAGAAGGAATGCCAATAAAAGAGAATATAGAATTTTTCTCAAGACGTTTAAAGCAAGTATCTATGGCAGAGGGTAAGTTTGCTATGGCTACATTATTAGCGCGTGCAAAAACTATGGTAGGTAATGTGTTTGGTGGCGGAACTAACAATTGGGTATATACGGGTTCTCGTAATATGTGGCGTGCTCGCGATATAGAAGTCTGGCGAAGTATTAATCCAAACCAAGACGAGTTAAAAGGTCCCGTGTTCAAAACAATGAACGATGTCTATAAATGGGCTGAGACACAGGGTGTTATTGAGGGTATCATTTCTTATGAGATTGGTTTGGTGGGTAAAGCGAGACCAACTAACTATGAAGCTTTTGTTAAAGATCTCACTACAATGTGGAAATCTGATTCTATTACTAAAGTCAGTATGAACGAATTAGCTAAAAAACATAACATTTCTCAAGGTGTAGTTGATAAAGCTAGTTGGTTTATGAGAAAATCAGAACGATTTTTACGATTAAATACTTTTTTATCAGGATATTTGCAAATTAGAGAGTCTAATCACCCTATTGATTTTAAGCTAAACGATCCCTATTTAATCAATCAAGCTAAGAAGGCTGTTAAAGCAGCTCAGTTCTTTTATCATGCTCCGTATAGACCTCCATTTGCGAGAACATCCGTAGGAAAAGTATTTAGTCGTTTCAAATTATGGGCGTGGAACTCTGTGAAATTTAGAAGAGAGTTATATCAGGAGGCTAAATACAGAGGATTTGAGATAAACTCAAGGGAGATGGAGCGTTTACAGCGCCTGGCTATGGCAGATATGTTTGTATTGGGTCTAGCCAATCTTTTACCATACACTATGTTTGATTATTCTCTTCCTGCTCCATATTCTAATATGCAAGATATTGCAGATTGGGCGTTTGGTAGCGATATTCAAAGAGATCGGGCTTTCTATGGGGCGCTGCCGCACCCCATAGCGCCCTTACATGAGCTTATGCCTTCTATATTTAGAGGCCCTGAAGCTATTTTTGGCACCATATTTACAGGTGCTTGGGATAGGCTTGCATCATATACATTAATGAGTTATGTGCCATTTGGATTATTAAGTAGAGACATGTACAGGTCCTTTCAAAATCCCGCTATGCTTATGGAATTTACTACAGGTATTCCGATACATCAGCTTGGCAAAGCTAAGAAAGATATTGCTGCTAATAAAAAAGCCCCTGCATATAGCCCTGGTTTCTTTTAAGTTCTTGCAAGTAAATAGCAAGTAAATAATTGTTTATAAATCACAGTTTTTAGAGGGTAAGATTCTCTAGCGCGCCTGCTTTGGGAGCAGGAGGTCGGAGGTTCGAATCCTCTCACCCCGACTGACGACAAGTAGTCATTATGTTCTTGCTATATTCTTTGTTGCAAGTAAATAACAAGTAAATAATGGCGTCAATCTACTCAATTCGTGGAATCTATTATCTTACGGTATGTAGGAACTATACTCGCAAAACCGTTTGTTTACATACAAGGGATAAAAAAGAGGCAAAGAAGAAAGCTCGTATCCAAAAAAACAGGCTCGAGAATAGCCTTCTAAAGCCCAAAAAGGCCGTATATAAGCCGTTTAGTATATTGGTTGACCTTTATATCCAATATCCTGGTCACCCTTGGAAAGAAAAGACTCGTTCCGACAATTCCTGTAGATTAAAGAAGTTTCTTAAAAACAGGATCTTACCTGAGAATATTTCAAGCGCTCATAGCTATAAACTAACTATTAATAGCTGTATTAACTGGGGGATTGAAAATGGATACTCCACAGATCAGAAAAAATTTTCTAATGTTGGTAATGCACCCTCTAGGCTGAGAGTATATAACCAAGAGGAGCTCAAAATCATCACAAATGATTTTGTAGGTGGTTTTAAAGATAACAAATTTACTCGTTTTTTAGAATTTGCATATCAAACAGGTGCCAGGTCTAAAGAAATCCGTAATTATAAGAATTATAATCTAGTAGGTGGCAATTTAATTGTTCCAACTAAAAAGACCAAAAGCAACCCTCTTGGCAAACGTGTAGTTATATTAAATAAGCGTGCTACTGAATTGTTAGATGATTATTTATATACAAAAGATTACGTTGGTAAACGATTTCATAGTGAGGCGTTGCGGTATGATATATTAGATGCTCGGTTCCACGATCTAAGGCGTACATTTGGTTATAATTTATTATCACAAGGAATGAGTTTGTTTAAAGTCAGCAAGCTTTTAGGGCATAGTAATACAGATACTACATATCGTCACTATGCCCCGTTGCTTGTCACGGATGTGGAGGAATTTAGTCTCTAGAATCGTTTTTAAGGTCTTAAACCCTAAGTAGGCTCCACTTTTTCAGTGTAACGTGATTTTATGGCACTAACTATCGAAATATCAACTTTTTAATCTTTCCCCACATTTCTACACAGAATACTGCCAATAGCATTAAGCCAAAAGCAAGTAAGACTGAACCTATTCCTAAGCAAAGTATTGAACCTGCTAGTTTTACTATTATATCCATTTCATTTGCCCCATTTCTTCCTTTTTACTATGGTTGCCATAATACCATAATTGGATACATCTAAAAATGCATCATCTAATGGTTCATCAATTACGGCAGCACGATGATTGTTTATTAACAATGTTTTTGCGCGTTGAATTTTATCGTTCATGCGAAACCAAAGTCCTGTTAAAGAGAGTTTTATTTCACTCTTAGTTTTTAATTGAGATCCTACTGATATATTCTGGGGGCCATAATCATGTTGTTTCCTACAGAATAAGAGGTATTGCTCTTTTTGTATTTTTTTAAATTCATTTGTGGTCTCTGGATAGTTTTTTTCCATTAGGTATAAAACCTCAGCATCACTTGGTGCCGTATCGAAAGCATCCATGACCCGTAAAACAACCTTGTCGGTTGCCTCTATTTCTTTTTGATCTACTATTGTAAACATATATTCCTCGTTGTATTTATCTGCCGTAGTGGGCTCGACGCAGGCGTCGCATATTAATGCTCCGCCTGCTGTCGGCTTGTCACAATCTAGACAGTGGTTAGGTAGTGGCATGAATTATTCAAGTTCATACAAAAAATCTTTGCCACAGTTTTCGCAAAAGTAATTTTCTTGAACATTATTCTCTGGTTCCTTTGCTTGGTATGTTTTTTCTTTATGATCACAAGCTAAGTCACATATATTGCTTACAATATTTTGTTCCTTTTGTGTACCATCGCGCGTATCCCATAGCAATTGGATAATTTTATCTAATTTGCTAATCGCTTGACTTTTTGTCATCAATTTTATTCCTTTCTGCCCAAACTGCATCAATGTAATCACCCCAATCATGAACGTTCCATTTTTTACACACATCCTTAAGGGGCATGGGTAACGTAAAAGCTTGATCGATTTGCTTACAAAATGTCAAAACACTTGTTAAGTATTTAATTTGAACAATTCCAACATTGTCGCCACTGTACTCTTCTAATATCTTTCCTGCTTTTGTTTCAAAGGTATTATCCATAAACAACCTCTTTTAATGGTTTGCAATGTTTACAGACTTTTCTTTCAAGCCCATAGGCAGGAAAATCAGCTAAATAGGTATGTGCATAGATTGTGCTTTTATTGCTAATCTGATACACACGCTTACAATCAGGGCATTTTTTAGGCTCATTTTTTTTAGGTTTCATATGAGACCTTTCTTTCGCTTGTGGCGAAATATTATTTATTTTCGATGTACTGAATTGTGTTGCGGTATTTTTCAATTGCAGTTTTATAAGTTTTATAATCAGGGTGATCGGTTCGATTGACGCCTGGTATCACTGCGGTTTCAAAATATCCGCATCGATTTTGCATTACCCAGCATTTTTTGTCCCGAGCCATACATTTCTTATTGAAATAATTAGCACATTCTTTTGCTGCCATTGATTCAATATTCATGCGTGTCCTGTAACTTCATCTCCTATATCGTAATTAGTAATAGCACTAACCGATTTAACCCACACTTCATCAGGACTTATATCCATTATGCTTGCAATTTGTTGTCTTATGACTTCAAACATATATTGTGTGCTGAGTTCTGCCATTTCATTACTAATAGGAAATTCAACTGTAACTGTATTTTTTGTAACTTCTTGCATTCTATCTTTCGTTAAGACAAGGCTCTGAATGCCAACCCAGAGCCTTATCACTATCACTTCATTATCCTGGCTTTGGCCAGCTCTAAAAATTTTAAGCTGTCCCAATGCCAACATTGCCGTCATTTGGCAATATTTTTAGGGAGTTATTTGGATATGGAAGGGGCTAATTTCCATGTTGAAGATTTTTCACTTCTAAAACTCCCTAATCTTCTTTCGATAGAATGCCTATAAAGTCCATAAATGGCATGAGTACCATTGGGACTTCTCTGTCTTCTCGGATTACTACTGCGTCACAATTCCCCAGTTTTAAATATAAAGGTAAGGCTGCTCTTCTTTTTGCTTGGATTTTGAAGTCTTTGATACCACAGAAGTTTTTGACGAGAATGTCAACGTCTTCTGTAAGACCCAGTGACTTACCATTACTAGCATAAGCACGAACAGCTTTGATACCATTTTCATTAAGGATATCAACAATTTCATACTCAAACCTGTTCCCCTTCCTTTTAGATTTACTTGCCATTTTTAACACCATTCATTTCTGGCATTTTGTCAATAATTTGTTGCATTTTTTGTATTAAGCTTTGAGACCCATTATTTAATTTTAAAGTAACAAGGTGGTCCAATAATGCTGTTTTGATTATTCCAGATTCAATGAGGTTGAATATAATTTTATCCATTATACGCTCCACAAACTGAATTGAGCTGCTATTTCTATTGGTTTAAATCCCAAACCGACATTTAAATGCGACCCGTTGGATGAGCTGTGTGTTATAGTAAGTGAGCAAATCCACAGGAATCCAATACGGATTCCTGTGATACTATCAGTGTTATGCTGCGTTATTTCAAAGAATTTCACGATATTTTCAACCTTTTTATTTTAGGAATCTTAGCGTAGTCTTTATCTCCACCTTCTAAGATGTCCTTTCTTAATCTTGCTTTATCTATTTCAGTTTTGATCCTGGTATACTCCTGAGGAACTGAATCCTTATCTAGTATTTCTAAGGCACCAGGACTTTCATAGGAAGTATATTTAAAGCCATTGTTTTCAACAGTGGTTTTAGTCCCATCTCTTTCACCAATATTATCAACTGCAGTAATAATTAATCCTTCTAAAGATTTCCATCCCTTATTGGTTGCAAGAAGTTTTTTTCTTAATTTACTGAGGACATCATTGTAGATGTCAATTTGGCATTTAAGTTGTTCTGTTATAAGATCTTTCTTAACCATTACATGTTCTATGTTTTCTATCTTCTTCATTATGGCTGTAGAAATTTCTTCAACTTTGTTTTCAAGGGTTATTTTTTCCTGTTCATCAGATTCCATTTGCATATCTAAATGTGCATCGAAATAAGATTCTAACAGTTCATATGTAGTTTGCCTTTTGGTTTCAACTGGCGTAGCTACGTTATGGATATATTCATCTTCGCCTATTGTTCTTGGCGATTTGTAAATATCTTTTGGTTTATATTCAGTTTCCATACTTATCCTTAATTAATGCGCGGACTGGCTCGCTCGCCCTATGGGCTCGCCAGTCCGCTTTGATTAATTTCATTAAATTGAAAATACAATGGATTAAACTCCAGCGTAGTTTCAAAATTAGTTGCGTCTCTTGACTTCAGTGATCTAAACACTCTTAACTGAGATTCGCGATTCCCTTCAATCCCCATAACCTTATCGGCTTTTTGAGCAATTGAAGAAGAATGTTTTGCAGCATGAATGTCTAAAACTCCCTCTCTGCTACCTGATTTAGTAATATGTGCTATACCAAATATGATAATATCCTGATTAGCTAATATTTGGCGTAATCCACGGATAATTGTATCAATTTTCACCATACTATCAGATATATATTGACTTGATCCAACGTCTTCTAGTGTGTCAATCACAAGAATCTTGGGTCTTTCCTCTGCTACTAAATGTCTAATAGATTCAATAGTAGGAGGCATAGTCAACGTCTGAATAAAGTTTATATCATCACTCCAGGAATTGTCATTTTCTTGGTAGTGATTTTCAACTTCGACTTCTGTCTTTGACTTGTCAATTTGCTGGAATCTTCTAAACATCAAGTACTCAGTAACTTCTAATGACAACCACACTGTAGGTAGTTTAGCCCTTAATACAATATTTTGCATTAATGCGGTTTTACCTAAGCCTGTGTCACCCATAAGAATATTTAATTCGTTGGGAAGAAACCAGTAGTCTTGACCAATAGAAGGGTAGAGGTCTTTTAAATTAAAACCCTCTTCACGAAGGTTCTTTCTTACGCGCTGCACGTATCTCTTTTCAATATCCTCTGCTGACATTAAAGCAACCAAAGGATCGTTTCCTTTTGCTTTGCTAGAATAGTATAAGCATTTAGGATCGCAATACTTGTCCATCATTTTATCTTGACAGCCATATCTATATCCACCCGCATAACAAGAAGCAACGATATTATCGCGTTCTTTGTTTTCTAAGCTTGGTACCCATCCATCTATTATAGAGTGCACGGCTCTTTGGGGTAATCCATGGCGTCTATAATAACTAACCATGCGTAATATAGTTATATGGCGTTGTCCTGTTTGTGGACCTTCGTTATACATCTTCTGAACACAAGGAGCAATGGATGAAACTTCAACTTCTTTTGTCACTGCTGAACCATAGTCATGGTTCTTGTATTTAGTAGGTAAAACTGGTTCAAATAAGGTCGTGTGTTCAACGCTTTCGAAATCGAGTTCTCTAAATGGTTTTTTAGATTCTTCATGAATCTTAGTCCAAGAGAAGTTCATTATTTCTTTAACAGTGAACGGTGTTTTATACAAACCAGTTTTATTATTTTTAGTCCACCCAACTCTAATGATACGAGTTCTATCGTATATGTTTGGGTCTGCTTCAGGAAAATATCTTGTAAGTGTTTCCTTTACAATCCCAGGTAGATCTTTGGATGCTTCAAAACCAAAAATGTTTGGTAGATGTATATGATAACCCCTACCTGAAAACCAAGGTTGTATATAGTTTTCAGGTATTTCCAGGCCACCAATCATATTGCGTATACTTTCCCGTGTACGTTCTAGTACATATTCATCTGAATTTTCGCCCTTATCTATATCAAGAATGATTCTATCTAAGTAGCATTTTCCTTTAAAGGATTTTACAGTTTTGAATGTTTCTAGATGCTTAGGAAAGTCAGCATTGAAAGTGTAATAAGATCGATAAAGTTCTTCTCCGTTTATGTAGTCTTGCAAAGCGTCAACTTTAATTGCATGATTTCTATTAACAGTTGAGCCAATTGCAACTTCTATATATTTAGAACTATCGATCACAATTTACTCCAATCTTAGTCTGTGTGGGTAATTACCCACTTCAAGGATTTTCCAGGTCATTTCTCTAGAACCTGGCAATCTTTCTTTTCGAGTTTTAACCTTGCCACTTTCTCTAAGTTTTCGCCACGCTCTTGATACGGTGTCTACTGTAAACTGTCTATGATACTTAGCATTTATCCAGTTTCTAGCATTTTCCATTTCATGGCTGGCAATATATCCTGCGTTAACCGTTAAACGGTAACGCAGGTATGCACTTAGAGCAGTTTCAAGGGTTATTTGCTTGGGCATTAAGAGATCAATCTTGAAGTTGCAGAATCAACAGCTTGTTTAATATTATTAGCTGGTTGAATATCATTAGTTACTTGACGAACAGGTCCAGGATTAGCAGAAGGTTCTTTATAAGCAGTAGGGTATCCACTTTTTATCCAATTGCTATAGAACCAATCAGCAAAGCTTTGTTTGTCTCTATCTATAGCTCCTACTCTGTCCCAAGAACCATAGCCCCCTTTTTTCTTTGTGTAACTTAACAGAAGTAACTCTTTACCTATACATTGGTCAACTGCTTCTTTAGCTACACCTTGTTCGGTAATATCGATTTCTTTAATTTCACAGATCTTAAAAAGATCATTTAAATTAAATGGTAGTCCAGCGATATCACCAGTTTGAGTGTCTTTAGTAAGTTTGCCACCCAAAGTAACAGTTTTTTTCCAACCATTTTTAGCTAGTTCTACCTGTAATTCTACAGCAACTTCTTTGCTAAATTTATTTTTAACTGGGTCTGAAGTAACGTCAACTGCACTAGTGATAGTAGCTTCATCGACATAAATTCCTTTACCCATACTTCCTTCATTTGCACCATTGGAATTTGATTTTATTTGAATTTTGGCCATGCCTAATTCCTTTCTATGTAGATTGAGTTCCAATTAAAAGGCAATATTTGCCCTTTAATATGTTCGCATCGCGTGCCAGCTTCTAAAGCCTGGCCACTTTTAAACGATACTATTAATTCCTCTGTTTCTGCATCGCGCATCATGTAACCGATTGCGTCTGCATCACTAGAGATTTGTGTTTTCACTTTACCTATTAGGTCAAGACTTTCTGGCGACACAATATCCACACCTTCTTTGTTGTGTATTGCTGCCAATTTTCTATGTCCTATTAGTATAAGATGAGGGGTAAGGGATTTAAGAGTCTGTATATATACCATCATATTTTCTCTAAGATATGCATATCCAGCACCGAACCCTTCTATATCCCCAAGATGGGTTGCCCCATATTTTTCGCACAATGCTTTTACTATCCAATCTTCTAGTTTGTCAATAGTATCTAATGCTAGATATTTATGTCTAGTACTGAACTCAGGATCTGCTTGTGCACTTTCAATAAACTCTTTTAGCTCTGCTAAAGAGTTTATTCCATGATAATAGCCACTTAACATATTAGAACCTTCTTCGGTATCTAATACATAGCAACTGTCAAGTTGAGATAAGACTGTTGTTTTTCCTACTTTAGGGGGTCCGTATAGAACTAAGATCCTCGGGTCATGGGAAATAACAGGTCTTTGTTTAGTTAGTAAAGCCATTTTGGCTCCTTTTTTTTTACGTAGTAGTAAGTTATTTGTTCGATATTCTTGTCTAAAGTATGAATAACTTGCTATTATTGTCAAGTATTATTTAGCAAAACTTTACAAAAAAGTTCTTGCTTTGCATACTTTTATGTCAAGAAATTCTAGATATACATAGAAATGGGGTGTTAAAATGGGCATTGTAGAAATGAATATGATAGATTTTGTTAGAGAATCTATTTTAAAAAGCAATAAATCAATTCAAGAATGGGCAGATGACTTAAGTATAAGTCGCCAAACAATATACGATTGGTTAAACAAGGACGTTAACATTCGTCAAAAAAATGTTTATCGAATTGCAAAAACTCTTGAAAAAGAAATATTGATAACCAATGGAGTTGTAAAAATTGATGCAACTAAAAAAAAGGAGGAAACAACTGAAATGGACTTTACTAATCGTGTAATAGAAACACTACTTGACGACAAAAAACGATTGCTAAATAAGATAGAAAAATTAAATACTGCTAGAACTGAAGTACAATATCAACCTCATCCAGAAGCGTTTAATGCTGTTGCTGATGGTCTTGAAAATATTACCAAGCAATGGAATTGGGCGTTCTACCATAATTCTAAGCCAATGTCGTGTTCTCGTGATGATACACTCCGTGCCATCAATCCTGCATTAGAAAAAATTATTGGATGGACTGAGGATGAACTGCGAGGTAAATCAATATTGGATTTAGTTCATAAAAATGACAAAGAAGCTGTCATTCAAGCATTATCTAAAGTAAATAGAGATTTGTCCGTCAGAGTAAAAAAGAAAAATGGAAATTATTGTTTAATGCACGTAGTGGCGAAAGAGTTCGGAACAAATGGTATGAGGTATTCTATCGGTCTTCTGACTTGCGTTGAAAAAGATTGTCCAGATTGTGATAGTGAACATTAACATCTATAGGAGAAGATTAAGTCTTCTCCTATAGATTATTAGTTCTGTTTTTAGAACTGGTTTAATATATAACCTTTAACGCGTCTGTTCAATAGCTTTGCTGCATCTTTTAGGTTTGCTTTGAAAGCATGAACTTTTAAATCTTCGCCATGTCTCTGACAAATTGTATTTTGCGCGAAATCAGTTTCTTCGTAATTATCTATAAGTAGAAAACCACTTTCAGGCCAAACATTACCTCCTCGACTTATTTTATTAGTTATTACTTTAAAAATAGTACAATCTGGCATTTCATAGTCTTTGATTTTCGGGATGTTTTCTTTTGTTAATTTCTCAGCTTTTG
>Ga0098055_1000883_pt1 | contig 17012 bp, 28 predicted proteins | sample 17_taG_FD_75107 | JGI IMG/M metagenome (GOLD analysis project Ga0098055, IMG submission 75107) | Marine viral communities from the Subarctic Pacific Ocean - 17_ETSP_OMZ_AT15314 metaG | ecosystem: Environmental > Aquatic > Marine > Oceanic | place: Pacific Ocean | collected 2015-01-18 | reverse complement strand
TGGCTCGGTATACACGACGACTACCGACAAGATTTTAAATTATTAGAGAAGGACTACGGAGAGTTTTTCTACAGAAAAGGTAGATGTAAAAGAACCAATGTTACTATCTACAAAACAAGATGGGACACTAAGTGGTACAGCGAATGTGAACCAGTATCTTCTTATGAGGATATTATCAAGGCAGACACGTACAAGAACTGGATAGTTGCCATAGGTGAGGACAATGCAATCCACACTGACCTTGGAGACTGGTGGGATTATATTCAAATGGAATGGAAAGTAAAATTAAATTTAGATTAATATGGCAAATCACTGTTGGAATACAATGTCAATCACTCAATACAAAGAGGATGACAAGCAAAAGATAATAGACTTTTTTAAGTCTTACGAGAACTATGACTACCTAACTCACTGGGGCGACTCTTTGCTTAAACCAGAAGACAGAACAGTTGGAGAAATTACAATGGATAACTGCTACAAGTGGGGTTCAAGATGGTGGGACTTTGATTTAGAAGTTGGAGATGATTATATTCAAATCGATGGGGACTCAGCTTGGTCACCTATGTGTGAGCTTGCATCACTAATATCAGAGGTTTTTGAATGCCATGTAAACCTTGATTATAGTGAACCTGGAATGGACTTTGCTGGTATTGAAAACTACAAAAATGGAGCTATGATAGATATACAGGAGTTTACATACAGAGAGTATGAGTATAAGTTTATGGACTCACACTATCATGTTCAGAAAATTATCGAAGACATAAGAGATGCGTGTTATGAAAGCGAAACCCTTGAGGATTTCTTACATTCAGTATCATACCTTAACAAATCTCACAAAGATGAGGTGCAAGAAGAATTTGCAAAACAATTAAAAATAAATACATAATCAATTAACTTTTATTAACTTTACAACTATGAGACAAAAAACAGACAAAATGAATTTCAAATTACACTTCGCATGTTCAAAAGATGACCTAAGACCATCTATGACACAAGTGTATGTAACCAAAAAGAACATCGTAGCTACAGATGCCAACATCTTAGCTGTTGTTCCAACAGAAGACGTATTCGATGACCCATCTATTGAGTTATTACCAGAAGAGGGAATGTACATCGATTCAAACGACTGGAAAAAATTAGTAGGAGCGTATCAAGTGATTTACAACGGAGAGTTTGTTGTAGCATTCTTCCCCCGCAAAAGCGAGGCTCACGTTAGACCTCGTACCATTGAGGATGTAGGTAACTACCCACAATGGGAGCAAATCGTACCTGACGCATCTAAATTCGACTCTGTTGGTCGAATCGGATTGAACCCCAAGATGCTATACAACTTGCACCAAGCTCTCGACGTTCCTACATTCAAATTAGAGTTTATTGGCGAGAACAGGCCAGTAGCTGTAGGTATGCCAGATGACAAATACAGTACTTCTGGTAACCAGTACGGTATCATCATGCCCTTACTCATCCAAGATAACAAGGATGAGGATTTAAGTGGCAATGGTGATGAAGACCAAGATGTAGTCGATACCTTAGACCAAGAGGTAGAGGTTACAGACGAGGTACAGGCAGTAATTAATCAATAATATATGACCCAAGAGGAAATGGAAAACATCGCTAATCTCATAGCCGACAAGCTATGGGAGAAGCAGATGCAGTTAGAAACTGAATCAGAAGAGACCGAGAATAAAATCGGAGAGATGTCTAAGCTTGAGACAATGCTTAGTATCTACGAACAAAGTGAGCAGTACAAGAAAGCTTATGAGGTAAAGATGCGACTTGATAAAATCAAGAGAGAGCTTACCGAAGCTGGAGTACTTAAAGAAAATAATGAAAATCAACTGTAGTTCATAGTTGTTTTAGTTTGGTTGTTTAGTTCCCCGATGCTGTAGTGGTGTCGGGGTAATCTAACAAAAAAACCTGACAATAGGGTGTTATAATTATAATATATGGAGCTAATGTCATACCGAAAGATGGATTTTCTGCATCGAAACAGAATCATCTACAAGAGAATGCCTGTTACGGATATTCCGACAGAGACGTATGATTGGGGCTGGTATTATGAGAATGGAACTTCTGAGTTTTATTCTTTGTTCAATACTAAGGTTAGAATCAACTCCTACAAGAGTTTGAAGTGGCATATCATTGTGCTACGCTACCTTAACATGAGCATCGAACCCCAGAAGTTTTACACCCTCTGTGAATATATAATAGACCAAAACAATGGATTTATCACTTTTAGCGTCTCTGTTAGCATTCTGCACAATATTCTTGCAGAGGTATTAGAGATTGAGTTTCACAACCCTCCTAACACAAGAGTTAGGAAGATTATATTTAAGGACGGGATAGGACTCTCTGCTGTGGACAAGCTAAAGATAGTTGGCTCTGTCATTGGTAGAAAGAAAAATGCTACAAACTTTGATATTTACGAAAGTATGTTGTATCTTCACCATCAAAGACAAAAGATAACTATGCGTAAAATAGCTGGGTATCTCAACGTATCGGAGAGGACCTTATACAGAAACATGGACAATGACCTAAAGGTCGAAAAGAAGATTTTAAATGAAGCATTACAACAGGGAGAACTATTCGCGTTATAAAAAAGATTTAGATACCTCTACAAGATTAATAGAGGGGAAGTTTTGGGATGAGTATACCAGAGAGGAGCTCATCATTAAATTCATGCCGTATGCTGAAGACATAGCTAGAAGCTTTTCAGTGGCAGAAAAAGTCTGCGGTATATTAAGTATCGAAGATTTAATACAGGAGGCAAACAAGAGTCTGGTATCAGCCATTGACCGACTTGACTTTGGCTTCATGAATCCCAATGATGATTATGAAAAACAAATCAAAGGGTTCATATCAAAGCGTATTAGAGGGGGTGTTAGACGTGCGATTGATGCTAATCGTGGGGACATTAGAATCCCAGAATACAAACTAACCGAGATACGCAAAAGTGAGGGCAAGGACAGGAAGTTAGTGCAGATGTTTTTTAATTCCATCTTTCTATCTATCGATGACAAGATTGACCAGTCAAGCGATAAAAGTTTTGAGATAGAGGACAAACCAGATGGATATAACATTGTGTTGCTTAACAAATACATACTGTCTTTGATGCAGAAGCATCTTAATGACAGAGAGTACGACGTCCTTCGCCTTAGCTTTGGTTTAGATTGCGATAAGATGCCAGCAAAAGAAATTGCAAAGCTTCTAAACATTCAAGGCACAGCTGACTTTGTTAGAGTCTCTCAGATTAAAAGGGAGGCCTTAGACAAGCTTATTGACAGCGTAGAGCCAGAGGATGTATTGGATTTTATAAACTAGAAAAAATTAAATTATATATGAGTACAACACTTAGTAAAAACGAAATGTTGCGTGAGCTATTCGTTAAGTATGGTCTTCACAAAGAAGACACGTTCAAGTCTCCACAAGGCTGGACTATTATCACACGCTCTGGTATTGACAAGATTCAAGCAGAAGCTGACATCGACATTGACTATGACATGTTAGAACTTACACAAGGTAAGTCTGCTGCGGTAAAGGCTACTGCAACTTGGAATGACCGAAGACTAACCACCTTTGGTGAGGCAAACGAGAAGAACTGCCGTCAGTCTTATGTACTGGCTATGGCGGAAAAACGTGCAATGTCGCGTATTGTACTGAAGCTCACAGGGTTTTATGCTCTTGGTGTGTTCGGTCAAGATGAGTCTGATGACTTTGTCGATGCAAATAAATACCAACTAAAGAAATCTATCTAATGACACATGAAGAAATTATTGAGAAACTCAAAGACGATGAAAACTATTATGGTGACTTTGGTAACCAGTTCCTTAGTAACTCTGATATTGGCACACTATTTACCAATCCCCTTGAGTTTAAGAAACAATCTGTCAGTAGCGTCAACCTTGTCATTGGCAGTTACTTGCATACTTGCGTCTTGGAACCTCATAAACTCGATTCCTTCAAAATAATTGACGCCTCTAACCGTAACGTCAAACGCTACAAAGAGGAGTCTGAAGGTGAGATATGTCTACTAAGACACGAGGCTGACCATGTGTACCGAATGAGAGATACCCTTATGAAGAATACAATCATAAGGGACCTCATCATAGGTTCACGCAAAGAAACTGAAGTGTTATATGAGATGCCAGGTATTGCAGAAATCAATGGACACATGTGGAAAGGTAAGGCTGATGTTATCAACAAAGATGAAAAGCTTGTTATAGATCTCAAGTCTACATCTGACATTAACAACTTTTACTATTCAGCCAAGAAATACAATTACGATAGTCAAGCATATTTATATAATCATATATTTGGTGTGCCATTAATTTTCGTAGTAATTGATAAAAAGTCATTAAAAATTAATATCTTTGAAGTATCAAATGAGACATTACAACGCGGTGAAGAAAAAGTTCAGAAAGCTGTTGACATCTTCAACTTGTATCACAACACTAATGGATTTAACCCGAACGAGTATATTGAGACGAAAATACTATAAGATGTATAACTATAGGATAAAAGAAATATTGAAAGTGATTGACGGAGATACAGTTGAGGTTTTAGTAGACCTTGGCTTCTCTGTGTATCACAAAACTAGAGTTAGGCTTATCGGGATTGACACTCCAGAGATAAGAACAAAAGACCAGGAGGAAAAAGAGCGTGGTCTTGAAGCTCTTGACTTTATTGTTGACTACTTCAGAATGATGGAGCATGAAGAGAAAGTACTTGAGTCTGAGAAGCTAGATGGCTTTGGTCGTAGTCTCGGTAGGATTATTGTAGGAGGTGTTGATATAGGAGAGGAATTACTAAACAGTGGACACGCAAAACCTTATGAAAGAAAATAAAACAATAACAGGAATGAGAGTATATGGAGATAAAAAAATAAAGGAAGTTACAAGGCAGTCTGATGTAATTACATGGGCTGTACTTGTAGTTTCCTTTTGCGCTATGCTTTATTCAATCATCAATTTTTTAACAAATTAAATTATATACCATGGCTTTAATTTTAAGTGGCGGTATCTGTCTTACCGATGTTCCAAAAGACAAGATTATTAGTGGTAAAAAGGGTAAGTATGCAAACCTTACCATTACCATCAACGACGAACCAGACAAGTTCGGCAACAACGCAAGTATAACTTTGGCTCAGACCAAAGAAGAAAGGGAGGCTAAGTCTCCTAGAGTGTACTTGGGTAATTGCAAACTTGTTTGGACTAACGACGTAATGCCAAAAGTACCACCGAGAGATGGTGCACCTATGCAAAGCTCTGCTCCGCAAAGTAGTTCTAATGATGATTTGCCGTTCTGATGTTCGACGATGACTACATTAGCATATCAAAAGATGAAAACGGAAACGTAACTTCCGTAGAAGACTAACCACAAAATATTTTACCAATGCAAGTTGAGACTTACGAGATTAATGGTTTTGAGATAGACGATTTCAACGTCTACAAATTAGAAGAAGGCAAGACACAAGGAATCTGCCCACTATGTTCTCATGACAGAAAACCTTCGAACAAGAAGCTTAAATGCGCTTCGTATGATTGGAAGCGTGGTCTCGGTACTTGTCACAACTGTAATCAAACCTTTCAGATGCATACCTATAAACGTAAGGGGGATGCTCAGAAAGAGTATGCCAAACCAGAGCCTATTGATGAATTGGACATTAGTCAGAAGGCTAAGGATTGGTTTGAAAGTAGGGGTATATCACCCAAGACTCTCTTTGACCTAGGTGTTGGGGAGGGTCTTGAGTATATGCCACAGACAAGCAAGGTCGAGAATACAATTCAATTCAACTACTACATTGGTGGAGAACTTGTTAACATCAAATACCGAGATGGAAGAAAAAACTTCAAACTCTACAAGGGTGCTGAAAAAGTATTCTACAACATTGATGCAACTAATGGTTATGACAGCGTATATATCGTCGAGGGAGAGATGGATGTTCTTTCTTTCCATGAAGCTGGAATTAAAAATTGCATCAGTGTCCCTAATGGCGCTACTCTTAATAGTAATAATCTCGAATATCTTGACAGTTGTATAGATTATTTTGCTGACAAGGAGAAAATTATTATTGCTGTTGATTCTGACGAGGCTGGTCAAGCTTTACAATCTGAGCTTGTTCGTAGACTGGGGGCAGAATTGTGCTATACACTTGACTTTAAAGACTGCAAAGATGCGAATGAATACTTACAAAAATACGGAAAAGAAGAACTGGCGAAGCGTGTATACGCCTCCAAAGCAATACCCCTTGAGAATGTACTTACGTATAAGGAAATTGAAGCTGATGTTGAAGATTTTGTTTTTAACGGTTTTAAGCCTGGCTATCAGATTGGTATTGATAACTTTGACTCTATATTCTCTACTTACACTGGTCAGTTTATTACGGTAACAGGTATACCATCATCGGGTAAGTCAGACTTTGTAGACCAAATGGCTGTAGGTTACAACCTAAATTATGGTTGGAAGACTGCATTTGCATCTCCAGAGAACAAGCCAACATACCTACACGCACACAAACTTATTCGTAAGTTTTGGCAAGGTATGCCAGACAAGTCCGATGTGGGTTCTGACAAGTGGAATAACATATCGTCTCACATCAACGACAACTTTTTCTTCATTGAGATGGACAGATACTCTTTAGATTCTGTCTTGCGCAAAGGAGCAGAGCTTGTAAAACGCAAAGGTATCAAGTGCCTTGTTATAGACCCTTATAATAAGGTGCGTGATACTGATGCAAAAACTGACGATGTTAATAAATATACTTTAGAGTACTTACAAAAGATTGAAACTTTCTGTAAGAAGTTCGATGTGTTGGTGATAATAGTAGCCCACCCAACTAAGATGTATAAAAATGCTGAAGGCAAGATTGAAGAACCGACAATGTACAACATAAAAGGCGGTGGTGAATGGTATGATGCTTCCTATCACGGTATTCTGGTCCATAGGGACTATGATGCTAAGACAGTGAAGGCCAAGGTGTTAAAGGTTAAGTTCCAAAACCTTGGAGAGAACGGAGCTGAAGCCCACTTCAAATGGGAGCCTAAGTCTGGTAGTTTTATACCGATTGAGTTACCAAATGAAAAAGCACTACCCTGGGAATGAGTTGGAGAAAGAAGTTAAACCCAAACGGAAGACTTGATTGGGGTGAGTATGAGATGACCAAAGAAGACCGAGAGGCTATGTATTGGTGCCACGCAAATGGCATTGTAATACATGAGGAGATTAAAAAAGATGGACCTTGGCATGTCTTTATAAAGAAAGGCAGAAACGTTCATCGCTCTCCCAAAATGTATGGTAGAGATGAGGTCATTGAAAAAGTATTTGAATTTTATAAATTTTATTATAATAAAGAAGTTGGAAAAAAATAAAAAAGACATTACCTTTATCGACCCTATCGTTGAGCAAGTAGCTAGAAAGTTAGCCTTGCGCTCTGTAGTAGGATATGCGAAATACGGTACGACTCTTGACAACAACGACAATCCTTTGGATTACTGGCTTGCAAATCTGCAAGAAGAACTAATGGATGCCGCTAATTATATTGAAAAGACTCGTTCCGTTCTAAAACAAATCGATAATGGCAAAACAAAGAAGGAGTAAAAGAGGGCCTGTACAGGCTAAAAAAATTAAGTATGATGGTATTAATTTTGCGTCGGGCCTTGAGAGATACATGTATATGGCTCTCAAAAAGGCAAAAATCAAAGCACAGTATGAAGGTGAATGTTTCACTCTCCTGGAGGGATTTGAGTTCACTTCACCCGCATACGAACGTCAATCAAACGGAAAAGGAGAATTTGTAAACAGAGGTAATCGAAAGATATTACCAATAAAGTATACACCCGATTTCGTTGGCGAAGGCTTTATCATTGAGTGCAAGGGGAGGGCTAATGAGTCTTTCCCTATGCGATACAAGTTATTTAAAAAGCATGTGCAGACCAATTTAAAAGACGTTGTTCTTTACAAACCACAAAACCAATCCGAATGCGACAAAGTAATACAAATGATTCTGGAGGCAAGAAAAAGTTAGCCAGAGCGCAATACACTAAAAGACAGATAGATAAGTTTATCAAATGGTCTTTGAGACAAAAAGGTTGCTTAAAATATAAAGATTTATTATCTTTGTATGAACAATATGATATTAAAGTATATTAAATGAAAAATTGGGAATTATCATTAGGTTTCTACCACGGAGTATTATTCGGTGTTAGAACCTATTATTCAGAAAGCTACACGACATACGTGTTTTATTTACCGTTTATCGATGTAGCATTAAATATAGACAATTAACCCTTAAAACGTTAACAAATGGGAAAAGTTTCAGACAAGGTATCAGAGTTTAAATCTTGGTACAAATCAAAAACAATTATTGGATTAGTAATCTCTTCTATCTCTGGAGTTGTTTACGCACTAACTAATGGTAGCGTAGATGTAGCTGGAGCAGTAGATGCTACTATGACAGGAGCCGATGAATTAGCTACTGGAGCAGACGAAGTTATTTCGACTGTCATGTTCTTTGTAGGACAAGCTGTGGCTGTTTACGGACGACTAAAAGCGAAAGTTGGCTTGAAATAAGCTGATTATCAATTAATTAACACCCGTGTAGCTTCGGTTGCACGGGTATTTTTATCTGCAAAATATGGCACACGACAAATTAAAACATTTTATGATAGGTTATTTTATATCATTATCAATCGCGTTAATCGGTTTTTATGGTATATTTTTAACCTTGTTTATTGCAGTAGCTAAAGAGGTTTACGATAAGTTATCGGGCAAAGGAACGCCAGAAATTTTAGACATTGTTTACACTGTAGCTCCAGCAATAATAAACTACGTAGTTTTTAAGAATTTTTAACAAACAACTTATATGGGATTATTTGACAAAAGGATACCTTACAAGCCATTCGAGTATCCAGATTATTACAATGAAGGATGGCTAAAACAAGCACAGGCATTTTGGCTTCACACAGAAATCCCAATGTCTGGAGATGTTAAAGATTGGAACGAAAAGCTGACAGACTCTGAAAAGAATTTAGTGGGTAACATCTTACTTGGATTTGCTCAAACTGAGTGTGCAGTTTCTGATTACTGGACGCAAAAAGTTGTGTCTTGGTTTCCAAAACATGAAATACAGCAGATGGCTATGATGTTTGGGTCTCAAGAAACTATTCATGCAGTGGCTTATAGCTACCTTAATGAGACTCTTGGGCTTGAAGACTTCGAGGCTTTTTTACATGAACCCGCAACGGCTGACAGGTTTGAAAACCTTGTAAGCTACGATGGTAATGACCCAGTGGGGATAGCTAGATCACTAGCTTTGTTTTCTGCATTTGCTGAGGGCGTGTCGTTGTATTCTGCTTTTGCAGTGCTTTATTCGTTTCAGTTACGCAACTTACTTAAAGGCATCGGGCAACAAATGAAATGGAGTGTTAGAGATGAGTCTTTACATTCTAAGATGGGTTGTCAGTTGTTTAGACACATGTGTGAAGAAATGCCTGAATTAAAAGACCAAGTTAAGCAAGATGTTTTGGATGCGGCATCTATTATGCTTGACTTAGAAGAACGATACATCGATAAGATGTTTGAACAAGGTGACATTGAAAACCTTAAAGCAGAAGATTTAAAGAATTTTATTAGAAAACGTATCAATGAGAAGATTGCAGAACTTGGTTATGCGGACCATAATAATCAGTTTGCTTATGACAGCACTAGCGCTTCTAATCTTGAATGGTTCTACCACTTAACTGGTGGTGTAACTCATACAGATTTTTTCGCTATTCGCCCAACAGATTACTCAAAAGCAAATGAGAAAGAAGATTTCGAAGATATATGGTAAGAGCAAATTCAGTTAAATTATTAGGACACTACGGCAGTGACGAGGTCATTGCTTGTAGTGCTTGGACATCTACGTCGAGAGAACTAACCGACGAAAAAAGAGCACGTATACCTAAGCTTATCAATACGCTATGGAGAGATGGCCATGAGACGCCATTTGAAAAAGGTATCGTGCACTTTCTGGTGGATTGTGATATAGCTAGTCACATACACTTATTAAAGCACCGCATATCGTCTCTAAATGCAGAGTCGGCTAGATACAAAGAACTTAAAGAAGATAAGGTCTATGTGCCTGTTGACTTTCCCGACAAGTGGAAGCGCAAGTTGTTTTTGCATACGCAGACTTCAGACTCGCTATACCACGAATGTTTGGCTGACATACAAGAGGAGCTTGGGAGAAAAAGAGCAAAGGAAGCCGCAAGGTTTTTCAAGACTTATAACTCTCAGATACAAGCAGATGTATCTTTCAATATGAGGAGTTTCCATAACTTCTTAGCCTTGAGAGATAGTGAACACGCTCAACTTGAGATAAGGGATATTGCAAAGCAGATGTTAGAGTTGGTGCAGAATATTGAAGGGAATCCATTCGAGCACACGTTGCTTGCTTGGTTTAGAAAACAAAAAGGATTATGACAGAATGGAACAACAAATGGGTAGTCGGAGTTGATTACCCACAATGGGGAGACACAGAGGTTTACAAGAAGACTATCATTGGTGGTTATCTTCAGCCTTGGGAGTCTCCAAAAGATGCTTATATGAGGGTTGCTTCTACGGTAGCAAAAAGACTTTACAAGCCAGAGTTAGCAGATACGTTCTTTGAGTACATTTGGAACGGCTGGCTTAACTTAGCCTCTCCAGTATTATCGAACACAGGTACAGACAAAGGGTTGCCAATCAGTTGTTTTGGTATCGATGTTGGGGATAGTGTACATGAGATTGGCTCTAAGAATTTAGAGATGATGCTACTAGCTAAACACGGTGGGGGAGTTGGAATTGGTATCAATATGATTCGCCCCGCTGGCTCTAAAATTACAGGAAATGGAACATCTGATGGCGTGGTGCCGTTTTGCAAAATCTACGACTCAACAATTCTCGCGACTAATCAAGGAGCAGTCAGACGAGGAGCTGCATCTGTCAATCTCAACATTGAACACGATGACTTCGAGCATTGGTTGGAAATTAGGGAGCCAAAAGGTGATGTCAACAGACAATCTCTCAATCTTCATCAGTGCGCTGTCGTCGGTGATAAGTTTATGCGAAGACTCGTTGAGGGAGATGAGACAGCAAGACAGAGATGGAGTAAACTACTCCAAAAACGTAAAGCTACTGGAGAGCCTTACATATTATTTAAAGGGAATACAAACAAAGCGAATCCTACAGCTTACAAGGCAAATGGACTTAAAGTTCACATGACTAATATATGTTCAGAGATTACTCTGCATACCGATGAGTCCCATAGTTTTGTATGCTGTCTTTCGTCTGTAAATTTAGCAAAATATCATGAATGGAAGAATACTGACCTTATTTACCACGCCATTTGGTTTTTGGATGGCGTTTTGGAAGAATTTATCCAAAAGGCAAAGGGACTACGCGGATTTGAAAATAGTGTTCGTTCCGCGGAAAAAGGACGTGCTTTGGGCCTTGGAGTGCTCGGATGGCATACGTACCTTCAACAGAATGGTATTCCATTTGAAGGATTACGAGCTCAATTCCAAACACGCAGAATTTTTAGTCAAATCAAGATTGAGTCCGAGAGAGCTTCGAGAGACCTTGCAGACGTATATGGAGAACCCCTCTGGTGCAGAGATACGGGTCTACGACATACACACCTCAGAGCAATAGCCCCAACTGTCTCAAACTCAAAGCTTTCTGGTAACGTTTCCCCTGGTATTGAGCCTTGGGCCGCTAACCTTTTTACAGAGCAATCTGCAAAGGGCACGTTTATTAGAAAGAACGCAGAGCTTGAAAAAGTACTTGATGCTATTGGTATTAACAATGAAGATACTTGGTCGGCTATACTCGCTGACAAGGGGTCTATTCAAGGTATCGATGAACTTGATAAATGGTGTTTTGTTGATGGGCTTCTTAACAGAGCAGATGATATAGGCGATGCTCCTTGCGATAAAGTTAAGGATGTATTCAAGACTTTCAAAGAGATTAACCAACTAGAGCTTGTGAATCAAGCGGGTATACGTCAACAGTATATAGACCAGTCGGTGTCTCTTAACTTAGCCTTCCCTTCAGAGGCTTCTCCTAAGTGGATAAACCAAGTGCATTTAGATGCTTGGAAGAAGGGAATCAAAACTTTATATTACATGAGAACAGAGTCTGTCCTTAGAGGAGATATTGCAGCAAAAGCAATGGACCCAGATTGTGTCTCTTGTGATGGTTAAAAATTATTTATGATTGAACTAAAAAAGTTTTATCTACCTAATTGTAAACCTTGTCAGAATTTACAACCTGTACTAGAAGATACTGTGTCGGATTATCCCGATGCAGTGTCTCTACAGGAGTTAGATGTCGAGAAGGAATACGACGAGGCGATGACGTATTCAGTAAAAACAGTACCCACCGTTGTTTTTGTAAAGGACGGAGAGGAGATCGGAAGAATACGTGGCGTTGGAGCTAAAGAACGCTACACTAAAATTATTGACAAATATTTGTAGTATAATTTTAATACTTCCTTAACATTTATTATTTTTGTATATTATTAACCTTTATAATTTCTCATGAGAAAACTATTTACTTTTTTGTTAGCGGTACTAACAATCGGGCTACATGCCCAAGAAGCAGAGCAAGATTCTATCTTGACTCAGCAATTAGACGAGGTGGTTGTCACATCTCGAGTTATTGATGTTGCTAAAGAGCGTGTTACACCTGTTGCGGTGTCATCTATTTCTGCTAGTGACATATCATTGAAAGTTGGAAACCAAGAGTTTCCAGAAATCATGAACAACACTCCTGGCGTTTACGCTACTAAACAAGGGGGTGGTTATGGAGATTCTCGTATCTCTTTACGTGGATTTGACCAACGTAACACATCATTCCTTATCAATGGGCAACCTGTCAATGATATGGAAAACGGATGGGTGTATTGGTCAAATTGGCAAGGATTAACAGATGTTGCTTCTGGTATTCAAATCCAGAGAGGTCTTGGAGCGTCAAGACTTGCGGTTCCGTCTGTCGGTGGTACAGTCTCTATCTTTACTAAAACCGCTCAACTTAATGAGGGTGGTTCTATCACTCAAATGGTAGGTAATGATGGTTATAGAAAGACTGCGGCTGTCTACAACACAGGGAAGAGCGACAAGGGATTTGCAGCATCTGTCCTTTTATCTAAGTGGCAAGGAGATGGTTACGTTAATTTTACAGGTGGAGAAGGATTAACCTACTTCTTTGCTCTTGGTTATGACCCCGATGACTCCGCTCACGCATTCAACCTATCTGTACTTGGTGCGGGTCAATGGCACCACCAACGTTCAGCTTGGGTATCTATTCGAGACTATCAGAATTTTGGTTCAGAGGGTATCGACAGAAGATGGAACACCAATGGTGGTTACTTGAATGGAGAGGAGTACAATATCAGACGTAACTTCTACAACAAACCACTTGCTACGTTTAACTGGGATTGGGATATTTCTGACAATGTTCAGTTGAACACATCTCTTTACGGTTCCGCTGGTCGTGGTGGTGGAACAGGACCTAGAGGTAATTACTTCCGAAACGACAACATCAACGTTTATCCTTTCAGACAAGACTTAACCGAGCAACTTGCACAGGGTAAAGGTGTTGCAGCAAGGGATTCAAATGGATTCATTAACTTTGACCACATTGTTGGAGTTAACAGAATTACAACTGAGGGATATGATGGTCCTATTAGTGGCTTTGCTGGACAAAAAATCGGTGGTAACACAAATCCAGGCGGTAATGTAAATCGAGCTGTTCTTGTGCGTCGTGCATCAATGAACTCACATGACTGGGTTGGTGCTATTTCCTCTTTAGATATTACTTCTGGCAAAATGAAGTATTCTATTGGAGTTGACTTACGGAATTATAAAGGGTATCACTACCGAGTCTTAAATGACCTTTTAGGACTTGATGGGTATTATTCTGGAGGAAACAGAAACAGCGCAGGACAGATTATTAACACTACTGTTGAGGCTAGTCCATTCAAAAACACAGGGATTAGAGGTCCAAAGATTGACTACTACAACATCGGAAACGTAGGTTGGAGAGGATTAAACGGTATGGCTGAGTATACTGACGATAAGTTCACTGCGGTGTTACAAGTCGGTACATCAACTCAAAGCTATCAGCGTGAGGATTATTTTGACCAACCAGCCAATCCTATCTCTGACAAGAAGAACATTGCTGGTGGTTACTTAAAAGGTGGTTTTAACTACAACTTGAGTGATGTAAGTAATGTTTTTGTTAATGGAGGACTTATTTCACGTCAGCCATTGTTTGATGCAGTTTTCCCTAACTACGCAAACGCAATCAATCCTAACTTACAAAACGAAAAAGTAAATTCGTTAGAGGTTGGTTATGGATTCAACAACGGAAAGTTTAAGGCAGATATTAATGCTTACTCTACAGTATGGGGTAACCGATTTATTTCTCGTTCTTTAACAAACCAACAAGGTGTTGACGGCTTCGCTCAGTTCAACGACATTGACGTTGTACACAACGGTATTGAGTTTGAAGGTAGGTATTTTTATTCTCCTAAGACGTCTTTCAAAGGGATGTTATCTATTGGGGATTGGAGGTACACTAAAAACTTTGAGGCAGAGTTATTTGATGAAAATCAAAACCTTATCGGTAATGGTACTCTTTATACTAAAGGTGCTAAGGTAGGGGATGCTGCTCAGTTTACTATGAGTCTTCAAGCCGACCACAGAATTGGTGACTTTGCTAAGGTAGATTTAAACTACCGCTTTGTAGATGGTCTGTATGCTGATTATTCTATTACAGATTCAGATTTTACAAATCCAGACAACAAGGGTGCATTAAAACTCCCTTCTTATGGATTGTTTGATTTGGGTGCTACTGTTTATTTTAGCCCAAGCTTTAGCTTACGCGCTAATATGAACAATGTATTTGATACTACTTACATTGCAGAGTCTAACTCTAATATTCACGCTACACAAGGCTCTAGTACTTGGAATGGTGTCGATGTTAGGAACTCAGTATGGTTCGGATTCGGACGTACTTGGAATGCTTCTTTGAAGTATCGATTCTAAAAACAGGAAGGGGAGCTTTAATCGGCTCCCTTTTTTTTAATATAACCACATTACTTCTTGTGGCTTATCTGGGTCTACATCTACATGTATAAATGTTTTCGCTACCCCTACTCTTCGAAAGTTGTATTTCATAAACAACCAAATCAAGTGAAAACGGTCCACGCTACTTTTTACAGATATATCTGCCGCGTAACCACGAAGATGACTCGAGTCTTTTTTACCACCAGCCATAAGGTTCTGGGACTTAGAACGATAGCCAGAATTTATTCTCATAGGCTTTCCGTATTCTTTCCTCACCTCATCAAGCATTTGAATAAGAGTTTCACACATGTGTTTCTCTCCACTTCCAGGCTCATCTGGGGAATCAAACTCTGAATACTTAAAATATTTAAAACTCATTTATTATTGTACTGCTCTTACTGCTGCTATAATATCTTCTTCTTTTACTTCCAGTTTGAAACTTAGGTTTGCATTCCATTGTTTTACAGGTTCGCTACCTTTATAAACAATAATAACAGGGACTGCTTGGATTTGTGATTTCACTTCATTGTTCTGGTCCTCTAAATAAGCAAACTTGTACTTGACACTTGACGGCAAGTCTGTTATTTTAAAATCATTAACCTTGTTCCATTTCGCGTTTATTTGTACGACAGTTATGTTTTGAGCCATTGCCCCAAAAAAAACTATCATCAACAGTGTTGTGAATATATTTCTCATTGTCTTTCGATTATTTCAAATAATTTACTTTCTATGCGATCTAGCTTTGCGCTATTTTCGTCCACTTTTTGCTTAGTATTCATGATAGTCTCACGAATAAGTTGGTCTTTTAAATCGTATTCAGCCCTCGTAATTGTAGGCTCTGGCAAGTCTTTAGCCACCTCGATTTCTTTTTGTAAGGCAAAATACATTGCAACTAAAGACACTACTCCCCCTACAACCATAATAATGGTTTTTAAATCTAAAGTTACTTCTGTTGTTTCACTTATCTTTGACATGGTTTATTTGTTTTTTCTTTTTAATGATTTAACTCGCCTTGGTTTACCCGCTGGCTGACCAATTCGTTTCTTTTGTGCAATCCTTGATTTTTTCTCTGATGCTGTCATCTCTGATGCAGTCTTTGGCGTCTTCTTTGAAACCCTCTTTTTGGGGCGACAATAAGGTGTCCCTCTTTTTTCTCCCTTTTTCCTTCCGCATGATTTACCTGTGCGGACATCTGTCCACTCTTCTTTAAACCATCTTTTAAGGGCCAGTCCTTTTTTCGTCTTCCTAACGGCCATTATTTTCTTTTTCTCTTAGTAGTCTTCTTCTTTTTACCTCCAGTACCCCAGTTTGATGCTCCTACCTTACGGCATTTAGCTATTGCTCCAGAAGCGTATGCTGAAGGGAACACTCTATATCGTGCTTTGACTTTATTGTAACATGCGTCTTTTTTGCTCATTATTCTCCGAATTTCTTACCAAAACCTTTACCAAATGTTTTACCACTTGATTTGCGTCTTTTTCTTTCTGTGTTGATTTTTTTAGCTTTGTCAATCTTTTCATTTGGCATACCTAAATTCCAGGTACTCCATCCTAATGCAAGTGCAATTCTCTGCCAAGCTTCGTTGTCTTTGTCAGAGGCTTCTTTAATACCCCTAGTCATTTGTATTACCTTATCTAATGGAACATTAACGCCGAAGGAGGTTAAACTCGCTACAATGTCATATCCTGGGTTGTCGATGTCATATCCAAGGTCATCGATAATTTCTTTATTGTATTTGTAGTTCTGATATGCGCCTTGATAAAGTGTTCTTGCTTTGATTCCAATAGGAGCTGAAAGGTTCAATGCTTGTACCATTGTGTATGCGTGGTCGGCTTTAAATCCTTTTTTCTCTTGTTTTATAAACTCAAGGATTACGTTTTTAACTGTACTCACAATAGCTCCATAATAACCTGTACCTCTAAT
>Ga0098055_1000879_pt1 | contig 17078 bp, 34 predicted proteins | sample 17_taG_FD_75107 | JGI IMG/M metagenome (GOLD analysis project Ga0098055, IMG submission 75107) | Marine viral communities from the Subarctic Pacific Ocean - 17_ETSP_OMZ_AT15314 metaG | ecosystem: Environmental > Aquatic > Marine > Oceanic | place: Pacific Ocean | collected 2015-01-18 | reverse complement strand
CGCCAAACCGTAGTAGCTTGATTACACCTTTGTAGCGAGCCAGAACCGCGTGCGAGCTAGAGGGATGCCGTGGCGTACGCTTTGCCACGTTATAATCCTCGAACCTTTCACCGCGATAATTGACTGCCATATAATCCTCTGAGTAAAACGGCCCCGAAGGGCCGTGTACTTCTTAGAGTGCCGCGTCAAAGAACATCTCTACACCGTAGCTGTCGTCAAGCTCTGCAACACCGTAGACGGCTGTCGCGTTAAGCTCGAAGGCACGCAGTGATGCGTTACGCTCTGTCTCAAGGTTGAAGTCACGCTTCATGGCGATAGCCATTGCCTCACGACCAAACACACAGCCCTTGGCATCGTCATTTCCGTCAACTGTGATGTTAGCTGACTGATAGACGTCGATACCTGCGATAGAACCTACAAAGCCGTTGCGCATGGCTTCGTTCTGTAGGTCGCCACCGTTGGGGTTAGCGAAGGTGTTAGTCAGGTTAGCTGACAGCTGATACGCGTGGTATGGGTGAATCACTGCTGAAAGTGGGCCATTCACTTTGTTGTTACGCAAAGTAGCCGCCGCTTTGAACAAGTCAGCAACAGTAATCTCTTGAGCCGCCGCACCGATAGAAGCTGAGAAGCCATCAAACAAAGCGATGATATCTTCGTCCATCTTAGTAGCGATAGAGTTACCCAATACAGTTCCAAGCTCTTGAGCAGGATTGCCTGCGCCCATTGCCGCGAGGTCAGTCAGTACAACTTGCGCACCAACTTCACCGACAGTAACAGTGACGCTAGAGGTTGATACTGTGCTGGAAGACATGTCAGTGCCTTCAGTCAGATCAGCCGCCGCAACCGCTGGGTACTTAGGTACTTGGATCGTCTTGCCAGCAACATTGCCGATGTCGTAACGAGTGATAAGGCCAGCCATGAGCGATTGCTCCTCGGCGGTGAAGCGAGCCTGCATGATGATGTTTGCAAACAGGTCGTCGAGTGTTGTTGAAGTAGTAGCCGCCATGATGAATCTCCTTTGATTAGCGGTTTATTTATTAGCTAACATCATTGCGCGGTAGGCTTCTTTGCCACCGCTATTCCAGTTAGCTTCCATTTCGACCGCCGACATAGGTTTCGACGTAGAACCACCAACCGCGGTCTGCGATCCTGCGCCACCTGATGACGCTTTCACGAAGTGCGGATTCGAGGTCAGGAAGTCACCGACTAACTGGTCAACGGACAATAGCTCGCCTTGGTCGTTATAGCGTGGTGTTCCGTTCGCATCGTAAACCTCTGCGGTGCCGTCTTCAGACAGCCGAACCGAACCACGTAATAACTGACTGACTTGCTCTGCCGATACTGCATTGTTTCGGCTTGCCGCTGTCAGTAACGCTCCGTCTACCAATTGGCTTTCGAGGCGTTGCTTGTACGTCGATATTTCCTGATCCTTCTTTTCGACGGTCTGCCTTAGAATCGACTCGAACTCTCCGCGCTCCTTCTGCTTCTCAATTTCAGCTTCTTGCTGTCGTTGTAGAAGAGACTTAGCTTCATCGAGGTCGATACCATCTAGCTTCTTATCGTACTGTCGCTTAGTGCGAGCAACACGATCTGCCACTATTCGGTCCAACTCTTCCTGCGTGAACGTCTTTACATCCTGAACTTCTGGTGTTTCCACTGCGGCTTCAGTTACCGCGTCTGCCATGATTTCATCGCTCATGTTACGAATCCTCTTTCGAGTGGGTTAAATTATATCACTTACCGCGTTTCTTTTTCTTTTTCTTGTCTTTCTTGTTGTATGGCATCGTGTGTCTCCTATTCTGGTACTGGCACCCACCAGTGCCGACAGTTGTATCCACCTCTTACACGGAACGGATCGCCTGACTTCTTACCGGCCCAGCTTTCGCCCCATATCTCGTATATCTCGTCGCTAGTGTATTCCTTGCCGACATGACCACGACAGAATGGACGTGTCGTTTCTATTGTATCGCCTTCGTACCGAAACTTTGTAATGCCTGCCTCTGCCGCCGCCGCCTGCTGTAGGCTAGAGCTAAACTCAAACAGCGCATCATGTAGCATAGTCTTAGAGTACCGTTGCAGGTCAGCGTCGAGCAACCCGTTAAGCTCACTGAGGCTGGCTGAGAAAGGCGTACCTGACAGCGTGTTGTTGTACACCTGCTGATATAAAGCCTCAACAAACTCATCTGCTAACTGCTCATGGCCGATAAAACTAAACTGCTGTAGTTGACCGATAACACTCTGCGGAACTCTGAACGCCGCGAACTGCTCCATAAACTCACCCGTCAACGCTACCGCATCGGGGTACTCACGGATGATGTCATCAATGACCGTCAGATATTCGTCACGGACAAGACCGTCGATCTGTGTCCGAAGTGCTAAGGCCGCATCAAGGTCAAACAGTTGACCGTCACTCAATGGTAGGCCAGCCATCAAGTCGGTCAGTCCACTCCGTAACTGCTCTATAGCACGCAAAAGGCGACGCTCGTGGCTAGAGGTCGCCCCTGCTAGTGCTTTGGTGAGCTCTTCACTGTCCATCAGTTACAGGTGCTGTGGCAAACTGCCCTAACACTGTGGTCGCACCATCAATCTCATTATGCGCCTGTGCCAGTAGCTCATCATCTAAAATCAAATCAGCAATTTGCTTGTCTACTGCCTTGTTAAATGTCTCTGAAGGCACACCGGACACTTTGGCTTTTTGTAGATAAATAAGCTCTGACTCGTAGTCACGGATGTCGAAGCTGTCAGGATAGCTGACCTCTACCTCGTGCAGGTTGTGACCCTGCCACCGGCACCACAATTCCCATAACTGCTCTTCAGCAAGCTCAAGGATGTCGGCCTTCTCTGCCAGCTTGGCATTCAGCATCTGGAACTCTGTTTGCATAGCCACGCCTGACTGCGTCATTGCCTCTGTGCCGCGTACTGCACCCATGTGGGCCATCCTATTGATCGAGTCGATCTTGTCCTCTATAGAGGCTCTGATGGCGTCTAGGTTGGCTCCAGAAGGTTGCATCTGGTACGGCTTCAATCCTGCGTCGATGTCATCGCTAATGTTGATGACTGCACCGGCACCAGCAGTCGCGTCAGTGTCGAAGGTCTTGACTAGTGTCGGGTGGTTAGAGATGCGGATAAGCTGTTCAATTTCCGATAGCTCTTGATAGATCGCTTGTTGCATATAGCTGATGTCAGAGATGTCGCTGATACCAATGCCACGAACGATTGATCGGTTGGCCGGTACGTTGACCGCCGGTATTTTGCCGATAGGGTTGTCGATAGTCTCAACGATCTGAGCCTCGTCACCAAGGTAACGGACCAGCTGTATCTGCTCTTTGGTCCAGATACGGAAATACGTCTCTGTCGTTGTGCCGTCGATGCGGTTTACCGACTCGCGCACCTTCATGTAGGTAAGCTCATGCCGACCGCTAGGCATCCGCTCATACTTCCAATCATAGACATTCTCAGGCGTGACCAGTGTGACGTATGGTCGTATCTCTTGGTCTAACTCTTCTGCCCTAGTGCTTGCCGTAGATTGCGGCTTGTCCATCATAATCCATACGTGACCGTACACACTCGACCATATCTGAGCCTCACGCATGAAGCTGTTAAAGTTTTGGCCGTCGAGGTTAGCGTCCTTGATAAACGCCTCTAGGTCTGCACTGCCTTCCATCTGCTGGAAGTTACGAGTCGGCGGCTGACGCCATAAGAACGACGAATAGACGTGGACCACGTTGCGACAATGGTTGTCTAGTGGTGTAAGTGCCAAACGCCGCGAGTAGGCGTTCTTGTCTTCATTAAGGTAGCTCGTTAGGTAGGAGCCATCACGGTAATCCTGACCACCCATGTATGACCGGACATAGAACTCCCAGCGGTCCAGATTGTTTTCATAGTCGGGATGCTGGTACTCAATATCTTCGTAATACATTTACGTCCACCTCTGCGGGGCTTGCGGCTTGTTAGCCTTGCGTATGGGATATAGATATTCAACGGCATAGCCTAGTGCATCATTCATGTGATCGAAGCCGTCCTTCTCTGGCTGGCTGGTGCCTTCCTTGTAGGTGTGGCGCTCCAATGATTCGATCACCTTCTTGCACTTAGGGTCTACAAACAAGCGCCGATGCCCATCCTTAGACAATAGACGCGAGTTTACGCTGTTTATTCTATCTCTTACCGCCGCGTGAGATGACCTTACTCGCACCTCAAATCCCGCGTTTTGTAAAATGGACAAATCCGTTCTACCCCCTGCACTCGTTTTACGTTGACGCGAGGCAGGGTCAGGGTATATGACTATTGTACCATTTCCGTAGCGAGTGCGAATCTCTGCGACCATTTCATCGGTGTTACTGCCGAACATCACAATCTCATCGAATACGTGCAGTGTGTCGCCCTTACGGGTCATTAGGACGGCAGACATCGGATCAAGGTTAAAGTCCATCCCAACGTGAATAACAGGGCGGTCGCCGTCGTGTTTAATTACTGACTGCTCGCGCTTAAAACTGTAGTAAATAATGCCGCCGTAATTTACGAACTCTGCTTGGTATTCCTGCTGGAAAGTTCGCTCGTCTAAATCTGCTTTCGCTGACTCAATCTCTGATAGTGCAACATTACCACCCTCGATAGTTGTATATTGATATGACTGCCACCCTTCATCATTATCTAGCCCTTTGCCGTACAAGTCATAAAAGTGGTTCCTTCCGCGAGGCGTCCCAATAAATAAACAACCGCCTTCGCGATCACTTAGAGACGGCCTCAATACCTCGTACCACGCTTGTGGCCTCATATCAGCAAACTCGTCAAGGACGACAAAGTCTAGTGAGCGTCCACGTAGGTTGTCCGGCTTCTCTGCACCTTTAAGTGAAATGATTGAACCGTTTAGCAAAGTAATGGTCAACGATGTTTCGTTTTTGCTTGTTATATAGTCCGGTGGTATTTGTTCTGAAAGCATATCCCATGCAATTTCTTTAGCCGCTTTATAGGTTGGCGCGACGTACCAAACATTCTGATTGTGTGCGGATAGTGCTTTATTAAGTAGTTCAGCAGTACTAAGGAATGTTTTGCCAAATCGACGGCCAGCAACTACTACACGAAAACGTGACGTGTTAGTGAAAATTTTAGTTTGCGGTTTCGTCAGCAACATCAGGGGTTAGGTTTATAACAACAGGTGGCAAGTCTTGTGCTTCGGTGACTGTCTCTTTCCATCCTGCTTGTGTCTTTAAGTAAAATATTTGCGCTGTAGTGTTACCTTCTGTCGCGCTTCGCAACAAACTTTGACTTACTCTACCAATAGCTTTTGCCCTGCCTTTTTTATAGGCGGCAGAAACTGCCTCATCACGAGCGAAAATTGCTCTAAGGGTTCTTGCCGGTATACCCATATAGTCAGCTATCTGGTCTTGATTAAGAACGGCGGCTAACGTTTCAAGCTCTGCTATTTGCGCATCACTTAAGTCTGTTCGCGGACGGCCTCCGCTGTTTTTAGCCATTAGGTTGGAGCGTACAGGTCGGAGTTGCGCCGCCCAGACTAGGTTGGTCACCTAGCGCCTGCTCTTTTGTACGCTTAGGGTATGGCTTAGATAAATGAACTACTTCAGCCCGAATTTTTTTATCAAGAGGCATAATGTAGCAGTGTTTGCCTAATGTGTAAAAATTTTCTGCATTAGGGTCCAAATGTTTTCTGACTTCTTCTAGCGTCTGCCTAACACCTTTTGATGCTACAGTTTTAGCATGTATTTTTTCGCCATTTATTATGAAGGAGCTTCTAGAACCTTTTCCTTTATGTCCCGTATAAAGCCAATTAGATGCCTGATATATGCCACCGTGGTGATTTTGATCGACATCTGCGTAAGAGACGACTAATCGCAGTTTTGGATTTGCTTTTTTTAAAAATTTTAACGCAATTGTCAGTATTTTGCTTACAGGGGTTTCATGTTGCCTTAATGCTATACGGACCAGCTCACAACCTTGATCTTGCAATAAATTATATGGCTTGAGCAAAGAAGGGTTTGCCCCTCTGCCGAAAACAACAACACCAATAAACTTGCCATTTTCCCATGCACCAACTTTTACGAACTTGCCGAAAGAAGGCATTAGTCCGCTGTAGTGCCAGTTAACGCAGGCAAACTTTGCGGCCTCGTGGCTTGCCCAATCGACTCTAAGCTTAGGCTTCTGTGACACTTTTTAATCGCTCACCGAATTTGTTTTTTGTTGACTTAACCACAGATTCTATACTTTCGTAGTTAAGGTCAACGACAGTCATCTTCGTGCCATCAATTAGTTCTACACGAAATGCTTTGCTACGCGCACCACCTTCTTTAGCTTCAAACCGATTTAATATGTTTTTGTTTTTTGTTTCGTGATTCATTCGACCTCCCGCAAATCGAACTGAGCTTCACAGTGCGGGCAAGTTACCCACTTCGGGTCTAGTTCATCTAGCTGGCCTTGGTCTTCTTCGCTTGCAGGCTCAAAGTCCACTTCATTGAGAAAAAGCGATAGCTCGTCAGTTTCAAAGCCTAATAGATCAAGGTTAAAGTCAAACTCTTGCAAACGCTTTAACTCAGTAAAAAGTGCTTCGTTATCCCATCCCGCATTTAGTGCTAGTTTATTATCTGCGATGACGTAGCCTTTACGTTGTGCTTCACTCAACCCAACGAGTTCAATAGTAGGCACCGTCGGTAGCTTTAAACGCTTTGCCGCTAACAAGCGGCCATGCCCTGCAATAATGCTGTTTTTTTCGTCGACAAGTATCGGGTTAGTAAATCCAAACTCCATAATGCTTGCGGCTATTTGCGCTACCTGTTCGTCGCTGTGTGTGCGACTGTTCATAGCGTAGGGGAATAGGTCTTGAGTTTGCTTATAGCTGATAGATAGATTCATAGTTTATAAAGGTGACGGTATACCTTCGGCCCAATATAGGCCATGTGTTTGCCCGTCTTTCACTTCTCCGCGTTTTATGTCTTGGTGTGACATTGGATAGGTTTCTACTGCGCCATCATCAAATGCGACGAGGTAGTCACCTTCATTTTTCGGCATACCGCCAATCTCAACAGGATGCCATGCTATCGTTACAGTTTGCAACATATAGTGTCCCCTGCTCATATTATACCAATATATGCTAAAAAGGTGCGGACAATAAATAACGCCTATTTAATTGCCGGTATATCACATGCATAAAAAAGCCCACACTAGGTAGGCAAACAGTTTCTGATGCTCGAAAAAAGCTAAACATCATAACGGATAATCTCAAGTGGTGGCTCGTCGTTGTCTTTAAGTTTGACAACCCTAAAGTCTGTGAGTATAGCGACATCTGCTTGCCATCTTTTAGCCATTACTTCTGCGGCCCTTAATGCGATGATCCAGTCTTCCATATCCTCATCAGTCAGGGAGGCAAGTCTTTTGATAAATGCCTCGCCAGTCAGGGTGTCCGTCCCTGCCATTTGTCCTCTCCCACAACTCGACGAATTCACAGTAAATATCTTGCTGGCTGATGGCCTCTTCGTAATCACCTTGACCAGCTATCCCGAATGCCATCACTACCATCAGGAAAATCACCGCATATTTGATATTCGGATGTAAGTGCATCGCAGTACCCCTTCAATTTTGGATTATTTTTTAGTTTTTTTAGTGCTTTGATTTCAATAACTCTAACTGTTTGTCGACTGACACCCATAACATCTGCTATTTCTTGATGTGTCATGTGATAACTAAAATCAACCGCTCTAGGCATCACCTAGCCCCCCGTACTGCCTTAAAAAATTTACTGCCGGACCGTAAAAAGCAATTCGCCATTTATCTGTAAAATCTATTCTTTGCGAAACCTTAATACTCCACTGACCTAAATTGTTGCGAAGAATATCGTAACGGTATTCGGTGTCGCCATGAATTTCGTGGCTTTCTGTTTTTTCTGCTTTTTTGTTAGCTTTAAGAAACGATTCATACGTTAAATCGCCGCCGTCTAATACAGCGTTATTGAGAAGTTGTGCGGCACCTTCTGGATAGCCGTCCCAATGATGATAAGCCGTTTGCCCTGAAAAAAATCTGTAAGTTGCTCTTGTTGCCATTTTGCCTCTCCCTTGTTTGTTCTTTATTGAACTTACAAAGGACTATATTCGGCTTTCGGTAACCTGTAAACTATTTTCGTATAAATAAACTTACTTATTTAGGGCAGTGTTTTGCAATTTCAGCTATAAATTTTTCTTGATCTGGATGTCTAGACAATACATCTAAATAGGTTTGTTCAGTAAACCCTTTGTCTCGACTTAGCCTTGTAAGCAAATCAACTATTTTTTGACTAACTACTAAATTGTTTCGTTCTGCGAAACTTTGTCTTTGCTGATGTATACACATAACTCGCAACTCCTGTGGCCGCCAGCTACATTATACAATAATTAGTTATAAGATACGAATATGTGGCTTTGATCCTTTTCATATAGCTTTATCTGTTCACGATAGTGTTTTGCTATCTCGTCACGCACCGCTTTGTTTTCTTTGAGGATGCCACGGCATTTCTCTGTCAGTATTTCTAAGTGACCTGCGCCTAGCTCTGTCTCTAAAAAGCCCGCAAAGGCTAAGGGGTTTTCAGTGAATACACGGTGGTGGTGATGGCAAAGTGTTACTGCGTTGTCCATTGAGTATCGAACAATCTTTCGTCTGCGTCCGTAGATGTGTGCGCACTCAAGCGACTGGTCAGTGCCACAAACTAAACAGTGACCGTCCCTAAGTCTAACGGCCTTGCTAAACCAAATGTCTGCGTTCGTTCGCTTTATTGCCATAATAAGTCTCATAAGTGAATTGTCGTTCACGTAGGATTGCTTTTTTTGTGCGACCGCAGTCACAGCCCCAGCCTTCTAGCTTGCCGCCTTGCCTAGTAAACATCGGCACCATGTCGTTATGGCACTTAGTGCATTTCATGGTCTTCTCGCATTTCGGACATGGGCGTTATTAGTGCCGCGAGCCAATTCTGAGTAAACGAGTCAATGTCTACATCTATGGTGATGCCTTCGGGACACATAACATCCACGTACACATCTGTAAGTTCTTCGTTGCGCATATTGCTTGTGGCACCCATGATCGCCTCTACCCTGCAAACAACCGAGCCGCCGTCTGGTAGCGGCATCGACAGGATAGGGAGTTTGATCATTGCAGTGCCTCAATACCAACTTTGAATCGGCTAAACTCGCCGTGTTCTTTGTCTAATACTACACAAGAAATAGAGCGTTGTGACCCATACCCAGCGCCTGAGTGCCATGAATCATTCGGTGGTAAGACAGACCACGATTCCCACGTCAGCCCACCTAGTTCTTCTGCTTGCTTATGATGGATGTGGCCGGTCCATGCGAAGCGATACTTAGTGCGCCCCCACTGTTGCGGATAGTCTCGTGTGATAGCCTCGTACAGTTGGCGAGTGCGTATCTTGTCGCCGTGATGCGTAATTACAAAGTTGTTGCCCCACTCGAAGTGAATAAACTTGTTGAAGTTGTCAAACACCTTCACTCGCTTCTCTTTCTCGTAGTACATCCGAAGCATCTCGTTGAGCCACAAGGCGGCGTCAGGGTCGTGATTACCCCGCGCGTTAATCAGCCATACCTCATCATACTGCTGAAGCATACGAGTCACGATAATTTGAAATAGGTTGCCTGCGGCCCTGATGGTCTTGCCTGCCCTGCCATCGACGTCAAGGGGTGTTCCTGCGCCTGTCTCGCCTTTTAAGTTGTTAGCATGGATCATGTCGCCCACGTTTAGCAAAACGCCTACAGAGCAATCGCCGGTGCTTCCTACGAGCTTGTCCACGCCTTTAATTAGTGTGTCTTGCGCAATCTGTAAGTCCCAAGGGTCGCCGCCTGTCTCAGGACTCCATGCCAGCATACCAAGGTGATGGTCGCCAACGATTGTTACTGCCATGCGGTCTTTGTGTTTCTTCGCTTTGCTTTTCTTTATCGGCTTTGCCAAGCCTTGCAGGTCGTCTTTTAGGCCAGCTTTAAAGTGATCCAAGGCAACTTGCAGTGCGTGTTCTTTGTCTGACTGGCTTTTTACCCACTGGCCGACAGGTTTGCCCTCGTCGTTGTAGTAGGTTGACACACCCTTGACTGTGAAGCCGTCAGGGACAGGATGCGTATAGTCATGTTCTGGACTGTAGCCCTGCGCGCTGGCTCTGTTCTTTACTGCTTTTAAATGGTCGCGGACAGTGGTCCTGTCAATTCCGAGGTCTACACCTATTTGGCGGACGCTCATCCCCTTTTCTACTCGGCTCACAACTTCTCTCTGCCTTTCGGTCGTGCAAAACTGCAATAAGCTCATGCTTACCCCCCCAGTTTGCTGTACTCACTTCCTTGAGGCTTTGTCAATTTAACACCCAGATCAATACACCATGCCTCTACTTGTTGCATGAAGTATAACATTTCCCCCCGATCAAGCGCCGAAGTACGCCGAACCTGCGCCGGTATGTTCGTACTGCCCACCTCGATATCCTCTGTGCCGAGGAACTTGTACTTCACCATTAGCTTCAATTCTTCTTCTGTGCCGGTGAAGCCGCCCTTCTTTTTGAAGTGTCTAAGCATATCCCTGACCCACACATGAAACAGATCATTCTGGCTCAGTGAGCGGCGTGGCTTGTACTCTTTGACCTGCCATGACACTGGCTTGTCCCAACACCACTCGGTATCAAGAAATTTCTTGAAAGCCGCAATGCGGTCTTTGATTTCTATCGGGTCTTTTATCAGCCAGAATTCACCCATCATTTTGCGCACCGTGCTTTTTTTTCATCAAGGTCAACCAAAGCCATTCAATCGGGTAGATGTTTTCTGCCTCCATATACTCTCTTTCGCCATAGCCAAAATCTTTCCGCTCGCAATCCCACTCAAACTTTGACCTCGGGTATGCACCGTTAACTCTCATAACGGCAGGGTCATCCGTCGCACCGACTAATACTGCAACGTCGGCTTTAAATTTAGTCATATTGTCAAAAATTAGTGGCCCGTACTCTTTGTTAGTAAACTTCACGTCGATAGACACGTCGTCAAACCACAGATCAACGCCGCCATCAGTCATAACGTTAACAGCCGGAAGGTCTATATCTAACAAACGAGCAACGGCTATTTCCGCTTTGTAGCCTAAAATGTTGGCCTCTACCCTGCTCTGTTTTTCGTTTTCAAGTCTTGGCTTAAAACCCATGAGCTTCTCACATAGAGCAACTGTATCCGCACCCATACATTCAGCAGTCAATAAATCTTTGCGACTCAGACGAATTCTCATTTTGTCACCCTCTCTCCGCTGTAGGTTACATACTGCCCAAACCGATCAAGACATAATCGCCGATAACTTTCGCTTTGCATGAAATCGTGAGTGCAGTCGTCAAGCTGGGTCCACTTCTTCATTGGTATCCTGCCGCTTTCTTTCTCTGACTCTTGAGCAAACGGACTGCCACCCTTTTGATTAGCACGTGACAGCCATGAGTTTATAAAGCGAGGCATTCCCCGCTCTGTTTTGCGCTTCGGCTCATTCGAGTCGAGCCATACAGCCATCACGTTAAGCTCTGCAAATACGTCAACCTCTGGATATGCGTGTTGCCAGCCTAGCAATTGCTCGTCAGTTGGTTGCCAATTATTTCCACTTTTGCAAATCATATTAGGGCCTCTAACTTACTCTCGAGAAGTTCAGCCGCTTTAAATTTTCTCGCTTTTTTCAAAACTGCTATCGCTTTTTTTAACTTTTGTTCGCCAGCTGTATTAATTCTAGCTTCCCTTACTTCTTTTAAACCATTGCTTATACACTCATAACAGCAAAAATGATTACCTTCATTTTCAGTTCGCATTGCTTTGTAGCTCGTAAGTTGTGCATTCAAAACTTTTAAAGGTATTTTTCTTTTTTCCCCACACTTGTAGCAACTAACCTTATGCACTTTTCTTTTTGCGTCAAAAATTTTCCGTTCTGTTTGAGTTTTTTGACTTGTGTTTGCTTTTGATTCGCCAACTATTTGAGCGAAGTACCTTGGTATTTTGCTGTTCATTGTTTTTCCTCTTTCGGTCATCCTTAATTTATCTGCTGATACACTTAACCCTTTTAATGCCCTTACGGGCAAAAAATTAAAAAAGTTAATAATGACGAGCGTTAATCACCGTATCGAATCTTGTCTTCTATTCCCGTTACCTACTCTCGGCACTGGGAGGCGAATTATAGAGAGGGTCAACTCCGCTCCGAGGTTCTTAAGTTCCTCGGCCTAACGCCCGATGATTTCTGAATAATAAAAAGATGGATGTAAAACAGCTATGTGCTTATAATTATCACATCTTGTTAATTAGACACTTCCAAGATATTCGCTTTCTATTCCCTTGTAAAGCGAAAGCCCCCGTAACAGGGGGCTACCTCTTACTCTCCTAGTTTATTGAGCTCATCAAGACTTAACTCAAACAAATCTGCTAGCTTTTTTACATTGCTAAACATCATGTCGTCACAGTAACGCCATGACGCTATCTGCGATGGGTTACAGCCCATGTGCTCAGCTACTTTTACGTTACTGATATTTTTAGCTGTTTGCGCCATCCGTATGGCTTTGCCAAGGTTAGAATGGGAGGTCATCTTCTATCTCCTCACTTGGCTTTGCGGCTTCACGTGCATTGGCTATGCCTTGCTTGGCTACTTCTGCCTGATCCGGCTCAAAAGTATCCATCTTTGCGTACAGCTTTCCAGCTTTAGAGCGCATGACCTCCATGTTCGCCCAATCACCATCAAGGGAATTCAAAAACGGAATGAACTCCGACTTTTTAACCGATAACTTACATATCGCATAGTCAGGTGCATTGTCGTTTCTTTTGGGTATTAACCCATTTACAAATGTAATATCAGCCATTGGTTGCTAACTCCTTTCTTGCTTGGTTGAATGCGTCGTTACCCTTACAGGCAGTACGCTCTGTGGTTGTAAAAATGCCGCCCTTTGTCGGAGCGCGGAACAACTGAGCCATCGTGTCGTGGTCAATGTCGCCCCATATACCGGCAAGTGATTGCCAGTCTTCGTTTGCGATTGCCTCCTTGGCATACATCACCCAGTCGAAGTGATCGCGAACAAGAGCCATGTACTCGATAAACTCGCCGTCGTTCTGCTGTGTGATAGCGTTAGCCACCTCATCAGCACTGGCTATCTCTGTGCCACCCAGCCCAAAGAAAGCCAAGGCTCTGCCCACTGCTGAACTTTCTGCCACTTCCATCGCGGCCTGTGAGTTTATCTTGCTTGCCGACCTGACCTCTTCAGCATGGCCGGTAGCGATGACCATACCGGCGGCTGAGATAGTTGCTTTCATAACTACAAGCACGTCATTAGCCTCTACAAGCTCAGTCTGGATCGTGTAGTCAGGATGCTTCGCCCTAAACTCTGCCACACGTAATGCGACCGTCTTGTACTCCTTGCCGTGGATCTTAACAACGCCGTCAGACATTACTGACCTCCTCTGTTTTCATACTGATAGCAGTCAGCATAGCCAGCGTTGTACGCCTCTGACTTGCCTTCACGATGCTCGATGCCTTCTTCGCAATCGGTCCAGCCGCGAATAAAGTCTTGCTCTGACAGCTCTAAGTAATCAGCCATCCTCGCTTCCATTGCCGCTTCCTGAATATGAAACGTCATCGGCTTGCGAATCGACAGGTTGCGCAGTTGACCAACCAGCCCGTCTAGCTCTTGGATCAGCTCTGCTTTGATTGGCTTTGGCTCTACGAATTCAATTGACATAATCTAGCCCCTCTAATTTTGCGCAGACTTCTTCTGCATTAATGATGTTGTAGTCTTGCCACTTACACGAATGAACACAAATACCGATTTCCTCGACGAACTCTTTGCGCCCCTCAAATTCAATCGGATACAAACCACCGTAAGGGTGGTACTGATCTTTTATTGATTGACGATCAACCAGCAACGTGACGACATGAGCCTTTTCGTCGTAGTCGTCAGCCAGCGCAGTGCTGTCAATCTGCTCAAGCTCATCAACGAACTTGTCCCAGTCATCGACTCTCTTACTTACTTTTATTGCTACTTGCATTTTTATATCTCCCTTGTAAGTTCCATGTGGAACACTAAGGACTATATAACAACGACACAAAAAAGGTAAGGTTTTTTTAATTTATTTTACTTTTTTATTTACATAGTACGAAATATCTTATATCTTGTACTGAAATAAACAAGGGAAAAAGACATGGAAATTAAATTTAACAGTCAAAGAGAAATTGAGTTGTTCTACATCGGTATGCTTATGGGGAATTATTTAGATGTCGATTCCGAATGGCAAACAGTTGACTCAATGGGGTTCGGAGATTTTGAGGGCTTGTGTTTACAGCTGTGCAGAAAGACACTGACTCTTGAGTTTGGTCATACAGAGGGGCGGGACAAATACTACGCGACGATTGGTATCGTCCATGAGGCCGAAAGAGAAATCAGAGAATGGTTTGAATAAAATGTATGGATACACAATCATCGGTAGAGACGGTGGCGAGGCTTACATGTCTGAGCCTGAGTACGAGTCAGAGATAGAGGCGTACAAAGCTGGTGAATTAACCTTGTGCGACATGAACGAAGGGTCGCTTGAGGTTTGGGAAGAAGACTAGCCGTAGGTCCACATCACAGGTGTAGTCGCTCGCATATCAACGTGGACGAACGAGCGCGCTACGCCTATCCCACCAAAGCCCATTGCTAGAGCTTCTTTAACTATGGTCATCCTATCGACGCCATTAGATACGGCTATGTCTGCCGCTATGCCTTGCGTATGTGTTCCGCCTTTTTCTTTGTTGCGCTCTGCTGTGTGTTCTTTAGAGCGATACCCTGAAGTGATGACCATCGGCTGGCCTACGCGCTCACGTAACTCATCGAGCATGTAGATGAACTCTGGCTTCATGTTATTTTCGCCAGTTTCTCTACAGCGAAATTCTGATATATCGAAGTGCTTATACATTACCCTTTCCACTTAGTAAGTCCGCGAATTCCGACGCTCGACGCGACAAGCGCGCCCAAGAGCATTCGGTAATATTCTGGCATGGTTTCCAGCACCGCGAAACCGTCGCGAACATAAGGGACGAGAGGTGGAATAAAACAAAGCACAAGAGGAATGCTAAAGAGTATAGAGAAAAACTCATCGCGCCAGCTATTAGCCGCATTGCTTGCGTGAATATTTTCCCAGTTCGCGTCTTGCTTAATCGCTTCCATTTTGCGGTCATGTAACGCGCGCTTCTCTTCGCCTTTTCTCTCAAGATGACCCCCTACCAAGTTGACTACCGGACCGATTAAGCTCTGCCACATAGGTTAGTCCTTGATTAGTACGAGGTCAAAGTTAGCAGTGGCGCGAGCATCGTTGCCGCTGACCTCTGCAACTCGGATGTCTATGTCTGTCTTCTCAGGAACACGGAGCGGAGCAACAAACTCATATCGGTAATGTCCAGTCGTCTCTGCAACGTGCGCAATCCGAAACGGCTTGCCTGCCAATCGGTGATACATCATCACCTGACAATTCTTGTTTGCGTCGATTGTTGCATCAAGCGTCACCAGATAGCCTGTGAAGCCCGCTGGCACCGTGTAGACAGCCATCAGTGTTTGGGCATAGCCTGTGTCTATCTGCGCCACAATCGTCCCTGACGCGCTCACAGTGCGTGCTGTGATGTCTCCAGCGTTTGCACCATCCTCGTAAGTCATGCGAAACACGCGCAAAAAGGGAGTAGTCGTCGCAACTGCTGACGTGCCTGTCAATGTGACTGACTCAGTGACCTCGTTATAGTCAGCGTCCAAGCCCTCGAGGGTCAGCACTGCCGTGTCACTGCCACTAGTGCTTAGGCAGTAGATGGTTTGCGCCGACGTCAAAGCCGACCAAGGGTACAAGCCGCCACCTGTCCATACGCTTTCAGGGTCAGTCGCTTGGTCAATGTCAAAGTTAGCGCCAAACTTATGCACGATTTTAGAGTTAGAGATGGCATCTCGAGCAATGTCGAGGTAGACATTAGGGGTCGGGTGTTCAGTGTGAAATTGATACACTATTTAAACCAGTCAGCTAAAAAAACAGCGCCAACAATAAAAGGATACAGAGCAAAGACAGCGTTACGGTTGCTGGAAATGTCTCGATGCGCGGCATCCATCTTCTCATCAAGTCTTCGCAGGCGTTCTTCACATAGCTTTTCGTGGTGTGCCAACTTTTCAAGAGCTTTTTCTGCAAGTTCCATCATCCTATCCCTATGTTCGTTGCCGTATTTTATCACAAGGTCAAGAAAAGATGAGCATCACAATTCCGCTGATTAGTCCTAGACACAAGAAAATGCCCACACTAAACATCAGGTTTTCGCGCATCTCGATCTGGCGATATACAGCTTCTTCACGTTCCTTGGCTACTTGCTTGCGCAACTCTCTAAACTCAGTCAGCCCCTGCGCACCATAGGCGTAGTTAATCATTTGGATAATTTCGGATTGCTGAGATTCGATCCGTTTTTTAAGTGCAAATAGGCGCACGGCCTCAGCCTCAACGGACTTAGAAAAAACTACTCTTTTGAACGGGGAAACATTCTTTACTTTCTTATCTGCATAAAGCACGTCAGATGCCGCGCCGTAGAAGTTAGCCACTTGTCCCATCACATCGTGTGCTTCACGACCAGCCTCAACCAAGGCTTTAACCATCGCGTAGGCTTTGGTGGCTGTTGCCGCCGCTGTGATTGGATCAAGCATAAAAAAGCCCACCGTGTAGATGGGCCTATTTTACCATGTGGCGGATTATTCTTCCGCTGGCTCTTCTAATGACGTGGCTAGTGCGCTGACGAATGCCTCTCGCCCGAATGCTAGTTGGTCGAGGTTAAACCTCATGCTTCCCATCTTACGGTCGAGGTCGGTTATGTGGTTGACCATAGCCTGCTGTTGCTCAGTCATGTCGTCAACAAAATACTCTTTGTCGTTCACTGTGATTGGGGTCTTTTCGTTTTTTCCCATGTCACTTTCTCCTAGTTGTGGTTAAAGTTTTACCAAGGCACACCAGAGCCACTGGTTGGGTTCTTGTCTGCTTCGATCTTAGCAGTCAGTGCCGCTTCAACAGTGTCCTGACCTACTGACTCCCATACCCATGCCAGTACGTCAGCTTCTG
>Ga0098055_1000878_pt1 | contig 17089 bp, 6 predicted proteins | sample 17_taG_FD_75107 | JGI IMG/M metagenome (GOLD analysis project Ga0098055, IMG submission 75107) | Marine viral communities from the Subarctic Pacific Ocean - 17_ETSP_OMZ_AT15314 metaG | ecosystem: Environmental > Aquatic > Marine > Oceanic | place: Pacific Ocean | collected 2015-01-18 | reverse complement strand
TGTTCTAAATCCTGAGTTAGGATCAATAGCTTTACCGTATTTTTTACGAGCAATATCTAACATGCTTATAAGTTCATCACTCATATTTTTTCCACTTCCTTCTAAATCTGGAGAATCAAACTCTCCGTAAGTAAAATATTTAAATTTCATTATTTAATATTTTTTTCTTTTGCCATTTTTTCTAAATACTTCTTTTGTAAAGTAATAGTTTTATATCTATAAAACATTTTTTCCTCCTCTTCAGTTAAAGCATCCGATACTCTTTTGTAAAAAGCTTTCTTTTTAGCTTTATTTTCCGCTCTTGTTGCTTTTGCTTTTTCTTTTCCTTCTTCTTTTCTTTTAGCTTTAGCTTCTGTTTTTATGAGCTCGTGTTCTTCATTCTCTGCACCAACATCCCAAGATCTCCAACCTAAAGCAAGCGCCGCTCTTTGCCAAACAGTGTTTCTATAATCTAACGCTTCTGTTAAAGCATTTATCTCTGTTACAGCTCTATCTAAAGGTAAGTTTGTAAAACCTTCGACTACCGCACCTAATACTTTATATGAAGGACTTAAATTAAATTTACCGTCTATAGTAACATCCCATCCTCTTTTTTCAATAACATCTTTTTCAAATCTTTTTGTTTGAATAGCGCTGTAAATCTTCCTACCTTTTGATCCAATAGAGGGAATTATATTAAAAAAAGCTAGTATTGTATATGCATGATCGGCCATAAATTCCTTTTCTTCTTGCTTATTATACTCCATAGCGAGGTTTTTAATCATAGATATACCAGCGCCTGGTAAACCAAATCCTCCTTTTAAAGTAGTATCAATCATACCATTTATTATTCTACTCTGCTTTGTGCTATACACTTTTCCATACTTTTCTAGTTGTTCTTCTTCAGTAAGCTCATCATCCTCCTCTTCAAATCCAGGTATTAAAGCAAATAAAGCATTTTGTAATGCGGAAAATATAACATTTTGAATAGTGCCATAATATATAATTTTACTAAAATTAGAAAAATTACTTTGTGCTAACGTTTGACCAGGAGTTCGTCTTCTATTTTTTATATCTAAAGCAGCTTTCTTTATAGATCTATTTAATTGTATAGGTGTATTTTGAAATGCTAAAAGTAATCTACCAGCTGTACTTGCTTGATCAGATGATATCAAAGCGGGGTCACCAGACTGCTGAGTCTCTTCAGATATTTGACTAAAATCTTTAAAAGCCATTTCCTCTGCTTGCTCTTTAGTGTATAAAGCTTCACCGTCCTCATTTACTTTTTTCAGGTAAGATTTTATTCTATTTCTATAAAATGTAGCACCACCTGCTGCAATAGCAAAACTATCTGCCATTTGTGTTGGGGTAAATCCAATTTTTAGCAAGTAACTCAACGCGGCTGTTGCCTTATTCCTAGATCCTTTAACTGCTCTTGCAATCTCAGCTTCATTGACGTCACTTTTTAAACCAGCTCTTCTTTGTTTAAGCTTAGACGAATTAAATAATGTTGCAAAATCAGACCAGTATTGTTTTTGATTGGCGAATGCTGCCGCTGCTTTCAAAGGGTTATTATCTGACCAATTAATAAAGTTTACTGTTGACAATGTTTGTAGTAATGCTGATCTTCTATTGAAAAACATTATCGCTCCAATAGAATTGTTAATCCAGGTATTCCACCTATTGGTATTATCAGTAGTAGAAGACGGTCTATTTGTGCCGTTTTCCATTCTGTATAAAATATCTTCTAATGCATCTCTAGTGGCTTTACCATAACCAGCCTGTACTTTATTAAGATTTTCTTCACTGAATATTATACCTGCATTTTCAATAAATTCTGATAAAAATTCTTTTCTCCCTACTTTTTCAGTTAAATTATTTAAATCAGACAATATAGTTTCTGCATCCCAAAAATCTCCAGGCTTAGCCCACTTAGGTCTTTTTGCTATTTGTTGCAACTTTCTAGCATATTCACTCAAATCAGCATTATCATTTACATAATCAACTAGCTTTTTTTGCTCTACTTCAGATATACCTGGTATTTCATATCCAGAAGCATTCCATAGAGCAACTCTTATAGCCTGATCGTGTGTAAATTCAGTCCCTGGTACAAGTTTACCAAGTTTCTTTATAACAGGTTTCATTTGTTTATTAAGTGCTCTAAAATCGTCTTTAAACGCTTGTCTAGTTTCTTCAATAGCTCTTATACCTTTAAAGTATGGATCTATTAAAGTATCTTGAAAGAACTTTTGATCAGCTTCCCCTTGTTTACCTTTTCCAGCAAAAGTGTAAGAAGTTAACCCTTTGAAATCATCAAGGGATGAAGGCATGAAGATTTTATATTTACCTTTTTTCTGTCCTCTTCTATTTGCTATTGTTTTGCTAATAGTTTCATCTGCAGCAATACCTGTTTTTCTTTCTAGCATTTTATTGAACGTACTGTTCATTGTCTTGCCAAATTTAACACTAGGTTTATAAACTTCACCTTTTGGATCTAAAGCTTTTTTAATGTTGTTTACTACAGCAGATCCTTTTACCATTCCTTCATTACGCTGATTATAATCTGCAGTTCCAATTAATTTTTTTGAGCTATCAAAAGGAATTATAGCTTTAGCCATCAAGTTTTTCTTGCTAGGGTTATAGCTAGGTCCTTCTTTATAAATTATAGAATCAAATCCATTGCTTTTTAGAGTATCTAAATAGGTTTTATTCCTTTCTGCAATAGATAAGTTTTTGTTTTTAACAGTATTTTTAATGTCTTTTAAAAGAGCTTGATAAGATTTAAATTGTTTAGGGTTTCTTATAACTATAGAAACAGCTCCAACTGTTCCGGTGTTATCATCTCTATTCCTATGATCTATAAATGACTTTGCATTTTCTAAGCTTTTTGTATAATGTTTTCCTAAACCTTGCATTTCAACGCTAAACGAAGATGCTCCTTCTGGAAAATCTTTAACTGTCTCTTTATTTATAAATTCTTCATTAACTATAGCGGAAGTACCATGATAGTACACGTCTTCTTGCTTAGACAAATTACTAAATTCTTTTTCTGTAACTTTAAGTATGCTACTTTTAGAAAACTGAGTATTTTTTTTAACCTTAACGTTAGGATCTAATAAATCTGTAATATTTTTTTGTTCAAAGTTATATATACCTTTATCCTTTAAATAAGCTTGAAAGTATTTATTTTTTGAAAAATACCTATAAAATTCAGGGTTAGTTTCAGATAAAGCTTTATCGTTAGAAAAAGTGTTTCTATAAAAACTATCAATTGCGTCAGAAATTTTAGTTGGTATTATATATATAGAACTTTTGTCTATTATATTTTCTATAAATGATCTATTTATATTATTATTTTTATCATAAATATATAAAGCTGATGCAACCAATAATTGATTAGTTGGTATACCATGTTCAAATGTATAATCCTTAGCTGTAAGCCCTTCTACTAGAAATGCACCTTTTATTTTTGCTAAAGTTTTAGCAGAGCTACGCATTGATCCTCCTAGTGAGCTAAGTAAAAAACCTGTAATTTCACGATCTACATTATTATCTTTCAAATAATCAATAAAATTTAAATATGCTTCACCAGCCTTATTAGCGTATTCGTTTCTTTCTTTAACTTTTACATTGTTTACATATTTTTTTATTAATGAAATAAAGTCTTTAGCACTAGTTTCTTGTTTAAAGTTTGTTGTAATTTTTTCTTTACCAATTTGGAAAGTCATTCCGCTCGCTGACTTTGTTAAACTTACATCTTCAAAAGCTTTTTTTACCTCTTCATCTTTTATGCTATTTATAAAATCATTTAATTTTTCATTTGTTCCAAATAGGCTTTGGCCAGTGCCGCTAGCTAAAGCGCTTTGAAGTGTAGTTATAAAAGTTTTTGCTGCAGTTTTAGGATTATTTTTTACTAAATCTAAAATATAGCCTTGCAAGAATTTTTTTGTTTTTTTAGCTGTTTTTGGTTTAATTTTAAATCTACTAATACTATTACGGTCAACCCCTAAAGCTGAACTTATATTTGAAAATTTATAATTAAAGTAATTGTTTAAAAATACATTAAAGTTCTCATTACCAGATGCATTAAATTTAACAGCTAATTCAGTCATTCTAGGTGTTTTAATTCTACCTAGATACCTTTCGTACTCTTTTTTAAGTGTTTCAAACAACTCTTTTAGAGAGTCATCTGTTTCAACTAAACCATAAAACTGCTCATTTGAAAGACCATTTGGAAATGGGAACTTAGAAGTAAGATAGTCTCCTAAATCTTTTCTAGCGTTATCTAATCTAGAATCTCCGGTACTTAAACTAAATTTAACAGTACCTCTATCTATATCTCTAATTATTTCATTTACAAAATTATCAGATAAAACTACTTCTTGAGCTTTTTGATTTCCCTCAAAAGCTTTACTTATTTCAGAGTTTTCATTCTGAATTTCTTTTGTAAATATTTCAAAAACAATTTCCTCTCCAATAGCTTTACCTAAAGCTTCTCTTCTACCTGGAATGAGTTTACCTTTTTCATCAATAAACAAACCTACGAAGTCAGCATCGGAAACTTTATCAGCAGGTACTCTTCTAACTATTTGATTACCAGCCGTAGCGCCTCTAACTAATGTTTTTTCACGGTCTATTTCTTTACCAACCCATTGTGGATATGGTACAAATTTCGGAACAAACACATCTTGAATTATTTGTTTACCTCCAACATTTACAGATACTTTTTCTCTATTACCGTCCTCGTCTAATTTATAAGCTCCTCCAACGGATTTTTCAATTGCTTGAGGAATACCTCCACTAACTTCTTCTGTGGAATCTTTTTTCTTAATATCTTTACCCATTAAAAAGGTAGTAGTCATGTTTTCTATAATAGCTTTTTTATGCTTTATTAGATTTTTTTCATAAGTACCATCTTTTAACTTACCTAATCTTTGAATAACAAGCTTAGGTATTGCTCCAGGGTCACCAACTACTTTGCCGACTTCTCTTTTTATTTCTGCTATAATAGGTGTTGTTGCAGCGTTTTTTCCAGCAACATCTGACATTTTAGTTGTTAAGCCTGATAATATTTTAGTTAGCTTATCTTTTATAGCTGTTACAGTAAAGTTAGGTATAATGTTACTTTTAGTAAGCGGGATGTATTTTCTTCTTTCAACTTCTTGAGTAGTTGATTCTTCACTATTTTTAACATTCTTTGCTTTATCTAATCCTACACCAAATCCAGCAGCTTGTTCTTTTTTTCCTTTAGCTAACGCTTCTTTAACCCTATTTAATACACCGTATGGTCCAGCTATAATATATCCTCCAAGACTTTTGTTTGCCGCCAAAGGATCATAATTCATTATATTTCTTACGAACTGTTCGCTAATAACATCTTTAACAAACTCATCCATGGTTTTACCATAAACATCTTCTTGGTTAACAATACCATATCTTGCAGCAATTCTTCTTATTAAAGGGTCCAGCATGCCTCCGGTAATTTTATCGACAACCTTTCCCGATATATTCTTTTTATACTCTTCCTTAGTAGTGCCTTCAGGTACCATTTCATCAAATTGATCGCCTAACTGTTTTTCGTTCTTTTTAGTATCAATTTTAGTTTTATCTTTAGGCTTAACTTCTTCCGTAGGCTTAGACGCCTCCTTCTTTTTAGCTAACCTTATTTTTGTTTCTAAATTAGTTTTAGTTGTTTGAAAATCTACTTCATTATCAAAATCAAATTCATCTAAATTATCTAACTGCTCCTGTAATTCTAGTGATTTACTAAACGCCTCTTTACCTGATTTTTTTGATTTCTTTTCTCCTTCCTTTATTTGCTTAGCTTTAACTTCACCTTTAATAACTTTTTCAGCAAGACCTGATAGTTCACCTTTATCAAAGCTTTTTGAGAAGCTATTAATCAAAGCAAAGACATCACTACCTGTTTGTATAGAATTTATTTCTTTATTTTTGCCTTTGGGTTTTATTTTATTCCACTTATTTATTAATTTACCTTGTAAGGTTAAATCTTTTGAAATATCTACTTTAGAAACATACTCTAATATAGCAGCCATTTTTTCTTCCGCTATATCAGCATCTGTAAAATCTACTTTTGGATAGTTTTTTTCTACATTTTTAAGCTTTTCTTTTGCGCCTTTATAATTTTTTATAGCATAAGATTCCAGATCAGCTACTAACCCGAGTATATCGGCATTTCCTTCTAGTAACTTTTTAAAAACAGTAGCATGTCCTACCTCGTGAAGGAGGGTAGCACCCATATTGTTTTTTATAAGATTTTCATCAAGAGATAACGCTATAGGTAAACCATATTGTGCTCCAAAGTATTGACCGTTGACGTTATCTTCAGTTTTATCTAATTCTGAAACAAAGTCTTTTAAAGCTGAAAGATTTTCCCCTTCTATATTACTGTCATTTATTAGCTTATTAACTTTCTCAACAGCTTCTTTTTTGTTTTTAGCGCTTACTATATTAAAATCTAACCCAGCTTTTTCAGCAACTTCAATTTGTATTTTTTTAGATTTTTCTTTTGCTGCTGAGTTTTGAGAGGACGCTAAAACTATATTTTTTTCTTTTGAAGCTAAATTAATATTATTTGCAAGAGGCTCAATTAATCTGTCTTTAGCATCATTAGTAAGTTTTGTATTGTTATTTATTTTATCAATACCTCTTTTACTTTTGTTAATAAGAATATCTAGATCAAGTAATTGTCTTTTATCATTACTGGTTAACTCATCGACTCTTTCAGCAGCTACTCCAATTCCTAATATATTTTGCTCGACCAAACCGTCTAGCTCTAATTGTAAAGCTTTTATAGCTTCTTGAGAAGATGCTTCATTAGAAATGCCGGTATTATTCTGAATTGCGTTTATTTCTTTCCTAATTCTTAGTATTTCTTTACCTCTTTTATTGTATAAATCAGTTTCTGATGTAGTTCTAAATGTATTCGCCACCCCTCCTACTAAAGCAGGCGCATTAAAACCTAGGCCAGACATTAACGATCCTGATATAAACGATTCAGCCAATCCATCAGACCAGTGTATATCTTCTTTATTTAATATATTTATATCAGTAAGATTATTTAAAAGCTGAGCACTAAATTCAGCACCACCCTCTTTAGCCATGTTTACACCCCAACTTTTAAAAGTGTTTTGTAATGCTTTACTTTTACTTATAACTTCAGCGGAATATTTACCTGAAATATCAAAAGCTTTACCAAAAGTTTTTTTCCCAAAACCTAAATAGTTCAAAGCTCCTTTTGCTTGACTTAAAGAAACTTTTTCTGTTAAATATTCAGCAGCTCCAAACAGTATACCTGATGCATAAAATTGCGCGGGTGATATTTTTATTTTAGGATCGTTAGCAACCTCTAAATCCATTTCATTAAACTTATTACCACCAGCTCCAGCTGATACAGCAAATAATCCACCGCCACCTAATCCAATAGTCACAGCTGTGTTTACGGATTGTTCTGAAAAAAGGTCAAGCATAAATTCACCAAAGTCTTCTATGTTTTTTATTTTACCTAGCTCTTGCCTTTCTTTAGTACCTTCGTCTATTTTTTTTGTAAGACTGTATAGGTTAGATATAGTTTTTTCTGCTTCTTTGCTTCCAAATATTTTATCGTAAAAATCAAGTTTTGAGTTTCTTAGATAAACAGGTAAATTACCTTCTTCATCTCTAATGTCAGCTCCGGTAGTTCTTTTTACTATCTCACTAATAGAAAGCTCTTTAGCGACACTACCTAGTCCAGCTATCATTCTAGTACCGGCTGAAGCTATTCTGTTAGTAGCAACATCTAAATTATTATAAGTTCTTTTTGTTAAATCGGCTAATTCAGCTGCTGTTTTAGCTTTAGTTTCTAAATTTTCTAATTTATTAAATTCATCGGCATATAAGCCATATGCTATTTTTTGATTTTGTATTAGTGTATTTGCTCTTTCTACATCTTCTTGCGTTATTTGACCTGGAAAATCAGCTTGCTTTTTACGTAAAGCGTTTAACTCTACAGCACCTGTATTTAATAACGTTTCATAATCATTAATGCTTGATATTGCTTTTTCATAGTCTAACGTAGCTTTTTCTTTGTCTTCTTTAAAGCTTTCAGTTAAAATAGCTCTACCTACAGAATATTCTAATTCTTCTTTAGTTGGAATTAATCCAAGTCCAGGCATTGCTACTGTTGCTTTGCTAACAAATTTTTTAAGTCTAGCAAGTGAAAAAGGGTTTTCCCCATATATAGTTTTTTCATAACCCTCAAGAACCTCTTCTTTTTTAGAATCAAAAAGAATCTTTTCTTCATTTTTTATATATAAGTTTTTAGCTCGCTCTCGCCAGTCTTTTTCTGGAATATTATATATATCAACTTTAGTTTCAGTGGCTATTTCTTTTTTTGCTTCTTCAATAAAATCAGTATAAGGATATATTTTTATAGTAGTAGCACCCATTCCAACTCCTTTAACAGAAGGAGCTGCGTTAGCTTTCACCTTTATAGCGTTTATTTCTTCTTCGCTTAAGCTTATTTCTTGAAGCTTTGTTTTTGCTGATAAAAGATCTTCATCAAACGAGTCAACTAATTTTTCAGGATCTTGTGACTCCGAAGGAGTATCTACCGAAGGTGATTCCGTAAAACCTGCTTGCGATGCTGTCATTGGTTGTTGCACTGCATCCGCATCCTCTACAGTGCTTGTTGGAAAATCCTGTGGTTCGTCTTCTGATTGTAGAATATAACCTGCTATTTCAGCGTATTCAGTTATATCCATTCCATTTCTGTCAGCGGCTGCTTGCATGGCTTCAGTAGATAACGTAGTACCTGTTTTTTTATTTTTATACATATGATTTAATTATTATATCTTAGTTGCTTTTAATCCCATAGCTGCTCTTAATCCGGTGTAATTTATGTTTTTACCTTTCATGTAAGGAATAAATGTAGCCTCGGGTGCTTTTTCTGTTAATGGGTTGACCGGCGGTTGGTATAAGTAACCTTCTACATCCTTGCCGTCTACCTCTTTCGTAGTAAGTTTCCATCTCATTGCATTAGGACCTGTACCCATGCTTATTATAGGATCCTTTGCTTTCATTGATTGAGTAAACTCATACCTAAACTTTCCACCTGTAGTTTGTGGTTTTACTTTCCCAAAATTAATTACTTCCTCGGCTAATCCTTCTTTTTCTACAACAAACCTAGCATAAGCGTTTTTTATCATTTCACGTCTAGGATCATTAACTTTACCGGTTTTATCAGTGCTCCATGTAGATAACTTAGGGTCTATAAAATTTAATTTAAACCCTTTACCTCCTGCAACGCTAAAATCATCTTCGGAAACATAATCTCTAATAATGTTATTAAAAAACCTAGCAGCTTCATTAGGGGTTAATGAGTCAATATAACTGTCAGTATCAAGATTTTTCCTAGCGTATTGAGCTAGTTTTTCAGGGTTTATTTTTTTACCCCATTGTTTGTTTCCTTCAGGATCTTTTTCTAATTCAATCACTTCCATGTCATCAAAAAGAGAAGACATAGGATTTCTAACTATTGGGTCTTTTTTAAACTTTGCACCTGAATTTTGTATTTCTTTAGTGGCATTAGGCACTACAGGATAATCAGCTATATCAAAATCGGTATTTAAACTTCTACCTACTCTTTTTCCGTCGCTATCTCTCATTACAGTATAAGGTATAGGTCCTCCAGGCTTAGTCATATCAAATTCAATTTCACTACTACCGGCTGTTCTACCGGACCTAAACTGGATGTCAAATTTTTTGTATACGTCAGGATCTACAAACAAACCACCACCACCCATAGTTCCTAGCGGTTTTTCTTTTACTTCACTTATTTGTTGAGCTAATGCAGAGTTTGACTCACCTTGCATTCTAATAGCGGTACCCATAGTTTTAACATTAGCCATGAAGGTTTTAACCTCAGGAGGCCATTTATAAGGTTCATTCCCATACTCTTCAAGTAAAGTTGCCATTTTTTCCAAATTGCCTTGTATTGCTTTAGATACATCTAAGCCAGGGTTAGCAAGAGCTATTTGATTAAGTTCGGTTTCTGCAGTAAATAATCTATCTGCTTGAGCCTTTCTATCAGCTAAGTTTTCTTCTCTTTTTTTATCTGCGTCTTTTTTTATTTGGTCTAATGCGCCAACTGTAGCACCGGATATCTGCTGTAACATATTTCTAACATGTTGTCCAGACTGTGTATCTACTACTTGTTTTGGGTTTCTATAACTCATGGATATACTTTTATTTTTTAAATTTTAAAGCTAAAAGCCAAACTCGCTATTACCTGCCGCTGCTCCAGCTATTGAAGTAATACCTCCTATCATACCTGTAAAAGCACCAGTTCTATCAGCTCCTGCTTGAGCTTGTCTAGCTTCAGCACCTGCTATTTGAGCAGAAACTCTGTCTAGCTGTTGCATTTCTCTATTTTCTTGTGTTTGAAAGGCAAATTGACTTCCTTGCATTTTTAAACCTTGAACTCTACCACCTTCTTTAATTTGTAAACCTTGAACCCTTTGTTGTTCAGCCATTTTTAATTGCTGCATTTGCTGTTCACCTTGAGCCCTTAATCTTTCATTTTGAGCCTCTTGTTGCTCTATACTGGCCGACACACCTTTTTTACTTTGTAAAGCCGCTTGAGCTAAAGCAGTTGCCCCGCCGGCACTTGCTCCTGTTGCTCTTATAGTGTCTAAAGTGTTAGCTAATGAAATATCTGCTTGTTCTACTTGCATTTCTGCTGCTTGTGTAGCTACACTTAAATTAGCCATAGGATTTGTTAATTGACCGCTTAAATCCTGAGCTAAACCACTTAAGTTTGTAACTCCTGCTGATGGGTCTATAATATCTTGCCTACTATTTTCTAAGTTAGTTAATTTTCTTTGTAACCTAGCTTTTTCTTTAGCCGCTTTTCTTTCTCTTTTTTTAGCTGCACCTGCACCAAACATTCCGCCAATTACACTTAGCGCTGCTCCGGCTATAGCTACTGTTGCTCCTGCCATAATTTTTCTTTTTTATTAAATTCGTCTATAGTAAAAGAATATAATTTATCTTCAACGAGACTCATGTCTTTTGTGTTTGTAGGGTTTTTATGTACATTTATAAATATACAATCCTCTATGCAATGTATTAATCTTTTTGCTCCCTTTATTGATAATTCATAACAAGGCGCTATGTGCTCCACTGTTTCTCCGTTTGTAGTAACTAATATTTTACCTGTCATTAAAAACCAAAAATGATCTGTATGATGAACAGCACTTACTACTATAGAGCCAGCTGGCATACACATTTGACGCATATATAATTGATCAGAAAAATTATGAGTAATTGGTATTAATTCATTATTTACCAAAGATTTACCGTCTCCATAAACACCTTCTATATCGTTATTAGCTATCATGGTATTTTGGAATTCTTCCAATCTTTTTGTAAAATTACTTAATTTATCTTCCATATGTTGCGCCTACTGCAAATAATTCTTTTAATCCACCTGGATCGGTTGTTGTATCTGTCTTCATAGTTACGGTAGCATAGTAAGCTTTTATACCTGTACTACTAGGTCCCATTATCACTTGACCAGCTATAGGTGTAGGTGAATTGTTTAGTATTGCCGCTACATATCTGTTTTGTTTTCTATCAAATCCTGCTCTGTATTGAACATTACCGTCCAAGTAAGCACCTTCATCGTAGCTATATATTTTAGTATAAGTGTTAGGATTACCAACATCTACTGTTGCTTGATTAACATTATTAGCCCAGCTGCTATTTAGCTCGTCCACACCGGTTTCATCAGAAACTAGGGATATAACTTCCCATCCATTACTACCTTCATAGTTAATTGTTTTGAAAGTTTTCATAGAGGTAGGCTCTGGATTTAAAACAAATTTTACAGAAGCATCATTATTCACTCCGTAGAATTGCCCTCTTGGCACAGGGTTGTTACTGTTATCAGTTAAAGAATAGTGTTTATATACAGAATCTGAATTAGTTGTATAAAATTCTCCTTGAGAACCAAACATAAAACTAGGCTTGTATGTATAAAAACTATTCCACCCATTTATATTTTCGCTGAATGACAATGTTTTATAGTCTCCATTTGATTGCTGTAAAGACATTGTGTAGCTTTTATTATATATATCATAACCACCTATAATCTTACCTGTTGATGAAACTAAGCTAGATTGATCTCTAAAGAAATCAACCATACCATAGTTAGATATTTCGGTTATGCCATCCATAGATAATCTAAGTACAGCATTTCTATTTCTGTCAGTAAAATATTTTTGATAACCATAAACAGCGAAAGACTCAGGGTTTGTAGATATACCAAATTCTCCAGCGTAAGCTATTATTTGCCCTATAACTAATTTAGCAGATGTTGTTATCGCTCCACCTTCAGCAGAGTATATAGCGTCTTTATCTATTAAAGCTCTATTTACTTTTCTTTCTTGAAATATAATTAAGTTAGTATCTTCAGCATAAAGCTTTTGTATACTACCATTAACAGGGTCTACGCTTCTAGTTATTTCTTCTGCAACACTAAACTCATTAGTCCTATTTATGCCTGTTCTTGAATTTAATACACCTGAATATATTAATGAATTTGAAAGTCTTGATTGATTATCGTTGTCATCAACTAAGTAAGCTTTAACTCCATAGTCCGTAGACGTATTATTATAACCTCCTCTTATTCTAGATTCCTCAATATACCAATCTTGATCAGTGTCTTCTACTTGAGGAGCAGACCAGGGCAACGATGTGATATTACTATCCACCAAATATTCATAAGGTACATCAGATATCTTTTTAACTGCATAAGCGTTAAAGTAAGGTACTTCAAGTGTTATAGACATATTATATTTATTACTTGTTTTTTACTATTATTACTTTGAATTATATAACATAGCAATTACTATTTGGACCTGTCCCGTATACAGCATCCCCGAACTTTACATGGAAAATTCCTGCATTAGAACCACTTCCACAATCAGCGCCAGCTAGTTTAGAAGCAATAACCCTGTATTCTCCAACTGCATCAAACTCCCAGTAATCCTCAACAAAAGCAGGCCCACTATTGTCAATTGATATTCTTTTATATCCTGTAGGCGATCCGAAAGTATTACCATTTGCTAATTGTGCTGTAGCCCAAGAAGAACTACTTGTAGCTCTGTATTGAACTAAATAATCAACATATATATCGTCACTTAAAACCGTTTCTCTTTGTAAATAAGGTTTTATATACATCTTACCTTGCGTCAGTGCACCTGTTGTTTTAGGATTAAAAGTAGATCTGTATTTAGCGTTATATATTTTATTTGGAGGGTACGCTGTGTTGAAAGGCGTTCCTGAATAAGTTCCACTAACTTGCTCGTTAGTTCCATAAGCAAGGAATTGATATTCTATATTTTCATTACATTCAGCGTTTGTACCTCCTTGTCTTCCTGCACATATAGTTTGCGGAACAGGATCTGTACCGACAGTAAATGAAACAGTGCACGTATTTGATAATCCAAAACCGTTAGCATCTGTAACTTTAACAACTATGCTATACGCATTTTCGTTAACCAAAGCACCTGAGTTTGCTGTTAAAACACCTGAGGAGCTTATACTAAATCCATTTAATATAGCTTGACTGTTACTTGAGTCTAGCTCAAAAATTAATTGGCTAGCTGAATTACCTCCTGATAAATTACTACCATTCTTACCTGTAAAACTATAAATAGTAGTAGTCCCTGTAGTTATACCTGTTAAAGTAAGAGGGCAACTAGCTGGTAAAGTAAAAGAGGGTTGAATATTAGTTAGTGTTGCAGTATATGTTGTATTATCAGTGTATACTTCTCCAGCGGTTGGTTCGTATACTGTTTGAAAAGTTAAATTGTAAACATCATTCGAAGGGTTACTAGCTGAACTTTCACTGTACCAGAAGTATGATCCGGCAGCTGTTTTTAATTGGTACTCAGCATCTATATTTGAATAGACTAATTGAAATTGATTAGCTATATTGTTACTTTGTCCTACATCACTGGCTCTATAAGCCGACAATATAACAGGAGCAGAGGTGAACAAAGCATTAGTTGTTATATTACTACCAGATCCATCTTTCCATATTATATTGCTACTGCCTATTTGATTTTCTGGAGCAAGGCTTTCTGAAAAAGAAGCAAAATTATCTCCATCAATACCTATAATTCCTGCGTATTGACTATTTATTATTTCATTTAAAACAGCAACTTTACCTTGAAGTGAAGTTTCGTAAAATAATTCTAAAACAGATTCAAACGGCTTTGTTTCAGCTATAGATAAAAACGGTTGCATACTTACTATAAGTCCCCCGGCTGTTGCTCTATCCTTGTTTGTTGTATAAGCTCCTATGGGACCAGCATGTGTAGGCCTTGGTTGAGGTTTAGGTGTTTTTCCGTTTTGTACAGTACTTATTTGTACTATAAAAGGATTAGAATCCGAATCGTATAATGGCTGTAATTTAGGTGCTTTACCCCATGGAATAGATCCAGTAGGCTCTGTTACTTCTACCACCCCATCCACTCTATTAGGGTTGACTGTATCGTAAGTGTAAGTACTATTTGTATCTATAGATCCATATTCACCTTCAGGTGCATCTGCTACAAAAGGAATAGCTGAAATTTCTAAATCTCTAACTGTAGATATAGTAGTTACTCTTTGGCTTAATAAATCTGGATAATACTGTTTATTCCAAGGCGTGAATTTTTGAGGATATCCATAAGGTCTATTACCTGTTGTTGCATTTGTGTTTATAGCTGGATTATTTACTCTTACGAAAAGAGTTTCACTACTGCTATATTCTCTATCGTTAGGACCTACTTCATTTAAATCTCTAGGTACTTTATTTATATTATCACTAAATAAGACAGAGAAAGATGTTTTATCTTTTTCAGTTGAATTAAGTATAGGATAACCGTTTACAAAACCAGGCAAGTACACATTGTAGTATTCTTGCTCTTGTTGTTTGACAACTACTTTATATGAATACCAACCTAAAGGATTATAATTATTAGATGTAGGATCGCCATTATATACCCCAGGTTGACCCCCTGTGTTTTCAGTACCTATAGCGGAATCTATTCTCACGCTTAAAGCATCACCTAGCCAATCTATAACTTTAGAATTATTTTCTTGTTGAGCATACGTTTTGTATGGTGCGTATACAGTTGATCCACCTTCTTCATTTTCGTTATAGTCATGAGAAGATAGTATAACGTTTGATTGTCTACCGTATCTGTCAACTAATATAAAACCTACTTGGTAAGTTCTGTTTTGCTTTAAAGTATGAGCTGGGTATTCTACTGTGTTAATGCTATAAGCATCCCTGTCTTTTACTATAGCGGCATATGGTATGTTAGATGGACTTGAGTGTTTATCTATGTAATTACCATAAACAACTCTATTACCTATAATTTCCTGTGATAATGCTTTTATAGGTACTTTATCATACACTCTAGTAACGTCGTCGTTAGGAAGTGTTTTATAAGGCTTACTAGACGCGTAGTTGTAAGGATAGTAGTAAGTGTTGTTATCTCCATGAACGGGATCATGCCACTCTATGTATTCTAGAGTAGTTGACTTATTAGGTAAATTTATTATATCTACAGTATTTAAAACCTTTACAGCTAAAGCATCAGATTCTTTATAAAGTATATCTATATCTTTTATTAAAAGATTATTTATGTTTTGTTGTAATGTATTATAAGGAAGGGGTATTTTTAATAGTATATTCTGAACATTATTTTCAAACCACGCAATTATAGTTGACTTATAAGCGTTGTCCATTTCTTCGGTTAAGGATTTTTCACCACCTCCAAAGTTACTAAACTGTTTAGGTATAAATATAGGCTGTGTGAAAGGAGCCATTAAGGAATGTTCATTATCTTCAAACTTAAATCTATAACTAAACCTAACAAATTTATCTTCTAAAAATTTAGAGTTAGAGTCTTGTTGAGACCATAAAGGGTCATAGTCTTTATTAACCCCTATCTTAATAAAAGCAGATGCAGGTATTGGTAAATTTATAGGCGCATTAGATAATGTAATGTTCCAAGTTAAAAATTCAGTACTTCCTGAAAAAGCGGTAGCTGTTGCACTTATTATAGATGTATTACTTGGAAGGTAATTTACAGCGCCTGTCACGTCAGTTATTACGACTAAATCACCTAACTTAGGGATTATAGCAGCTTCATTTTCTAAAGCGGGGAGACTGAAATTATAAATAGTATTAGTTCCAGTACCCGACGTGGAAAATGATTGCACTTTGGTACCGTTAGAATTATATTCATTTGTTTTATTAGTAGCTGTTGATCTTGTTATAGACAATTCTTCATCAAGAATAACAGTTACTTGTTTTGATAAAGTTATTGTATTAGCTACTCCTCCTGGATTTACAGCTACAACATAAACCCTATTATCCCATCCGTTAGGAACTGTTATTGTTTCTAATGGAAACACTGCATCGCCTGGACTTATATTAGCGGAGTCGCTTACACTTATAGTACTAGATGTTGCCGCAGATGTTGCTGTAACAACAACTCTATCTATAGTTATAATAGGTTCGCAAGGAGCATACTTAGCTACAGATATTTGATCTTCTTTTGTATAATGATTGGTATTTTTAGCTAGAGTTACATTTATTTTACGAGGTTGGTTTAAATTATCTGTAAAAAATAAAAGATCTTCTACTAAGTTAACGCCAATTACTGGAAACGACTGATTGAAATTTAAAAAAGCACCACTTACTAGTGTCTCTTTATTATAATTACCAGATAAAGATAACTCGTATATATAATTATTTGAGGAGCTATTGTATGTACCACTTGCATCATTGTGATCAGTTGCAAAAATAAATACTCTATTGTTAGATTCGTCTACATAAAAACCTATTATAATAGCTGAATTTTCTGTTTGTGATATTGATTTATTACCTAAAATATTTTCAAATTCACCAACGGTAGAACCCTCTGACCTGCTTAAACACAGGTTAATAGCTTCTCTATATTCACCGTTAGGTAATATACGAGAGTCAAGATCTTGATTCATCTTGCCCTTAAGAAATGTATTTTTAATTTCAGCCATTTAATTTAAT
>Ga0098055_1000877_pt1 | contig 17091 bp, 21 predicted proteins | sample 17_taG_FD_75107 | JGI IMG/M metagenome (GOLD analysis project Ga0098055, IMG submission 75107) | Marine viral communities from the Subarctic Pacific Ocean - 17_ETSP_OMZ_AT15314 metaG | ecosystem: Environmental > Aquatic > Marine > Oceanic | place: Pacific Ocean | collected 2015-01-18 | reverse complement strand
GGCCTGAAGCCAGCCAGCAGCCACTGAAGAACACGGGCCGCGATTGGGTTCACGGGGCGTGGGTCCCCCTCTGTCTCCCAGCGTCTCACGGTGCGTGGGTCAGAATTGAGGATCTCCCCCAGCTGGCGCTGAGAGAGACCTAGGGACTGGCGTTTTTCTTTGAACTCAGTTGGTGTCATTATGTAACTCCAGATATTCATCCAGCAGTTTTATTTCCTGCTCCAGCTTACCAATCTCGATCTCACTGTGACGACGGTAGAATGTTAGCTGCTGTTTCAACCTGTCTCGCTGGTGGTAAGCAAGGGCTTTGACCTCGTCAACCAGTTCGTCTTTGGTCATGTCTTTTGCTGCTTTGGTCATCATTGGTCTCCCGTGATTGCCTCTTCAAGTTTTTCTTTGGCGCTGTAAAAACACTTTTGAGCATAAGCATTGTGGTTGGAGTATTTCCAGTTGCCAGAGTAACCTGCGTGAAACTCCCAGCAAGCATTATGCAGCATATCGACCTCTTTCGGGGTCAGCTTGATTGTGATGCTTTTCTTAGTCATTCGGTTTCTCCCCTTCCATACATTAGAAGTTGTAGTCGTAAAATTTGTGAGGCGCAGTCGACAGGATGTGTCGTCCATATGACGAGTGATACATCCCGTCTTTGCGCAAGCGCGCACGCACCACTGGATTGTCTGGATTAGAGCGATATAGCCAAGTTTGCTTGTGCTGGTTTGTGCAGTGACCCGCGAACCCGCCAGCGACAAACTCTGGCTTAAAGTCAGGGTCACGCTCAGTATCCATTTGGCGAACCTCGATTGTCTTTGGCGACACAACCCTCACGATTTCAAATGGGTGCATGTCTGACCAGCCGCTCTGGTTGGCATAATAATATTCGATATTTTCGATGACGTAGACATAGCTTTTAGTGTAAGCCCAATCATCGTGCGCCTCTGAACTGGGCAGCGATGCCATAAACTCTTCGGCGGCCTCTACGGTATCAAACAATTTTTTGGGATTTTGTGTCGCCCGTAGGCGGTCGTTTTCAAAACTTGAAACATATTCACTCTCTCTTGTGAGTGACCGCCCGTGGTTTGCGGCGATCGTTTCGATTACGGTGACTGTGTACTTGGTAAGCATCTGTGTTCTCCTAACATTAGTGGGCGTCATTGCCCTTTAAAACTTCAGCATCTTTGACAGCGTATTGACTTTGCGGCCCGTTGAACTGCGCTTGCTTGGATCCTTTTTAAATCCCTCAAACTTCAGGCGGCTGAACCCAGCGCAGCGGCCCCGTGCCATTTTGCTGGCACCTTCACGGCTGCTTGCCTCAACTTCAACAAAAACCTTTTCGCCCGTCTTTGGCTTAATGGCTGAAAATATGTAGGTGTCTTTGCTCATGGTTCTACATCCGCTCCACTTTTGTAACTCTGAGCATGATGGTTGCTGAGAGTGGATGACCGTCTGCATCTTTTTGATTTAGAACCTGCACAACTGCTAGGTCAGCATCATCTGCGGTGACAAAACGAGTGGTGATTTCGTCGAGGTCATCTTTAGCGCCAATTTCATATGTGACTGCAAATTTAGACATCTGTGTTCTCCTAAGGTAGTGGGCGTCATTGCCCTTGCCCTATACATGGGGCCTATGGCCCCCTATTCAAGGGGAGCCACTAAAGTTTTTCTTACAGCCCCCAGTTTGCTGCACAGATGGGGCCAATACCAGCTTCTATGGATGCCTTGTTTGTCAACTCACGACCGCAGCAAGCACATGTACCAGTGGAACGTCCATAGGCAGTAGCAGTAGCTAGAGGATCTTTGGCCAAACTAATTAGGGCTTCAGTCACGCTGTCAGGTGCCGACCGCATTTTGTGAAACTCGCCGCCCATGACCTTACCATAGTATTCTGCATCAAATGATTTCCCAGCTTTGACGTAGATAGCACCAGCATTTTTACTGTTGGGTCCAGCCAGTGACAGCGACAAGCCATCTAGGTTTAACTTTGGGTGCTTTTTGCCAGCAGCCTTGGCTGAGTTAAAGATCTCATGAACACGGGCAAGATCAACCTTGGCTTTAGGCGTGACATTGCGTTTTGCATCACGCTCTGCTTGCTCCTGTACAATCTTTGTGCCCAGCGCAATCTGGTTCTCTGTCAGGCTCCCATATTTGGTGAAACCATCCATCAGGCTAGAAGCTATGCGATGCCACTGCATCTTGGATAGCCCCTCGATCAGGTCTTTGTGTGCTGCTGTAAAATCAGACCGCTTGTCATCTAGGACATTGGCCTTGCGCTCAACACGCTTTGCCTTGGCTTTCATGCGATCCTTGTAGCTGGCATAGAAAAAACCTTTTCCCTTACAGGCGAGGCAGTTGCTGTTACCATGGCGGTTCGTACCACCAGACCACTTGCCTGTACCTGCACATTGACCGCATGGGAATGTCTCGCGTGGCTTGCTGACTGTTTTAGTTACGATTGGATCGTCGGCAATGCTGTTTACGAAATCTGTGAAGCTGTCCATGGTCTAAGTCCTCTCAAAAGTGGGCTTCATTGCCCCTGCCCTATACATATAGGGACCATTGGCCCCCATTCAAGGGGTGCCACTAAAGTTTCTTGCTGATGTCAAAAACCCAACTGGTAAAAACTTTTATTGCGGTTGGGATTAAGACCAATGGCCCTTGTTAGCTAAAGCAGAACTCGCTGTCGGGGATCTGAGTGATGTCCAAGTCACCGCGAGATGGCAGTGGTGGCAGCTGGGTCTCAGGATCTGTCAGCTGCTGCCTGACACTCGCGTCAAACTGGGCCAGCACGTCATTCTCTTCGTACATGGTCACCAAGGACTTTCGCACCGAGTAGTACATGTACCGTGCGTCCCCAGCCGTGGTGCCAAATGCGTCATGTATCATAAAGAAATCCTCTACTCCGAGGTCTAAAGCCTGATTGATCGCAAGACACATGTGGGCTGAATCTAATGAATGCACAAAGTTGGCTGCGACGGCATTGAGACACTTTCGTGTATATACACGGCCATCGGTCTTGCTCAGGCTGACCTTCGATCTCTTGCGCTGCTTGGCTGTCCGATCATAGAGATAAATCTTGATCTCCTTGGACCGAGACATCTTGTAGTGCTGGATCACAGGGAAGCCTGAGGGAGACACCCATCGGCACCCCTTGTTCTCGGCACACAGGGCCGCCACAGATCCCTTCAGGTAGTCCATGGCCCCTGCGACTGATTGCAGGGTCTGGCTGATCGTCGTGTAGTTGATGCGACCTAGGAAGCTGGCTGCGTCCCACTGCCCCTTGCCGTCCCCAAAGGGATGCTCAGGGATGTCGCCGTAGTCGACCTTACGCTGCACTGGATCCATGAGGTCCTCACGCAGCTGGGCACTCATGCCAATGGCATTACTGTTGTAGGCCCACGTCATGCAGTTCCGCTTGCACACGGTCCTCGTGATGCAATAGTCCAGCCATTGCTTGGCGGCAGCTGTGTCCTCGTGGTTCTTTAGCACTGCGGTGACTTTGTTGGCCACGATGCCATAGAGGTCCTGACAGTCTTGGTTTGGCACGAGGTTGACCTTGAAGCCGTCCTCGCTCGACCGAGTGGCCATGCTGTAGTGCTGGATGCCGCTGTTGGTCCCATCGAGGGACACTGGAATGAAGGACACAAAGTCATCACCCTCGTCTACCCAACGGGCGTACTCCAGACAGGCTGCCAGATACTGGAACGGCTTGTCGGCATTGGACCAGTGATCGAAGGTGGACTGGTAGTCCGCTGCCACCGCCAAGATCTGGTCGTGGTTGTCTAGGACCCACTGCTCACGGTCTGCCAGAGGCTTCTTGGAGATCTTGTCAAAGTCACCACAGTTGGCGAGGTGAACCCGAAAGAGCAAGTGATCCTCAGGCAGCAGCCGCTTACCACGGGCCAGCAGGAACTGGGACTTGATGTGGTCATCGCGGTGGAAGTTGTAGCTAGGGATTGGGTACATGCGGCCTCTGAAGTCGAGGGACCAAGGCAGATAGAACTGATCGAACTGGTCCATCTTGTTGGCGGTCTCAAGATCATTCCGCATGTTCTGGGCCGCTCCGAGACACATGGTCTCCAGCTTGAACCACTTGGCCTGATCCTTCTTGATCCGAGTGACCTTGGCCTCAGGCATCTCACGCCAGTTCTCAGGCAGCGTGGGAAACTCAGGTGGCTGGCCGATGGGGAACTTGCCGAACCGTAGACCCTCGTCCCAAGCCCACTCCACGGCCCTCAGGACCTCGGTGTTGACCTTGAGCGGTGTCGCTTGGATGGCATTGAGGGCACGGATGAAAGCTGGTGGTGTCTCACTGCTGGACATCAGGTGCTGGACCGCAGCGATCTGGTCACGGCTGCCAAAGCGCACGATGTCCACAGTCTGGGCCAGCCTAGGATCATGGTAGCAACCACTGTCCACATCGGTCCATGGCTCTGGGGCCATGGTCATGGGTGGATACACAGGTTCCATCCAAGCGGCCCTTTGTTCAGACAGCAGGATGGCTGCATGGGCCTCCTTGGTGATCGACAGGACAGCCTTGGACCTGTTCTTGACCCTCGTTGTCACGACCTCAAACAGGTTGGTGGCTTCAAGGATGGAACTCAGGATCACCGCTGCGACTTTGGTCTTTCTTTCGTCAGACCACGGCTCCTGAATGAAGCCTTCCTTTGCAGCAATGATTCGTGCGGCCTTGACACGATAGTCACGACTGGAGTGTCTCTTGGACACCTGTGCGTTCACTCGCTTGGCGATGGCACCCTTGGTGTTACTGTCGTTCTCATACTGAGAGAAAGCCTTGGACCAATGCTCCAGTTCGACACCACGGCCAATCTTGTTGGTCACCTGTGTCACGGTCATCTCTTTGACAGCACAGTTGAAACAATGGTGTAGACCTAGGTAGGCTAGGGTCTCTGTTGGGATAGGCTCAATGTCTGCAAACCAAGTTGGCAGTCGTCCACCTTTGGATCCTTCTTTGGTCTTGGATCTCTCGGCGTCTACAGCCTTCTTTAGTTCTTCTGAGACTTGATCGATGGACTGCTCTACCATGTCCATGGTGGACTTACGTTCACTGAAGTCCTTGGCCTCTAGTTGTTTACTTAGGTATCTCTTGTAGCCTTTCTTTTGGCTCTCTAGTTCAATCTTAAAGTTACTTTGGTCATCTATAGTGTTCAGCATTGTGTTTCTCCTCGTGACCCATGGACGTCCTGTGTAGGGGTGACACAAGGGTTGAGAAGGCTCAGTAGAGACGGTGGACCTAAGGGTGGATCTGCCCAATCTGAGGAACGACAGGGGCAGCCGCCAGAGTACGAACTGCTTTGACTCCAAGTATACCCCTGCGCCATTATTTCGTGCCCACGGTGGGCGGCGGCCCAGCATACCGAAGTGCGCGCAAGGCTGATCACCCATGTCGGCAAAAATGCTTTGTGCCATTTGCCCATCCACTTTGACCAGCCTTTTGGCCTTTCGGTTGCAGCTTTCATTCTCAACATAATTGTCTCCTCACAAAGTTTTGTTATTACGTTACTTAAAGTATTTGACTGGGGCGGCCCCTTGGGGCCACCTTAGTGGTTCTTTTGTTTTATATGGATGCTAGCTGACGGGCGATTGACTGTACGGTCTTGGGCTTGGCATGGACGTACTTGGCCGTGGTGGCTTGCTGCTTGTGACCTAAGATCTGACCAATCAACACCGTGTTCACCGATAGCTCATTAGCCATCGTGGATGCAGCGGTGTGTCTCAGGACGTGGAACACAAAAGTCTTGTCCCCCTTCGCTATCTTATGACGGGCCGCATCCCAAGAATCATAGAAAGTCCTGTGACTGTAGAGAAGGGATGGTTCATCTGCAAGCTGGGCCAAAGCCTCACGCGCTGGGGTCGACACAGGCACCCACCGCTCGTCTCCGTTCTTGGTCTTGGGAAGATGGACCCAAACGTCACCATCGGCTTCCTCTTTGATCATGTTGGGGTTGATCATCAGGATCTCACCGAGGCGCATTCCTGTGTGCAGCCCGATGGTCACAAAGTGCGCTATCCAGTCGTGCTTACCCCAGTCCCAGCTTTGGAGAGCCTCGCGCTCATCCTTGGTAAAGTACCGAGGGCGTCCGCTCTTGACCTTCTTCCACTTGATCTTGGGGGCGTGGGTGATGATCTCTTCGTCGACCGCATGTTTGAACACCACTGAGATTGCAGCGGCGTAATGGTTCACCGTGTTGGCACTGATAGTTTTACTGAGGTCGTCCATGTACCGATGAACATCGGCTGGCTTGAAGCTGTCGATCTTCCGAGATCCGAAGTCGTTGAACTCGCAGAACCGAAGCATCTTGTCACGGGATTGCTGTAGGTGGCGGCCTTCCCACAGACGGTGGACTTCGGCCAACAGGAAGTCTCTAAAGGTGGGTACATTTGTCATCATTTGGTCTCCTCTGGCTTGAGGGTCCGTTGACCTAATGTGACTGACGAGAGTGGTAGCGGAGGAGGGACTTGAACCCCCGACACGCGGATTATGATTCCGCTGTCCATCTCACGTATTTCACGGGTCACGACCCTTGATCAACAGATAGGAATCCTAAGACCATTTGTCAAGCATTTGTTATAAGGGGTGACACAAGTCCTCAGAGGCATGTTGAAAAAACACTGATCGACAGGGGGCCGACCAGTGCAGTTTGAGGCTCTTTGCGACCCCTTAGTGGTTCGCGAGTTCGAGGGCTTGCTTGTAGGTTTCTGTGGTCCTGCGAATCCACCCCCGACCATAGATCGGGAACGACTTGAGCCGCCTCAGAAAGGTCTCGCGCAACTCGGTTACATCGGCAATCACATCCTTTGGATCCCGACGTTCAACCAGCGATATGGTCTTGGGTCCGATGCGTCCATCGGCCTTGGCCAGCACGGCAGTCTGAAGATATCGAGAGGCGCGGTTGACGCCTGAGTTGACACAGAAGTCCATGACCACCCAGTCGACGCCTGAGGGCAGATCGTCGGCCTTGATGCTCGACCAGTAGTTCTTCTTGTAGAGAGGTGCCACATCAGCTGGCGTGAGTTTCTTCATGACCTCGATGGGCGCTGGGCCACCTGTGTACTCGGCCCAGACCTTGGCAGTCACACCCAAGTTGGTGGAGCCTTGGTTTCCATGGCCGTCCCCGTCGTTTCCTCGGTCGCGTTTGTCGGCTGTGAAGCCGCCCTCGTGGACAAGGATCCACTTGAAGCACTGGTCAAAGTTCTTGGCTGCCATCTCACTGGCTCCTCTTTTTGGGGAATACTGAAGAGACCATGTTCATCAGACCACGGCCCATCTCGGTGGGGCTTGGCAGCAGCCATCCGAGGATCAGCAGGATCAGATACAGGGTCGGGATCTCTTGGTTGTTGATCGTCAGTTTCTGGACGTCCCCAGTCTCCACGGGCTTGTCCAGTTCCTCGACCGTGATGCTGCCGCCACCCGTCTCATAGGTCGTCTGATCGACCACAAGCTGCTGGGTTGCTTCCTGCGCCATCTGGGTGCCCACTGCGGTCGCTGAGACGGCTGGAGAACCCCCAGACAGCATCGAGAGGGGACCTGAGCACCCAGAGACGCTTAGGACCACCACAGAGGCCCCTAGGAGCCTCAGAACTGATGATGTCATTGTGTTTGATTACTTCTTGTTTTGGAAGCCAAAGTAGGCAGCCACGAGGCCGCTTAGGGCGAGGTACTGGGTCATCAGGATGCTCTCGGCCACGGCCATTCTGGCAGGGTCATAGAGGGTGCCAGCAGTGGTCACGAGCATCATGCTCAGGGCCGCCCAGCACATATAGCGACGATTGACTTGATACTCGTGCATGTTGAAGTTGCTCTCTGGTTGTTGTGGCTGCTGTTGTTGTTCCGTCATCCGTTCACCGCCTCATTGAGACCCCAGATCATGGCTGCCGTTCCTGCGATAAACACGAGGACGCCAGCGGTTAACGACAGCCCCCAGAACAGCTGGTCTCGCTGCTTGGCGGCCAGTTCTTGGGCTTCCTTGTGTCGCTTACGGGCAGCAGCCATCTCGGACTGCACTAGGCCCCATTGGCCGTTGATTGAACAGATGGTTCTGAGGTCATCCATTGCCGCCTTATGTGCTATCTTGGCCTGACTGATCTGAAGACCCTCGGCCTCTGGGGATGACAGGCGGCCAAGGGGTCCCTTGTGCTTGCCGTTCTCGGCCATGTTGATGTCAACGCCCAGCTGCGCCAGTTTACCGAAGTGTGGCAGAAGGTCACCGACGTCCCTGCCAGCCTTGATTGCGGTGGACACAGATTTACCAATAGTGGTGACTGAAGATGCCAAGGTGGCAATCTCGATGATCATAGGTTGAACCCCATGTTATAGTTATCGTTGGTCGTTATCTTAAAGTCTGGTCTTCACGTTGAGCCAGATGGCCGCCCCGATAAACAGGATAGTGCCTGTGGTTATAATGCGGACTGCCGTCCTGACGGCCTCTCTGCGTGTGTTTCTCCAAGCACTGATAAGATCACGCATGTCGCGCACGTCGGCTGCCGCCTTCTCATCGTGGAGACCGAGGTGAGCTAATGCTTCCTTGGCTCCACGCTTGGCGGCACGGTCGATGATGGCTTCGAGTTCTTCTTCGGATAGCTGCATTCTGATTTATCCTAAAGTGTGGTCGCCGTCAGCCGCTGTGCAGCGCCAGTGAATGACAGTGATGCCGCCGTCAGACAACGTGCGTTCAGTCGTTGGAATACTCCATGTGTATGTGATTGCCATTAGTTTATGCCCCTTCGAGGACTGTAATCCTAGCTTCCAATTCCAGCACTGTTTTGACTAAAATCGGGGCTAATTTTGACTGATCTATATTTTGCATGACTGCATTGCCATCATCATCGACTTCGTTATGTGTGCCGGTGATCGCCTCTGGAACTACCGTTTGTACTTCATGCGCTAAAAATCCATCCACTAAAGTATTGCTTGCATCAGCAATGAAGTTGAAACGACAAGGCTTTAATTGCTTGAGCCGTGTTGTTGCATCCCAAGTATAGTCTACGTTTTCTTTCAGGCGGTAATCAGAGCTAGTCCCATATGATGTGGAAGAACCGTTTGTGGTAATGCCGCCGATAGAATCCCCGCTATTTTGCTGAAAGTTGATGTGTCCCCGACTGCCAGTACCACTACGGACACTGGTTATTTTCCAATCATCTCCAGAGGCAAATTGTAAACAGGACGTTGTTCCATCTGCCGTCCCAGTTACTCCGTCTGTAACGACCTTCCCACCACTAGTGATGATTAGTGCGTCATTATCTCCTGCACTTCCAATTGTAAAATTACCACCTTCAATACCTGTTATGCCCCCAAACGTGGGTGTGCTTGTCGTTGTCAGCGCTTGGTTAATGCCCTTCACCGCCGCAACGTCAGCCAACTCGCTGTCCATGAGTGCGCCAGCGGCGGTTACACTGGCTGTAGACACAGTTCCTTCAGGCCCTTGGGGACCTGTGGCACCCTGTGGTCCTTGCGCTCCAGTAGCCCCTTGTGGTCCTGCAGGTCCCTGTGGACCAGTAGACCCTTGAGGTCCTTGGGCACCATCAGAACCATCAGAACCATCAGAGCCATCAGAGCCATCAGAGCCATCAGAGCCATCAGAGCCGTCGTTTCCTGCCGCACCCTGTGGTCCTTGTGCCCCAGTGGCCCCTTGAGGGCCAGTGGCACCCTGTGGCCCTGTGGCCCCTGTGGCCCCTGTGGCTCCATCGTCTCCATCAGCCCCTGCAGGACCTTGGGCACCCTGTGGTCCTGTGGCTCCTGTGGCCCCAGTAGCACCTGTGTTTCCCTGCGGCCCCTGCGCACCAGTCGCCCCAGTGTCACCGCGAGGCACTGTCAGCACACCTGTGCTGCTGTTGTAGCTTGCAGATGACCCTGCTGCACCTGTGGCAGCAGTTAGACCTGTGATGACATCCTTACTGGCTTCTGCAGATGTTGCTGATGCAGCCGCCGCCGTTGCTGAAGTTTCAGCAGCCGTCTTTGCGGTCTCAGCGGCGGTCTTAAGGCTATCGATAGCAGCGACGTCAGTGCTGTTGGTTCCTGAACCTGAGTAGAAACTGGTTTTTGCCATCTGGCTTAATCCTCGTAGGCTGTAGTTGGGCGCATGGCTTGCACAGTGCCAGACGTCTCGGCGTCATTGGCTTGCTCTTGTATCTCAGCTAGAAACTGCATGAACTTCTGGTCGAACACAGGACCACGCTCGTCCAAGTAGTAGTCACTGGCATACGACAGTGCGCCATAGATAATCAGATCAGATGACGCCTGAGCCAGAGCATTCTCGTCGCTGTCAGAGGTCATATCTGCAAATTGACCATAGTAGTTCAGCTTGACCGACCCAGATGTTGGATATGGGTAAATCAGCAGGCTACTGCCCTCACGAGTGAAGAACTTGGGAGTGCCGTTTTCGCCTGCATCTTTGTACTCCATGATCTGACTGAGAGGCACACGAGTGAGGCTTGTGTTGTCGTAGTACAAGTTGATGATCTCTAAGAAATCATTAGGGAGCACAAGAAGCGTCGTGGTTGCGCTAATCGTATACGACTGCTGCTTCTCCATCGATGGGATCCGAAGAGTTCTCTGGATCCGTGCTATCGACTGATCCACAAAGGTGTCAGCCAAAGCATCCGTGCAGTCACTGCGGTTCAGCAGCGCCTTAAAGTGTGTTCTGATGTCACCTTTGTTCATTTGTTACACCCGTTTGTCAGTGGCCATGAAGCCGTCGAGGTTTTGATCTTTGAGACGCTTGACGATCTCTTGGCCCGTCACTTCCCAAATGTTGAAGCCTTCGCGCATCCACTTTTCGACCACCACGGTCGGGATCGAGGCCACACGCATGAACTCTTTCTCGCGCTGGGCTGTGGATGAATTACGACTGTCTTTGAGGTCGTCTAGGAAGGCTTGGCTGATGTTCTGGGTGTGCTTCTGCACAAGGTCGCCGCCCTCAACTAGGAAATCTGTTTGAACCCCTACGAGGCTCGTTTGTTCTGTAGTGCTAGACATCAACAAATGTCCCCTTGGTTATCTGTGAAATAAAAAGGGTCCGACCATAGACCACCAGTGTCCCCCTCTCGTGAGAGAAGGAGAGCAAAAACTCCCACGAGGGGATCTTCTGGTGCCTAGGTCGGACCCAAGATCGAGGCCTTAACTTATGAAAGGCCTGTGATCATTCCTGAGTCCGCGAAGCTAGAGTGCTTGACTGACATTTCTCCGACGACATAGTGACGATCTGAGTCACCATTTTTCGCGAGAAGTGTGCGAGTAAACGGACGCAGAACTGCTGTCTTGAACATCGAAGGATCGATCAAGAACAGGTGTGTCGTCAGCTGGTGGCGGTTTAGGACCACCTTGTATTCACCATCATTTGTGTTCACCTTAGATCGCTAGTCTAAGGCCGTCTCTCGACTGCTATATGTCGCCATATAGATCAGACCATATCATCATCCCAAGGGGATGCTCTGCGCTTGGAGCCGCTTGGCTCTACTCCACTGCCGTGGATGGTCGTTGCACCTTCCTCATAAGAGGCTTGGCTCAGGATTATCTCATAGAGACGTCCCCTGAGTTCACAGAGTTCTTCAAAGTAGATTGCTCTACTAGGCCGCTAGGTTCTTTAACGGGCTAACATAGAGGTCGATCACATTGACAAGGTTCTTGCCCTGAGCGATCTCACGGTTACGGCCAGACGCCGCAGCAAATCCTGCGACAATAGTGGCATCGGCTGGCTTGATCATAGCTACGCTCGGATCGCTACCATTGTTGAAGCAGTCTTCACCCAATGACAGAAGTTTCGCTTCTGTAAGGGCATCGGTTGCATTGCTTCCTGCGTCGACGGTTGTAGAAATCTGCTGGTCGACAGAAGCCATCTTACGGGCTGCACTGGCTGATCCAGCAACGCTTGCCTGAGAGACACCTACGAGGGCACGCTCAACATCGCGCTTGATTTCCTTTAGGGCTTTGCCCAGTTGGTACGCAGTTTCCTTTGCACGTCCGTAGGTACGGATGGCATCACTAGTTGCACTTACCTGAAACGCCTTAGAGAGGATCTGTGTTGTGTTTGATCGCTCTGTAGTTGCAGTGAGTGTGGCCATTGAGGCGTCAGCCCCTTCGACCTGTGCGTTTACCGCTGCTGCGGCCAAACTGTCTTCCATCCAGCTAAAGTTCCGAGCAGATACTTTCTCTGACTTGAACATGGTAAAAGCTGGCGTGTCTGTAGGTGTGATGTCCGTGATTATGTCAGAAACTGACTCGGCCTTACCGACCTGATTGTATGTAGTAAAAGTAGACATAGTGTTGTCCTTGAGTTGGTTGCTACTGCTCCCAACGCGCCAACAATGCCTCTGCTATATCGTCCAAGTCACCAGCCCTAGATGCATTAGTTCTAATGAGATCTTGAGCCTTCTTCTGACGACTTTTCAAGTTGTCAATTTGAGTTGGTGGTGCCTTCTTTGACGTAAGCACTTTGCGTCCTGACTTTTTCTTCTTGCTCATGGTTGCCTTGGCCTTCTTGGTCGAGGCGGCAAGTTTACTCTCGTCGTATAGACGTGCTTTGTTAATCAGCATGATGACATGGGGGTCAACGTATTGATCAACTTGTTCAGCTGGTAGTCCCGACTTAACAGCATAAGATCTTATGTTGTCATACAAGTCGTTACCCCAGTCGGGCACTTGATCCTGAAGGACTTTGACACAGTCAGCCGCAGCCTCTTTTTGCTGTTGCTGCATGTTGGTCTGAACCTCGGCATAGAATGCGTTGGCTTCTTCCTTTAGGAACTTGAGATCCGCTTCTGATTCCTTGGCCTCTTGGCGTAGTCTTCCGAACTCCTCAGGGTCCATCTGTCGGCTAGCGACAAGCATGTCCACCTCGGCGTAGGGCTTGTGACGCGCCTCGGCTCGTTCAATCAGTTTGCGGTACGATATGTCTGCTTTGGCGAGGCTTTCTTCGGCCTGTTTTCGCGTGGCAGCTAGGTCTTGAGACTTACGGGTCAAAGACTGCTCTTGTCCGTAGAGACGCTTCAGATCCTTTGCGGATACCTGTTGGGGCTTGCCGTCGACCATGATTTCAAGGACTGCTTCATCTGACAGCACCTGAGGTTCATTGTCCTCGTCGGTGTCGTCATCGTCATCAGCTTCTTGGTCATCATCAGTGTCGTCGTCATTGGCCTCTTCGTCAGGGTCCTCTTGGTCATCATCAGTGTCGCCATCGTCCTCGGCGTCTTCGGTGTCGTTAGCATCAGGATCAACCTCATCATCATCGACTGTCTCTTGTTCATCGATGGATTCGTCATTGTCTGATGTTGCATCTTCGTCATCGACTTCGGATGGGCTTTGTTCGCCGTCCGACCACCGATTTAGGATTGCATCCGCTGCGTCATCTAGATCGAGCGCACGGGGTTCAGAGTTAGTATCTTGGACGTCTTGCATTAGATGGTCCTACTCGTTCTCTTGACTGGTGTCGTCAGTGTTAATTTCGTATTTCGCTACGATCTCGTCACGTATGGAAACACGCTGTTTCAATGTGTTGACCACGTCGACTAAAGCCCGATAGTGGCGGTACGCATTGTCTCTTGCCTCGTTGTCCGAGACAGGTGAGTTAACAAAGGTCTGGAAGGTACTCTCGACCAGACCGTTGATAACGTCGTTGAAGGCCTCGGAGCCAAGCAGCTGTTCCGCTTGGTCACCACGAGTCCGCAGTTGCTCTTCTTGGTCCTGCATTTTGCTCTTTTCCTTGGGTGGTGGTTACAATTAGCCCGTTGGGCTGGCGATAGCGCGGACGTCGTCTGCTGTCCGAGCAATCTTGAGTTCCTCAGTGTCCACATACTTCTTGTGTTCAAGCTGTGACTCTTTGAGGTCCATGCTGTCAGATTGCAGTGCAAACGACTGCTGGGCTTTCATTTGCTCCAGCTGTAGTTTCATCTGTGCAATCTGGGCATCCATTTGGGCCTTCATCTCGGCAACGCTGGTCTGGCGTTCCTGAAGTTCCATTTGTTTCTGTTGCATCTCCATCGCCATTTGCTGCGCTGGGTCAGGCTCCTGCGGTGGGATCTGGGCTGGGTTCATCAAGTAGTCTGCGCTGTTCTTGATGCCGCTCTGTTCCATCACATGGCTCATCAGGCGGTGCTGCTGCTCTGGGCCGTACATCTGACCCATGCTTGGATCCTGTGACAGCAGGGCGTGGAACGACAGGTACTTCTGTGCCTCACGTTCCTGCTCACCGTAGCCTAGGTGCATCTCGACGCTTACGTCACGCTTGTCAGACCACTGGGACGGGGTGACCATCACGTACTGGCCAGCGAGTTCCACGATCTTCTGGTCGTCCTCGTTCTCAACACACAGCTGGTAGATCAGCTGGTAGAGGGGCTTCAGGAAACCATTGGCAAAGTTACGTGCGATAATCTTCTGGCGCTGCTGGCTCATGGTTGCCAGCTGCTCGACCATGGCAGCCGAGTTTTGCTTGCTGATGGCGTCCTTGTTGAGACCTTGGCTGATCTTGGAGATACCGCTGGTGTCTTCTTTGTCTTCGTCCAACATCTGGATCGTCTGGAACACAAACGGGTTCAGGGTGGCTTGCTGCATCGGCTGGATCGCATCGGGCCTAGTGACATTTACTAAGCCGCCCACGCGATTATCAATCAGCTCCCTTGGGTTACTCAGGCCGCCCTTGACCACCACGTAGCGTGGGTTGTTGGTGATCATAGTGTGATCTAGGATCGACCTTGTGAGGACCGTCCGAGCATTCTGGATGCTCATCAGTTTCTCGGCAAAGTTATTACCATAGAAGGCGTGAGGGACAGGCAGTGGTACAAACGCCACAAAGGGCCTACGGGCCACACGTTCTTTCTCCAGAAGCACGTTGCCAGCCTTGACGACGCGGTAGAGTTCTGTGGTTCCATCTGCATCCACATCAAGGTCAATGTAGGCCTCGATGACTTGGACGCTGCGGACTTGGTCTTGGTACGGATCCGCACTCCAACCCCTGTCGGCACCGATGTTCTGGTGACGTGCGAGGACCTCAGGATCCGTGTCTATGTCGACGTCCTCATGGTCGCCAATCTTGTCGATGATCTTCTCAGGATACCCCATCTCTCGGAGTTCACTGATGGTCATCTTTGTGCGGTGGGCACAGAAATTCACACTGTCGAGGCTCTTGGCTTGGGGTTCAATGAGGAAACTTTCAGGACTGATGTTCTCTATGACGACCTGTGAGGTGTCACGGGTGACACGCAGTTCACCACTGTAAAGCCCCAGTTCATCCTCGACGATCTCCTCGATCTCGACGTTGTCATCAGCCAGTAGGGCATCCAGTTCATCTTCTGTGAGATCCTCAACGGACTCCAGATGGCTGTCGGTCTTGTTGGCCCAGTAAACCTTGACGATACCAGCCCGTGCTATCAGGCCGTCGTGCAGGGCTGTCTGCATGACACTGAAGAGGTCATTTTGGCGCTGGGCAACAAAAGATGTGTACTCGGTGCAGACCGTACTCATGGCCACATCCTCAGGACCCTGCGGGGCAAATCTGACGATCTTGTTGCCGCTGCTGAAGGTCTCCAACAAGGCAGCCTTGGCACTCTCCACGGCATCATAGACGTCCTGTGAGACGTACTTACTGTTTCCGTCATGGGCTGGCCTAGGAAGGGATGCGTTGTAGTAGTCAACGACCTTCTGCCGTTCCCTGCTGATCTGACTGTCATAGTAGCCAATGGATCGACGGGAATTGTTGTCGATGATCGTGACAATCTGGTCGTCATCCAGCTTCTTGTATTCTGATTTTTTAGCCATGTTATTTAGACCATTTCAACGTAGTAATCATTGCTTGCCTCTATAGGTTCCCACGCACCCTCGTGGACGTGATTGCACAGGGCCAGTGCCATGACACAGTCGTCATAACAGCCAGCCTCGGCTTCCATTGATCCCGACTCTGTGACGATGTACGTCAGCATCTCGCGGATTGTGGTTTTGTCGTTTAGTTCGATCTCGTCATCCCTGACGCTGGCTCTCAGCTGGTCGATGACCAACGGCTTGGTTTTGGCCGTGGTTGTGAACCCAAGTTTGATGGTTTCCCGATCTGTCAGTTTATCGACCTGTATCTCTGTGTAGAAATTTGGATACGCCATGTCTTTACCAAGGCGCGTACAGGTCAAGATCCCATGAGAGTTGTTCTCTACGATGATCAGGGCTTCGTTGTAATACTGACCGAGCCTAAAGAGGACCTCGGCAAAGTAGTCGGGATGCACATGGCCACGCCAAGTTCCCACCTGTCTCTTTTTGCTATCGAGGATCTGGGCAACGCTGTAGTCGCCATTGCGGACACCCATAGCCACGTCGGCACCAATGACATACTGCTCACCCTCGTCGTGGAGCCTGTAGGTCGACAGTTCACCACGGGCGTTGTTCAGCCACTCTTCAGCCTCTAGGGCCAGACGCTGCTTGACGTCCTCAGCCTCTCCAAGCCGCTTCTGTAGCTGCTCAGGATTGAACACGGGACGACCAGTGGTCAGGAAGGCTTCCTCAGGCTCGGCTGGATACTCCTGCTTGAACAGATCGAGGCCGTTTTGAGCAACCTTGCGCCGACGAAACATCAGCTGGCCGTCGTCCAAGTTATAGGCCTCTGCGAGGTCCTCTTCTTCTGGGGTCCTCTCAAAGTTCTCTGGGACGTCCTCTCGGTACTCAGGATCCAGATACCACGGGATGAACACGGGCACATAGCCGTTGCTGCCATCCACGGCACCCTTCCACAGATCATAGAAGACACCCGTGACACCGTTGGCTGTGGACTCCACAAAGATCGCAGTGCCCTTGGTATTGGGCACAGACTGCGTCAGGGAGTTCCAGTTTTCAGCTGCCGTTGTCTTGGACCAGAACGCAAGTTCCGATGCGTGTACATGGGTCAGGGTCTCGCCCCGTCCGATGGCATCACCACCTGCCGTTGCCACCACGTAGCTGCTGTCGAGGACATCGAAAGACAACTCTCGGCGGCTACTATACTTGGTGTGGGGCTTAAGCACATCGGGACAGTTGTCGTGATACCTTTTAGTCATATCAAAGAGGGCACGGGTACTGTCCGAGTGGTGCGTGATTACCATCGCCTTACAGGCTGGTCTCTGGCT
>Ga0098055_1000875_pt1 | contig 17129 bp, 17 predicted proteins | sample 17_taG_FD_75107 | JGI IMG/M metagenome (GOLD analysis project Ga0098055, IMG submission 75107) | Marine viral communities from the Subarctic Pacific Ocean - 17_ETSP_OMZ_AT15314 metaG | ecosystem: Environmental > Aquatic > Marine > Oceanic | place: Pacific Ocean | collected 2015-01-18 | reverse complement strand
ACACCCACTTCCGAGGTGTTTAATGAGTTTCTTACAGAAGACGTAGTCCGTCTTTCAAAACTAAACTAATCTTACATAATATTATGATTGAAAACAATACTTCAAAAGCTCTCTGTGACAAGTGGGCACCAATTTTGGAAGGCGTTGAAGATACGTACACACGTGAGACAACTGCAGTTCTTCTTGAAAATCAAGCGCGCCACGTCCTTGCTGAGCAAGCAAAGTCTGGTATGCTGGAGGAAAGTACAACAGCTGTCGGTAACTTGGGTACCTTTCAAAAATTCGCTTTTCCACTAGTACGCCGGGTATTTCCGGAACTTATTGCCAATAAGGTAGTAGGTGTTCAGCCAATGCAAGGTCCAGTATCTCAGGTGTTCTACCTAGGTATGGAACGTGCTGCCAACGGTGGTGTAGGCGAGACTGTATACAGTAAGAAAAATCTTACTTACAAAGGTCTTACTGCTTCAGGTATGGGTAATATCGGTGGTCTTGACACAGGTCAACTACATGGCGCTGGTACTTTGGATGCTTCCAATATCAACGCTTCTGGTCATACTATGAGCCAAGAGATTGCTGCTTTCCCAGATACAAATAATCTCTCACAGTGGGCTACATCCGCTGGTGAAGCTTTAGGTGACGGAACAGCAAATGAAATTCCTGATCTTAGCTTCCATATCGAGCAACAAGCTGTAATTGCCAAGACACGTAAGTTCCGTGCTCTTTGGACAATTGAAGCTGCTCAAGATTTGAAAGCTTATCACAACCTCGATCTCGAGCGTGAACTAACTGACCTTCTAGGTAAGGAAGTTGCTCTTGAAATTGACCGTGAAATTCTTGAAGATCTTCGCTCAATTGCTTATGATGTTGATTCAGATGCCGGTCTATTTGATCGTAGTATAATGGACATGGGTGGTTCTAACAACTTCCCTTCAAAAGCACTAGCTGGCGAAAATGGTGATTACCAGTATGATTTCACTGCATCTGCGGGTGCCGGTGAAACTGCAGGTACTAATAAAAATGTAACGTTTGTTGATTTTGCTACAACAGCTCTATCACTAGCTCCACGTCACGTAGGTGAGGTTTACTCGAATCTCCTAGCTGCAGTTAACTTTGCTGCTCAGGATATTTACAAAACTACATTCCGCGGCGCAGGTAACTACATTATCACATCTCCAATCATTGCAGCGATGCTTCAATCAGCTGCTAAGCTTGAAGGTGGTATTGATTCAAATGAAGCCGGTCAACTTGGTGCTAATATTCAGTACAAAGGTAAGTGGGCAGGCATGTACGATGTTTATGTAGATCCAATGTGGCCGGAGGATGAAATCCTTATCGGTTACAAAGGTTCAAATGCTATGGAAACTGGCTATGTATATTCACCATATATTCCAGTCCAAATGCTTCCAACTGTTGTGGATCCTAATAGCTTCCAACCACGTAAGGGTTTGATTACTCGCTACGGTAAGACTGCTATCTCTCCAGCATCACGTTGGTACCGTATCATCCGTCTTGTAGGCGCTGATAGTCGTTACCTAACTTCACCGTTCGGTACAATGGGATCAACCTTCCCGGGTGACAACCAACCATCATAATAACTAGATAATAGTTTTTAAATAAGAAGGAGGCTTTCTAGCCTCCTTCTTTTGCTATATAATGGAGAGGATACTATGAAATATAAAAATACATCAACCACTAATATTTTTGCGCAGGTAAACGGCGAAACGATAATTGTAGCTCCTGGAGCAGAAGTACAAAGCAATGAACCTTTAGAAGGCTTCGGACTTACCTCTATGGAAGTAAAGAAAGCTAAACCAATTCCTCCGAAGAAAAAATCTACACCTAAACCAAAACCCGTAAAAACTAATGAGCTCCCAAACACCGATAAGACCGAAGACTAGTTGGGGTAACACTACCGCTTCTAAAGTAGGGTCAAGTAGCGATGCTAGCGCACATGTCCCATTTGGAGATATTAACTACGATACTTTAAATCGTAGCCGTTTTTCCGATTCTCTAGAGTTTAGTAGATTTTATTCAAGTATTAAAGATTCTATACTATCTCGCTTAGGATCCCCTGTTATTAGGGTAGAACTTACAGATCATCAAATATTAACAGTAATTGATGAAGCTGTTTCTAAATTAGATTACCATGCTCCTGCTTGGTGTACTAATTATATGTCCTTTACTACTCAAATAAATCAGAACTTATATGAACTTCCACGATTTGTAATGAATAATTTACAATACGTGGTCTATAAGAAATCTCTTCTATCTGTAGCTCAACAACAAGGCTCTCTAGAATTTGATTTCTTTATTAAGTATTTTCAAGATAATTTCCTTTTTAAGGATTTTCAAGTTACAGACTTCCTTTTAATGACCATGCACTTAGAACAGATGCGTAAGATTCTTTCCATGGAAGGCTCTTTCGATATTATTGACAATCGTTATATAATGGTGTATCCTATTCCCCAGCTAGCTGAAGAAGTGATTGTTCAGTTTAGAAGCCTGAATAGCGACACCTTACATCCGTTCTATATCAACTGGATTCAGAAATTTGCTACAGCTGCCGCTCAGGTAATTTTAGGAGGCATCAGAGGGAAATATACTACTTTACCATCACCTGGAGGGGGAGCGCAATTAAACGGACAAGACCTAGTCCAACAAGGCTCTGAAGAGATGGCACGTTTAGAAGAAGTACTTCTATATGAAATTGAAGAACCTGCTGCGTTCACTGTATTTTAATGGCTAACGGGAAAAATCTTAGATATAATTCTCCGCATGAGATAAAAGTTTCATTTGCGGATGAGGAAATGTTTTCTAAGAGTTCCGGAGAGTTAAACATGTTTGATAAGGGTAATCCAGACACTAGATTATTTGATACAATTGATGGCGAAATGATTCAGTTAGCAGGATCTGAACTTTTATTATTCAGGTATACTAGAGATGAGAACTACGACCATCTCTACGATGAACACTCAGGCAAGGTAATATATCATAAACCTATAAGTGTATATGGGCATTACGACCCAAAACCTGTGGAAGAAGAAATGTCTGAATTTGGTATTGAACTTACAAATGATCAAATTTTTACTTTTAATAAAACTACTATTGAACATGCTTTAGGTCGTCCTTTAGGTTCTGGAGACGTAATTAAACCAAGATTTCAGAATATATATTATGAAGTATTTGAAGTACAGGAAGATAGCTTTGAAGCGTACGGAGTATATCATTTAGTATGCGCAGCTAAAATCTTAAGAGACGCAAAAGACTTACTGGGAAATCAGTACATCGCAGATAGCCAAATAAGCTAATGAGAGGATTAGACTACTTTAGGAATAAAATTAAGGAGTTTGAAAAAATATCACCTCCTGAAAAATCTAATTTTTATAGAGAGTATACTAAATTCATATTAGAGAATATGAAAGATATTGAGTTTATTGATGGTGAGAATAAAGTACAACAGGTAACCGCTTTTTTCTCAAACCCTGAGAGAGCTATTGCGAAATTAAAAGAAGATAGAAACATAAATCTTCCTGTCATTACAGTATCCATAGATGATATTGATGAGGATGTAGATCGTAGAAGAACCTCTAACCATATAGAAATTTCTACATTATGGAATGAGAAAATTCAAAGAGCTCAACGTGTAATCACACAATCAGCAAAACCAATAAATTTATCCTTTTCGATAAATATTTGGGCTAAGTATGTAGAAGATGTTAATCAATTATTAGAGACTATAGTCAAGTTGTTCAACCCTTCTTTAGATTTCTCTACATCTCACACAGTTACCACTAAAGCATTTATAGAGCAAATCACAGATAATTCCGTAGTAACTGTGGCTGATCAGGAAGATAGAGTAATTCGAAAAATGATTATTATTACTGCAGAAGCATACCTCACTTACCCGAAATACCTTGTAACATCTACTGGAGAAATCGAGAAATATAATAATGAGGTTAAAATCGATGAAAATTTGTAATTTGGGTACCCATCTCCTATAAATAACATAGAGGTATTAAATAATGAAGACAGTTCAAAACTTAACTAAACAAGGTCGAGAAGTAATTTTTTTCGATGGAAAAGAGTATATCCACTACTGGTTAAAGAGCCATGAAACTGTAACTATGCCTGAGAGCTTTATTACCGAAACGGTAGTAGAACTCGCCCGTCGAAAGATCCTCAAAATAAAAAAAATTAACTAAACATGCCTACCTACTCAAGCCCTGGAAATTATGTAATCGAGAAAGATTTCTCAGAATACGCACCTGCCGTAAATTCATCTATTGCAGGTATTGTTGGATTTGCTTCTAAAGGTCCTGCAAATAAAGCTACTTTAATTACAAGTGCTTCTAAACTAGTAAAAACTTTTGGTGATACTGATGCTACTGATGGAGGTCAAGGACTCCTAGCTGCATTAGAAATATTATCAAAGACAAACGCAGTATACTATGTACGTGCCGAAGATGGCACAACAGCTACAGATGCCTCTGCCGCTATTGAGCTAGGATCTTGTCCTGCTGTAGAAGTTTCTGCTATCCCACCAAGTACTGCAGTAAAGTTCTCTTTCTCTTCAACAGACCAAGATGGAACCTCTAATACTACTGACGGTGATGGGTATATCCTTTCAGTAACTACGGGAGCTGATGATCCTGCAGGAGATGTATTAACAGCTCAAGCCGCTATCGAAACAAATTCTTGGGGTTGGACAGCAGTATCCGGAACCGGTGTTTCTAGTTTGTACTTTATAAATAACCACGCTGGAAAAAATGCATCTCTAACAGTATCGTCTGATATTGGAGCTCACTTAGGATATTTAGATAGCTCAGGCGTTGTTAACACAGTTGGAGCTGCCTCTGTTACCGCATCAGGAACTACCGCAGTAACCACCACAAGTGGAGGTTCATACTTCGTAGAATCCCTATACACAGGTAAAGGATATAATGCTTCAACTATTACGACTGTAAATGGTACAACAAATAAAGGATTGAAAGTCGAAGTTGAATCTCACACAGGTAAAACATTCTCTGTAAATGTTATAAACGATGGAACCGTAGCCGAAGGATGGCAAGTAAACATGGAGAAAGATGGGACTATCACACTATTCCCAGAAGATGTTATTAACATTGGAGAGACTAATCCAGTATCTGAGTATATTAAAGCTTCCTTTAGGTCAGCTGACTCAAATGCATACGATAACGTATGGACTCCAGGTACAACCTGGAAAGCAGGTATAACTGGTATGGTATCGTCTACTTTGGCAGATGGTAATTTTGATACTAGCGCATCTCCTAGATTTATGAAATTAGTTGATGGAACGTACTCATTAGCTGGAGGTAATAACGGTGACGCTGCTGGAGCTGCCTCTATTACAGGTACTGTAAAATCAGCTTTAATCGGTTCTGAAACTCTTAAGTCTGGACTCTACGCATTAGATGATGATTCTCTCAACATCTCAATGGCATGTGTCCCTGGAATTACAGAACAAAATATTCAAAATACTTTGATTACAATAGCTGAAGCTTCTCAAAACTTCCTAGCTGTTGTATCCCCTCCAGAAGGATTGTCTTCAGCCCAGCTTGCCATTAACTGGCATAACGGACAGTACACAGGCAGAACTGCTGCTATTAACAGTAGTTACGCAGCTGTATATTGGCCGTGGCTAAAACAGTACGATCCAGCAACAAGTACTGATATTTTCCTAGACCCTGCAGCATATGCAGTATCAATGATGTGCTACACCGACTCTGTCTCAGACCCTTGGTTCGCGCCAGCTGGTCTAGTTAGAGGAAGGTTAACTAAACCTACAGATGTAGAAGTTATTCTAAATCAGGGTGATAGAGACTCTATGTACCAACCTGGAAATGCTGTAAACCCAATAGCTAAATTCGCACAAGATGGAATTTGTATCTGGGGACAGAGAACAGCTCAAAGAACTCCAAGTTCCCTTGATAGAATTAATGTTCGTCGGATGATGATTGTTATCCGTAAGATGTTACTCTCAGCTACTAGAAGTATTATCTTCGAACCAAACGATCCTGTTACATGGAACCGAGTTGTTCAACTGGTACAGCCAGCTATGGATGACATTAGACGTCGCAGGGGAATCTCTCAATTTAGAGTAATCTGTGATGATACTACAAACACTCCTCTACGTGTAGATCGTAATGAACTATGGTGTAGAGTATTAATCAAACCTACTAAAACAGCAGAAGTTTTGGTGTTTGAGCTAAACCTAACTAATCAATCTGCCCAACTTGGAGTATAAGTCTATATACTACGGAGAATAACTAATGGCAAACGCATACTACGCAACACAAACAAATAGAACCTTAAATACTGGAGAGCTCCCAACGCTTTCTCACAGTTTAGAATCTTTCCGCGCATATCAGTGGGAAGTAGAGATTAATCTTCCTGCAGGAATGGACGGAGGGGAAACTCTAACTCTTGCGGCGAAGCAAGTATCCCAAATCGCATTTACATCTGAAGATATAGTTGTAGATCGTGCTAATGATAAATACTTCTACCCAGGCAAGGTAACACCAGAGGAAATCACTATCACCTTTGATAACCTAGTAACAGGTGCAACTGCTGAAAAGCTATTTGATTGGATGTCAAATACGTATGATCCAGTTCATGGAGTGTTTACCCCTCAATTCATGAGTGGTCAGGGAGGATTTAAATCCCACATACAAATTTATCAATTAGATAATGCTATGTTCCCTGTGAAGCATGTTAACTTATATGGAGCTTATCCTAAAGCTTGGAAACTAGCTGAGTTTAATTACGGAACTAATGAATTTCATTCAATTGAAGTTATTGTTCGTTACGACTTCGCAGTACAATATGCAGGTCTAGATTAATATATTAATTTAATAAATATTCTATAATAGGGTAGTTTCTCTCGAGGGACTATCCTATCTTATTTTAAAATATGAACTCTTTTCAATCTCTTTTAGACTCCTATAACGCTTTGCGTAAGAGGACGTATAAAATAACTTCTCTAAACTCTCTTTTTGAGACTGTAGGTGCGCGTGATGTAAACGCTCTTAGGGGAACTGGAAGCATGGCGGGGATATCCGATGAGAATATTAGAAAGATTAGAACGCAGTTTAACTCGATTGGAGAGTATGCATCCGAATCAGGACAGCTCATAACTGCATTTGGAGGAGCTCAACAACTTCCGGAAGGTTCAAAGATACCTGAATCAGGGTTATTTGTAGGGTTATCTAAAGACGGAACTTCCTATAACTTTAGATCATCTGCTACGTCTCCAGGACATACAGGGTCACTACCTGTCGACTTAAAGGATGATATTATCGCATATCTACAAGATGCAGAGGCGGGGGGAAAGTCTCATACTTCATTAGATAATGAAGCTGCTGCCGGAACATTAACAGACGCTGCTGGAAATCTTTTAGACCCTGAAGCAATGGCGCGAGCGCAGGCTATTGCTGCACGGAATAATGAAATAGCCATGAAGATGGCTAAACTGGAAGCTGCTGGAATGATTCCAACTCCAGAGTTAGCAGACCCGCATTCCCTTATGGCTCCTATGCAGATATATCCTCCGGGTCATCCGTATAGAAGTTGTAGAACTATTTTAAATAGATTAATGGAGATATTTTTTAATCTCCCCAATCCAAGTGACGAACTATTAGATGAGGCTGTCCAGGAGTTACAGGAGGATACTATGGACATGCTGGACTGGTTGGGGGAGAATCAAAAAGCTTTAGATGAAGCATTGGAGACAGGTGGGTGTATACCAAAGGATCCTACTATTGAAAAACTTAGAGATAGATTTTATTTTGCTCATACTGTAGGAACTAGTTATTCTTTATCCTATGGAAACTACCAAGGACAAGGTACCGACCCTCCAAAGATGTCTGGTTTAATAGAAGGATTGTCAGACGACGCGCTAGACGATCATCCAGACTATAGTAACCCTAAATCTGGATTTAAAGGTCATAAAGAAAATTCAGGCGCAGAAGGGGGAGCCGTAGCTTTAGGTAATTCTGCTCCTATAGAAAAGCGCCACGAGAAAGCTTTAGATAGGCAGGGACGACCTTCTAAATCCGCGCAAAGAGCTCATAATCCTTTAGATCAAATAATGTCTAAATACAGAACAGTTGCATTATGCGACCATAGCGGAAACCCTACAACAGACAATTTATTTAAGGTAGACCATATTGATTCAGCATCTAATTTAGTATCTACCCTCTCAGAAAATTCTTCAGTACTTGCTAGTGTCCTACTTAATATTAATCATCTTGAAGATCAAGGAAGGGTTGAAGAAGCAAAAGAACTGAACAACAAACTAACTGAGGTTGTAGCAGCCTTAGTTGAGGCATGTGAAAAGTATGAAAAGGGAGTAACGGACCTATCTAAACATGTTAGAAATTATGAAGAGCTTAATAAAGGCATAATGCCTGGTAAGTCTTTAGCATTTGAAGCTGTTCAAAATGATATAGAAAGCAAAGTTGGCACAAAATTTGATGGAAGTAAAAAGTGTAAAAATCTTACTACGGAGATGCTGAAACGAGAATTAACTGCAAATCCCATACATAATGCAATAAGAGAGATGCATGAGAACGAAGAACATTCTTTTCAAGGTGAAGTTTCGATTACTATGGAACACCCTGATCCTCGCATTGGATCCATAAATAAGCTTACAGGTATTCAACCTCCTGGGAAAGGTGTGTATAACGTACCATATGCTACTAGATGTGTAGCTGATTCCCTTCTGCAATGTGATAGCCCTGAGGATATGGAGTACATGTTAATAAAATTAGGAATTAAAAAGGGAAGTGAAGATTGGAAATTAGCGATGACACCTCAAGGTAGGGAAGGTAATATGAAATATATTTTACCTATATCTGATAAATACTATAGACAATTAGGATTTACTCAGCAAGGTATTGTAGATATGTCTGAATTAAAAAATACAGATTATGTAGCCCAATCTCTTTCTGAAAATTTAGATGGTATCCCTAATAAAGGGCTAAAGAAAGAGCTTCAAGCAGCGACAAATGAAAGTATAGATAAATTTAATAATGACGCAGATGACGCGCTTAGGCAATTAAAAGATCCTAATATCTTAAAAGGAATGGCTAATCCTAGAGGCGCTCAGTTAAACGCTCAAACAGAGGTTGAGCAGAATACAATTATATCTGACCTAGAGAGTGTGATAGGTGTGATTTCTCCATCTGCTCCTTCTTATGGGCAAGCAATAACTATCAAAAAAGAGATAAAAGATTTAAATAAATTAAGAGATTCTGGAGATCCTACCTATGAGTCTAAAGCCAAAGCTTTATCTTATAAAATAGCTGAGTTTCAGCAGCAGAGAGAAATAGATAACTTAAAGGATAGCGATCCTAAGAAGCATCGATTAATGGCTGGAAGACATCTTCGACAATCTCTAACTGTTGTAGGCTCAGGTCCTGGAGTTATATCTGTAAAGAATTCAGATTCTGCCGAAACTCATCAGGTAACACACAGGCAAGTAAGAAATGCAAACGCCGCGATTGCCTTTGCATACCTTACCAATAATAAAGAAATTATGGAAGAGTTAAACTTAAACGGTCAAACTAAGTCATCTGCTAAAACTAAAAAAGGAAGAGAAAGCGGTAACGTACACGTAAAACAATCACATTCTATACACGCACAAAGAGTATCACAACATGCTCCACAAGTAGACCAATTACTTAAACATGCTACTTTTGGGTAATTTAAGAATATCCTCTAATAAGTAGATATTAAACTTTCCCTTTATAAGAGCTCTCTCGTCCAGCTCAAACTTATGCTCGCATATTACTATATCCTTTTGCCTATCTTTCTTGTATATTAGTAACCACGGCTTATTCCCTGCTCTTCCATCTCTTCTAGCCTGCTCTATGAACTTATAGAAATTACTCTTAGGGTTCCATAAATCTTCCATCTTTATCTCGTACCCTCTTTTAGCCTCTATTACAAATTTAAAATTTTCAGGAGTAATTAGGTCCCCATGAATCTGCAAATGCTTAGGAAGCTTATGTGTAGTAGCAAAAGCACCCGAACCTGGAGTTCTAGAGAAATCTTTAGTATCAAATCTCACATTTAGCTTCTTAGCTAATTGTCTCTCATAAGCCGCTCCTTTTCGCTTACCGTTAACACGAGGCTTAACATAAAAATCATTTTCTAATTTTAGCAAATCATTTGGGTCTTTTTTAGGTGACATGTACTATAATAGAGTGTGGAAACTAAAAATAAAGTTATTCTAGCCACATTCGATCCAACTAAGATCAATTGGAAATTCTCTGTAAAACAATCAAATAGACGTATGAAACTATATATTAAAATGAATAAGGCTGAAACTTCCCAATGGGAAGAACTTCGCAAAGCAGCTAAACTTCCTGAAATGAGTGATGATGAATTCGCTAAAATTCTATTTTATAGAGGTATTGATGCCTTTATGAGCCAGATGACAGATATGATTAATAACATGTCTGACGAGGAGAAAGCAAAGGCATTCGAAGAAGAAGGCGCAGAAGTCCCCGAAGAGCTAAAAGAACCTACACGAGAAGAGCTAGCAGCACTCGGTAAAATAGATTCCGAAACTTCTAAAGAAGAAAATGCCTAGAACAATTGAAAGATTAGATAAGGAAAGTATTCTTAATAACATCTTCCGACGCAAGAAAGAAGAAAACTTTAATGTACTGTATTACTCTAAATGGGATGAGTACTCTGATGATTTATTAAATCATTTAAAGACCTGGGTGACTCAAGATGGGAATGAAACCTTGTATATTGTAAATAGCTGGGATTTACCACATTCATTTGTAGCATATAACGTTACCCAAGTACCTTGCCTCATACAAGCTATAAAAGGTCGTATCCGGAAAACCGAATACTTACCTTATATTTATAAAAGCTTTAAAAATCGGAATCGGGCTTAGAACCGGTTTTAAGATAATCAGGGGTTCTTAGGTCTTGGTATTTTTTAATCTTCTCTTGGTACTTTTTATTCTTAGTATACATTAGTTTAAGATTATTTACGATAACCGTAGTGAAGTAGTTGAAAGCAGAGCCATGCTCTGGATCGAAATTCTTAAGAACCTTGAAAGCCAAGACAAAACATTCTTGTCGAGCATCATCAGGATCTACTCTAAATTTGAACGTATGTAAAATATTTGTGATTAAAAGGTCCAGTTTCTCAACTAAATCACTTTCATATGTAGGAGGGTCCCCAAGATAATTCTTAATCAACTCTTCGAAATCCTTATTATTTAAATAATGAGGCTTACTTTTCTTTTTCTTTTTACTCATAACCCATTACAGATGACCGATTTAGATAATTTATTTAATTCTTTTGAAAATTCCGAAAATGACGATACCTATCGCCAACCTACAGGAGATGAGAAAATCGTGTTTATTCATGATTCTTATCAAAAGAAATATGGAAGGGTTTTTGAGTTCTCTGATGAGGAGTATCAAGTCCTAACCTCTCTTATAGAGAAATCTGATTTACCTGAGGACTCATATCAATTTGTAGCCGCTGTAAAGGACTTTAATATAAAGGAGGAGGATATGACTAAGGAAAGCTTTGCAGAGCACAGAGAGTTGTTAGAAGAGGACCTAATGGCTATTAAGCCAGACCTTGTAATTCCTTTAGGTAATCTAGCTCTGAAGACCCTTACTAAGAAGTCTGGAATTGGAAATAAAAGGGGTAAAGAGTTTACAGTACAACTTGCGGACGATGAAGAGACCAAAATACATATTGTCCCATCTTACCACCCCTTCTCTCTATATGCGGAACCTAAACTTCGTGGACTATTCATCCAGGACTTAAATAATTCCTATGCAAAGTTTATTCTTAAAGTAAATAAATTTGATGAATCTCCATATGAATTGATTAATGGGGATCTCGCTAAGTTTGATGAGTTAATGGATGAATGTATGAATTCCGAGGCTGTAGCCTTCGACTTAGAGACTGAAGGTCTAGATTTTCAAAAGCATAAACTACTAACGTGTGGTTTTGCGTATAAAGATAACCACTCCTTTGTATTTCCAGTATTTCACAAAGAAGGTGAGTGGACACCTTTGGAATTAGAGCATATTAGAACTAGATGTGGCGAGCTTATGGCATCGAAGAATATTGTGAAAATTGCACATAATATGAAATTTGATTATAAATTTATGAGACAATGGGGATTGACGGACTTTAATAACATTGAGGATAGCCAAATTATTCATTCACTCTTGGATGAGAATAAACCTCACGCTCTGAAAGATTTAACCAAAGAGTACTTTCCAAACGAATTAGACATTTATTAATATGAAAAAAACAGTAGAATATATATGGATTGACGGTACCGTCGGTTCCCCTCAGGTCAGAAGTAAAACTAAAGTATTAGATGAGTTTGAAGCTCCAGGTGACTGGAATTTTGATGGAGGTAGTACAAACCAAGCTACTTTAGAAAACTCAGATGTTATTTTACATCCTGTACGTTTTTATAAAGACCCTTTTAGGCGGGATGGAGATAATCTTATCGCGTTATGTGATGTTAGAAATTTAGATGGGTCTCCCCACGCTACTAACTTTAGAGCTGGGCTAGAGGCTCAATGCCAGCTTTCTCCAGCTAAAGATGTTAAACCTTTAATTGGTTTCGAACAAGAGTATACTTTAGTAACTTCAGAAGGTCCTTTTACTACTGCAAACCCAGAACAAGCTTACTGTGGAGTAGGAACCTCTAAAGTTAGAGGTCGTGATATCGCCGAAGCTCATTTAAATGCATGTTTATTTGCAGGAGTCGGTATTTATGGTATTAACGCAGAAGTACTTATAGGTCAGTGGGAGTTTCAAACTTCTCCACTAGACCCTGTAAAAGCGTCAGATGATTTATGGACCGCTCGATATATCTTAGATAAATTATCAGAAGAGAGTTTTAACCAGTACTCTATTTCATTTCATCCGAAACCAGTTAAAGACGGAAATGGAGCAGGATGCCACACAAACTTTTCTACATACTTAATGCGCTCGGACATTAAGCATATACACAGAGCTATTGAAAAGCTCGAATGGACTCATGCTAGACATATGGACGTATATGGAGAAGATAATAAATCTCGCCTTATAGGAACTCATGAAACTTCGGACTATCATACATTCTCATCGGGAGAATCTCATAGAGGGTGTAGTGTTAGAATCCCCAATAATGTAGTTTCAGCAGGTAAAGGATATTTAGAGGATAGAAGACCTTCTGCTAATTGTGACCCTTATAAAGTAGCCTCTGCTATGGTTAGAACCCTTTGTCTTGAAAATACTTTGGCTGAAGTTTAATGCTTACTGTCACTAACGGAGCAGAGCATGATTGGGCTAATATGCCTTTACATGAAATGGCTATAGGTAATGCAGCTGACTGTGACCTTACCTTACGTTGTTGGAAATTAATGAGAAAGGAAATGAAGCCTTTAAATGTATCTCCAATATACGATAAACTATTAAAAGATGTTACAGTAGCCTTAGGAGAGGTTGAAAATAGGGGATTAAAGGTAGACGTTGAATATCTTAAAGAGCTGGATGTAAAGCTAGGTAAAAAACTTGAAGAGGCTAGGCAAGAGTTAAACGACCTTTCTAAATTTGACGAGGATTTAAATCCTAATTCAACTAAAGAAGTAGCAACTCTATTATTTACAAAAGAAGGTTTTAATTTAACCCCTACTATGGTGTCGGAAAAGACTAAAGCCCCTTCAATTACAGAGGAGCATATGCAATCAGTTTTAAAAGGGCTATCTTCAAATCATCCGGCAAGAGAATTTATTAATAAATTATTAATGTATAAAACATTATCTAAGCAATATAGAACTTATGTGAAAGGGGTAGAAGCAGCTTTAGAAAATAATGAAAATGGAAGAATATATTCCCAATATAATTTCGCAGCTACGGTAACAGGAAGATTAAGTTGTTCTAAATACTCAGCGGGAAGATTAAAGGAACAGAGTAAAGGCGTATCATTTCATACTCTACCTAGACCTACAGAAGATGGAGTAAATCTTCGAAAGCTTATGATGGCAGATGAAGGAAAAACATTCATTGCCGCTGACTTCTCCCAAGCTGAACTTAGAGTACTAGCTCACTGTAGTAATGATTCAAATCTTATCGAGGCTTTTAAATCAGGAGAAGACTTACATTATTACACAGCTTCATTAGTGTTTGGTAAAAATATTAAAGATATTACAAAAGAAGAACGACAAGTTGCTAAGTCTTGTATTTTCTTGATTGTATATGGAGGTTCTTATAAAAAGCTTGCAGAGCAGATTGGAAGGTCTGATAAGTATGCTAAAGATATCTTTTTCAGATTCCAAACTCAATTTCCAGGAATCTTTTCTTTTATGAAAGTCGTGAATAAGTTTACTAAAACTAACAAGTATTCTATGAGCTTATTTGGAAGACGTAGAAATCTACCCAATGTGGATAGTCCAATTACCAAATATCAATATCGAGCTTTACGGCAAGGATTAAATTTTGTAATACAAAGCTCTACATCTGATATGGTTCTAAACTCATTACTAAACATGAAAAATAAGATTGATGAGTTAGGGTTAGATGATGTAGAAATATTAGCAACAGTACATGATAGTATTGAAGTACAATGCGATACAGAAAATACTGAGACTGTTGTAAAATTAATTAAAGAGTGTATGGAAGATATTACATATCTTAAAGATAAGTATAACATGGATTTTAAAGTTCCTATGAAAGTAGATGTAGAAGTCGGCGATTCATTTGGGAGCGTTGAAGAAGTAGAATTTGACAGTAACCTAAATCCTATTAATATAGCAGAATTAATATAATGAGAAAACCTAAAGACTATCAATTAATGCTCCTCACGGATATTCATCTAAGGAGTGACTATATCCCAGGATTCTTAGATAAGCAAGTAGAGACATTAACCAAGTTAGTAAATAAGAAGCCGCCTGACGGAGTCGTAATTAATGGAGATATCTTCCACAAGAGAAATCCCAGAGGGGAAGAACTATTAGCCTTTGGTAGGTTACTAGACTCGTTTAAGTGTAAAGATATTTTTGTAAATACCGGTAATCATGATAGAATTAAAAAGGATGGAAGTTCATATACTACCCTATCCCTCTTCACTGATAAAGCTCGTATTATAACTGAATCTGAAACGATTAACATTGGAGGTGTGAACTTTGATTTTATCCCTCACTATGAAGATGAGGCAAAGATTGTAGAAGCTGTAAAGAAGGCTAAGAATCATGTATTCGGACACTTTGGATTTGAAGGGTGTGTATCCAACGGTACTTACTTATATGAATCTAAGCTTAAGCGGTGGCACTTTCCTAAAGATAAGCTAACCTTTCTAGGTCATATCCATAAGCCTAAAATTTATGATAATAGAATCCATGTCCTGGGAACCCAGTACTCCAATTCTTTTGGGGAGGCTAACGCACTTAAATTCCTACATACACTAGTTATAGCTAAAGATAAGTCTGTTCAAGTAGTTCGTAAGCCTATTGATATAGGCATTAGACATGTAACAGGTACCATTGATGAGTTAGCTAAGCTAAATAAAAAGTTTAAATTTAACCAGTTCTTTACTATTCTAAGATTAAGTATTGACCGTTTAGATGAATACGTAGAACGACAACTACATGATAAGATTATTCAAGATTATGATATAGCTTATTTGGATATTGCATTTGAGGATATTTTACCTAAGTTCCTATCCGAGTATACTCCGGACACAAAAATATTTACATTAGATGATGGTGTAATCAACGATTACTTAGACTCCAAAGATTCAATCTTTTCAAAAGATGAATTATTAGACGCTCTAAAAATAATTAAAGACGATGAAAATTAATTCAATTAAAATAGAAGGATTCCTTTCGGTTAAAGAAGCAGAGATAAATTTCGATAACTATTTCGGAATTACTAACGTAGTCGGTTTAAATGAAGATACTAATCCTATCTCCTCGAATGGAGCAGGTAAATCTACAATTATAGAAGCTGTTTCATTCGCATTATTCGGTAAAACAATCAGGAAAACTACTGAGAAAAATTTACGTTATTCTTTGGCGAAAGTTCCATGTAAGGTAACGATTACTGTAAATGACAATGTAGTGATTACTAGAACTAAGAAACCTCCTTCTCTTTTAGTAGAAGTAGATGGAAAATCTTATACTAAAGAAGGTATTTTACCAACTCAAGAATACTTAGAGAAGTTTTTGAATATCAATTATAATGTATTCTTAGCTTCCATGGTATTCGGACAGCAGAACTCTATGAACTTTCTTTCAGCAACTCCAGAGGAGAAGCGCTCGATTATCCAGAACTTCCTAAACATCTCAGACCTGTTTAAACATCGGTCAAAGATTAGGTCATTAAAGACCACGTTTAGTAATGAGAAAAAGGTAGCATCTACTCTACAAGCTGAATCTATGCAAAAGGTAACCAACCTTAAAGGGACTAATAAAAAATTAAAAAATGCGTTAGACCGGGGAGAAGAAACATTAAAAGAATCAGACATTACCTTTGTAAAGAAGTTCTCAATGACCGAACTACAGGATATTGAGCAGAAGAGGGCTGAAATGGTATTAACTTGCCAAGGGGTAGAGAACAAGATAAGTACAGCTTTAAGTACTATTACACGTTTAAAAGGTAATATTCAAAAGTATGAAGAAAATACTACATGTGAACATTGTAATAAGAAACCTAGAGTTATATGGGAACAGCTTGAATCTGATAAGATTGAAATAGAGAAAGCCTACCTTACACGGGATAAGCTAAGAAAGAAATTAGCTAAACTTAACAAAGAGGTTGATAAGTTTCATATCCCAATATCCTCTAGTGATTTTGAGCTAATTGAAAACCTAAAAGGTATTGAGACCGAAATTAAAGTTATTAAGAAGCAGATTAGAAATCAGCAAACTATCTCTCGAAGGCACTCTGTAGAAATGGAGGAAGCTCAAAAGAAATACGACCTTATGAGGTTTTGGGAGCAAGCGTTCTCCGAGCAAGGTCTTATTAAATATATCATTCGTAATATTTTAGAATTTTTCAATACACGTTCTAATTATTACTTGAATATTCTATCTCGGGGAGTATTCTCGATTGAGTTTGATGATATTTT
>Ga0098055_1000865_pt1 | contig 17192 bp, 22 predicted proteins | sample 17_taG_FD_75107 | JGI IMG/M metagenome (GOLD analysis project Ga0098055, IMG submission 75107) | Marine viral communities from the Subarctic Pacific Ocean - 17_ETSP_OMZ_AT15314 metaG | ecosystem: Environmental > Aquatic > Marine > Oceanic | place: Pacific Ocean | collected 2015-01-18 | reverse complement strand
TGCGAGGTCAAAAACTTACAAAATATGGGCGTGACGGGGACGACCACGCATTCCACGCTTTACTATACGCTAGGCTTGCAGCAGAGTTAGTAGAGGACATAGGAATGCCAGAGATACGTGTGTTCGGAACTTAACCGTGATTAACTAGATAGTGTAGGGCATAGGACATGGACGACCAGTCTGAATTGATTAGGGTCTTAGTGGAAGATGTAAGAACAATTAGAGACAATCATCTCCATCATGTTGAGAAAGATATGGCTTCAATGAAACTAGAGGTTCAATCAATCGACCAAAGACTCACAAGCGTTGAGGGATTTGTTAAAGAAATAAAGGACTTGCTTAAGAGATATGGTATGTATCTACTTGCGGCTATAATTGCATCAACTGGTTTACCTATGTTGATGTGAGTAATATGAATCTAAACGACATACTTTCTGCGTGTGGATTAGGTGCATTCGTAACTCTAGTTTGTTTTGGTGTTATAGCAACATGGAAAATGTTCTATCATGCTATGGATAACCTTTGGTGGAGACTTTGGAGATGATTAGTCTCGGCCTTGTTTCTCTAGCAATTGTCGTGGCCGCGTTCACCTTTGCTACCACCTATATGGGATGGACGCTTATATACTTTTGCATAACTACGTTAAAGAACCAGTTGTTGCGGTTTAGAACCGTAAAGGTGTCCAAGATGGCTATTAAGATGTCCAACCCGAATGAAAAACTGATGTTGACTTTTGGTATGGGTGTCGTTATGGCTTGGGTAGTTATAGCAGCCACAGCGTCTTACTTTAGTATAGTAGAACAACGTGAGATTTCAGACTCACAACTAACAGTCATTGGTCTATTAGGTGGTCCAGCACTTCTTATTATTACGTCTGTTCTTGACTTATTCAAAGGTAAAGAAGGTGCAAAAATAAACATACTACCAGACCAACTAGCAAGTGAGGTTGAATCAGCAGAAGCAGAGAAAGCACATACCCGCATGTTAGAACAACTGAAAATATCTCACGATTTAGAATTGGCTAGAATGGCTAAGGCTCACGAATTAAACATGGAAGCATACAGTGTAACTGGAACAAACTCAATTGCTACTGCTAATGTACCAGTCCAAACAAAAGAAGAGAAGCCAGTGCCTAAGAAGCCCTCAAAGAAGTCCGAGTAATCGTTATTAACGATGTTCTCCCCCCTTTGTTCATGCTCGAAGGACTGACTACTGATGATTTACTAATGGGTTTAGCAATAGTAGCAATCCTAGTACCACTTGCTATCTGGGGTCTACGTAAGTATCAGACTCTAATGGCTGACGGCAAATTGGATTTAGGAGAAGTCCTAGATGCAGTAGAGGAAGGCGTTGACAAAGTGGAACAAGCCAAAGAAGATGTAGAAGAAATCATCATCAAGGCCAAAGAGGACAAGAAATCAGATGAAGAAGAATGAGTTTCGCTACTGTTTGAACGGTCCAGTGAATACTTGCTCTCAGTTGAGTTTACCGCATGACGAACATTGCGTCTGTTGTAAAGTCAAAGAATTACAACTTGATACGACAACGTAAAAACCCACCACCTATGAGGGTACGACATGGCTGAGGAACGCAGAGGCTTCAATTTCTTTCGTCGTAGGGGAAATAAAGAAGTCAAACCCGTAAGAAATGACATTCCTTGGGATGCTAAAAGTCTAGCGTCTTTATCTAAGATAGCAACAGTTTCAGCAAAGAAAGCGGCTGCGAGTGGAGCGAACACAAATGTTTCATATCATCTACTTCGAGATATTTCTTTGAAATCAGAAGTTGTTAATGCCATTCTACGAAGAACCGTAGATGACGTGTTAGCCAATGGTTACGAGTTCAAACTTATGTCTGGAATAGAAGAAGGCAATGAAGAACAATTACAAAGGTTGCATGACTTTTTCCGAACACCTAATCCAGATGATATGGGTGATGAATGGTTAGAGTCTTTAGTGTATGACTTAGCACTATTCGGAGACTCATACCTTGAGTTAGATGGCGACGATGATGAAAGCACACCAAATGGTGAGGACTGGATTTACGGTGGCAACTTAGTAAGTGTATGGCCTGTCCCTGCTGAGACAATGAGATTATTGTCCGGCAATCAAAGACCAGAGCCACCTGCAATGGCTTACATACAGGAGATAAGAAAGGAGAAGCGTAGGTTTGCTTCAAACAAAATACTTCACATATCGAAGTTCAAACAAGGTCGAGGTTACGGTACTTCGCCATTGATTCCATTATTGAATACAATTGCAGGTCAAATGAATCTCAGCAACTACCTAAACGAGATGTTTACTGGTACTCTACCTAAGACAATACTTAACGTCGGAGACATAAGCAACTCAGAAATGAAAGCAATGCTAGGTTTACTAGAACAACAATTGACAGCAGGTAAGTCTCCATTCGGTCTTGTAGCAATCAATGGCGGTTCGGGTTTCAATATGCACAGGCTTATTGATTCAACTAAAGAAGGACAGCAGTTGGATTTGCTATACTATTACCGCGAAGAGATATGTGCGGTATTCGGTATTCCACCAATGAAACTTGGATGGGTTCAGACAGGTAAAATGTCTAACCCCGAACAACAACTAGATGCTTGGTATGATGTTGTCGAGTCATACCATCATAGAATATCTTCGGCTATCAATAACAAACTATTGCCTCTGTTAGAAGTAACGGACTGGCGTATCACATTCAATACAATTAGACCATCACGTGAGGCAGAGAGGGCAGACACTTTCCGTCTACGCTCACAAGCAATTGCTAACCTAAGACAAGAGTCGGCAATCAGTATCAATGAGGCAAGAGAAGTATTGGGACTTGCACCATTACTAGATAAAGAAGAAGCAAACGACCCATTCTTCCTATCACCTAAGTTAGCAATTAACAAAGGTAAGGTTGAGGATGGAGAGGGGGAAGAACCCGAATCAGTAGAAGAAGCAGCAGAGAATCTAGTCGAAGAAGGTGTAGTATTTGGTATGGATGAATTACTCGAATATCGTTTACTTGGACTGGAGAATGAGGAATAATGCCGCAGAAGTATGCAAGTATTCAAGCACGTTCTTTTTTCAAAGCAGCACATGATTTCCATTTTCTCGGTGCAACCATTAACGAAACCTTCAGTGAACCTTACACTGATGCAGTCGCTAAGGAGATACTTCGTATTGCTAAAGACTTAGTTCCGGTCCAGACATCGGCTCTGAAAAGTACAGGTAGAGTTGTAATGAGTAGGAGAGCAATCTCAAAATATAGGAGAGCAAAAGAAGTTAGATTCGGTAATACATTTGTAAAGTATGCAAGTGTAGTTGAGTTTGGACGATTCGAATACGCTCCTTTTGCACCCAGACCTTATCTAAGACCTGCCGTACAAGCAGTTGCTATGAAGAATAAGGCAAGTAGAAAGGGCAGTAAAGGCGTATCTAATGCAGTTAAAAAGAGAATAAAGAAGGTGTATTTACCATGAATAAAGGAGATTTTGTAAGTTGGTCGACTCGAAAAGGAAGATATGTAGGACAGGTTGAATCTGTAAATAATGCAGGTAAACATCAAGTCGTTACATCAAGCGGTGGAACAGAAACAATCGAAGCAGATTCTAGCAACACAGTTGGCATTGTAAGAGTCTACGTCAATAACGAAGATGGAACATACACCCGGTCGGACCGAAGAGTTGCAGTGCGTACTAAGATGCTCCGTACAATAAAGAAACCAAACACCAAGGCCCAAGAAAAAGCCAGTGCTTCTGTAAAGAAAACTCTCAAAGAAAAGGCAGAGAAACACAATGCCAAAGTTGGCAATGTCAAAAGTAAAAGAACGAGCGTCCGTACATTAAGCGCAGTCTTTGACCGGGGCGTTGGGGCGTACAACACGAATCCCGGCTCGGTTCGTCCAAGTGTAAGTAGTCCCGAACAATGGGCTTATGCTAGAGTCAATTCCTTTCTCTATGTTTTACGCAATGGTAGATTCAGAGGCGGCAAGCACGACACTGACTTGTTACCCGCAGGGCATCCTCAATCCTCGAAGAGTAAACAGTTAGTAGAGAAAGCACCAAAGACAAACTTCCCAAATAGGGGGGACGACCAAAAGGTTAGTCTTGCTAATTCAGAATACAAACAATTCCCACTAGCCGAGGCTCAAAAGTTGAAAGATGAGTGGCCTCAAATATGGAAGAAGGGTGGTAACATTCTAGGCAATACCCAATTCGCTAGACTAAAGAAAGTCAAACAGTCCGGTGTCAAAACACCTACCGATGAGAAGGCCGTCCGTCTTAGAGAAGCGTGGTCGGCTAGACACTACAAGGATTTCAGACTTGCAGGTGTAGTTGCTCAAATCAAATGGCTCACCGTTGGTAGCAGAGGTGTCTCACATATGAGAAAGGTAATCTCTGATGAGAAGGCAAGACTTCGTAAGTGATATATGGTAAATGTTATATACCTATACCCTTACCGCGAAACATGACAGTATTAGTATGCGACCAACCAGAATGTGACAGCAACCAATTTAACATAGTGAGAAATGAATCGGAACTCTTTGAAGGTGTGTTCTACTTTTCATTCATATGCAGACATTGTTTCTCTCATACTTGTTCACCATCTACCGGACTCTTGGAACATTAATCATAAGTTAATACTCATTAACCATGACGTGTCCTACCACTGAAACATGGACACGTTATCGGCAACGCTGATTCGAGACCACAGGCTCTTTGACTCATTAGAGGGGGACGAAACCGAAGCGGTTATCCTCTACCGTGTAGAGACACCTTTCGTAACTATGAAAGGTATCGGAGATGACAAAGGTTCTGATGTTCGAATCAAGGGACCAGTATATGTCGGAGACGACGATATGCTAGATAGACATAATGAATTGGTAGACAATGAGGCAATCATAGCAGCATGGGAAGGCTACCGTAAGAACCCAGTTATCTTATACAACCATTCTAAGACATACGGTGTCATTGGTGTTATGGAAGATGTATCAATGGGTTCATTCAAGAAACCCGATGGTTCAACCGTCTCTGTACCAATAGGTGTAGCACGTATTGATAATGGCGAGAAAGATATTACTAGAAAGATTCGAAAGGGTATGTTAAGAGCGTTCTCAATTGGATTTATTGCTAAGGCTGCTGTCAAAGAATGTAAGGATGAGGATTCATGCTACATGAAGTTTACAGAAATCGAATGGTTAGAAACTTCGGTTGTTGATGTACCCGCTTCCCCCGGTGCGTTATTTTCCGTAGAGAAGTCGCTCCTTAGTTCAGATATAGCAAATGTTGATTTCAGTATCGACGAAGTTTACGATTCAAACAAATATTCTCAATTCGAGGTTAAGCCAAAGGTTCACGCTACGGTACTACGTAGTGAAGAGAAAAACTGCGACGGTGGACATTCTTGCACTTGTTCTGACAAAAAGACATCTTGCACTTGTGAAGGTGATTGCACTTGTATTGAAGAGAAGCACATAGTTGCTATTGAAGAAGATGATAGTAATTATTATTTGACATTTGGAAAAGCCGACATGGACATGGACCATGATGATGAAGAAGAAGAATATTACAAACCGGACGATGATGACGGCATGAAATCTATCCTTTCGGCATTGGTTGACCGATTATCTATACTTGAAGCAACCCTAGAGGCTTTCGAAGAGAAAGGTATCTCAACCGAGTTGCTTAATACCCCCGTCGTGTCATCCAACAGTTCAATGACCGCAGAGGACATCGAGATAACAGACGACGAACTTGAGGAAAAAACTATCCTTGAGGACGCAGAAGAGAATCCTATCGAGGCAGTTATGCCTGTTGAAGAGACAGTTGTAAAGGCTGAGGATGAAGCAGAAGATGAGGAAGTCGAAGAAGCAGCAGAAGAAGCAACCGAAGAATTGGTTGAAGAAGAAGCAGCAGAGGACGACCTTGAAGAAGAAGTTGAAGAAGAGTTAGAAGAAAAATCTGATTTACCTTCAACTGTTGAAGTTTTAATGCAAGTTGTAAAAGCATTAGCAGACATGGACCAAACAGTTAACAACATGTCAACTATGTTAGACGAGCAAGAATCTCTGAAAACATTACTTGCGGAGAAAGACCAAACCATTTCATCTCTTATGGAAGAGAAAGCCACTGCTGAGAAAGAAGCAGAAATCGAGGCAGAAGTTTCCAAGAGACTAGCAGATGTGGTAGGCGACTTGCCTATCGCATTACCAACAAAAGCAAAGGCGGCACGTAAGTCGCTTGTTGCTGATGAAACAACACCAAAGAAAAAGACTGGTGTAACAAAGTTCGACCCCCAACCAAACGTGTCTCCGGGCATGGTCGGTTTAGCAGGTTGGTTATCAGCCCGCTTAGATGATAGGAGCGGGGTCTGAAACCCAATAAATAAGGAAGTGAAAAAATATGACAACAGAAGAAATTGAGTTTACGGATGTCGTAGAGAGAGTAAAGGCTGCTCTAGCAGGTGCGGCTTCCTCTACTGGTGCGACATTCCTACCGACAGAGACCGCAGAAGAAATCATTGAATTGGTTTACGAAAGAAACTTCATGAGAAGTTTACTTCCGGCCATGCCAATGAGCCGAAGAATTGTGAAAGTGCCAAAACTAACTGGCAGTATTGACTTTCACCAACAGACTCTTACAAACACTGAGTCTGGTGACACACCTACTGAATCACGTCAAGGAACAAACGAAATCAGTTTGGAACTTAAGACTATGATGGCTAACATTCCAATCGGAAACTACCTAGTAGCATACGGTGTAGAAGGATTACTTTCAGTTCTACGTGAGGACATAGCATCTCGTTTAGCATTTAACGAAGCAAACTTGTTCCTAAACGCTGACACTGAATCAACATTAGCGAACAACATCATGGGTGCATACCACGCTTCATCTAACACTGGTGGAATCAGCGTTACATCTGGCTCTGAAAAGAACGACTACCTATTAGTGTTCGACGGAATCAGAAAGAGTGCTGCTGCATCTGATGTAACAGTAAGCGGAACATTCGCTCTATCTCACATGAGAAGTGCTATCTCCAACCTTGGTGTCTACTCAGACAACAGAGAGGACTTAGCATTCATAGTCCCCAGAAATCTCGAAGTTCAACTTCTCGGACTAACAGAACTTCAGACAGTTGATAAATATGGACCTGCGGCTACTATCCTTAACGGAGAAGTAGGACGAATCTACGGAATCCGTGTTTTCGCTACTGGTGTTATACCAGTCAACCAAGCAGTTGACGGTACATCTGACTCTGGTTCATCTGCTACCTTCACAAGTGCTATCTTGACTCACGTCCGTAGCCCAATCGTAGGTAACTCAACCGTTGCAGAAAGAAGATTCAGCATAGGTTTCCACGACGAACCAACCAAAGACAGATTCGTATTGATACCAAAACAAGATGTTGCATTCGCAGTAAGATATGGCGAAGCAATATGCGAAGTTGTTGGAATCAACACAGTCTGAATAGGCTAACCGTAATCGTAAGGAACGGGGCTTCGGCCTCTTCCTTTCGGATTAGTTAATACCCACTTAGCGTAAGGTATAGACATGGCCGCCATAGACTATTGCACTCTAGCAGATATTGAGATGTATGCAGGTGTAGACTTTTCCGAAGGGATAGGTCCTAACGACACCCAAATAGCATCCATGATAACCAACGCTTCTCGTATGGTTGATGCCTACGCAGGTAGACAACTAGCGGGTACAGAAACAGAAACAGAGTATTTTGATATTCATTACTCACTTCGCCATCTCAGCCTTTCTAAGAGACCAGTGGCCGCAATCACTTCCATATCGACTGTTGACGCTACTGGGAATGAAACAGTCTTAGACGCAGGGCGTATTCGTTCAACTCATGATTATTGGTTAGACGATGGCGAAGCGGGCATCATTAGATTTCATCAGCCTTGGGCTGAATCACTACGACAATATCTGAAAGTAGTCTACACCTACGGAAGTGCATCACCACCTATCGAAGCGAAGATGGCTACGATACTGCTTGTTGTTCGTCAATGTGCGAGAGCAGCATTGAATGATGAGAATTGTACTGAGCGTATGAAAGAGTTTTGGAGACCACTGCTTGCTAGTAGTGAAAAAGAATATATGGAAATGTTAAAGCGTGTTCAAAAAATGGGATTAATGGGGGTGGCTACTTATGGACAATACAGAACCAACTACAACAACTTCTACTGAACGGGCTTTCAGTAAGTGTGAGATGTTCCTAGCGTGTATGGAGACGATATTTGATGGCGATAACTGACGCAGGTGTGCCTTCAACCGACCCACATACGTTCCTCAAGACTCTTATCGAGGACCACATGGTCTCACCCGATGGAACATGGACACCTTTAGTCAATACTGGATGGCTTGAGTTTAAGCGTCAAAAGACATTTCAAATCGCAGTTATGGCTTCGTATGGAAACTCTGACCCAATTCATCTGACCGAAGGAAGTACGTTGAATAAAAGAGCAACCCAATTTATGCTCGTAACTCTCTATGCTGACACCAGAGCGAAACATTGGCAATTGTATCAGAAGTTTGTCGACTTGATGAACACCCGTAGTTTAACCACACCCGATTTAACCGGGTCTACCGGGGCAGATGGTTCGGACTATCACTTCGTTAGAATGATGAGGTCTGAAACTGCAAAGGCAGTTGAGATAGAATCCCCGAAGAAAGGTATGGGTGGAGATAAGGAAGGAGATTGTATAGGCTATCAGTCTCAACACTCTCTGGCGATACGATGGAATGAGTAATTCATATAACGAACATATTATATACCCTATCCCTCTACGATAGAACATGAGCAACCAAGCGACATACCAGACACACATAGACAGCGACGGAGAAGAGAGAGTATTCATGGGTTGGTTCGACCACATGACTCAACCAATACTAGGCTCTTGGAGAGGAAGCCGCCAAGACCTTAATGACGAAAGCGGCAGAGGTTCTACACCCTTCCTTTCAAACGGCGTAGCACTAGAAGGACAAGCAGTAGGCATGAGACCTTCTCATCTAGTTGAGACATACGGAGAAGAGAACATCTTAGTTATAGACGTAGTAGGACCACAAGCAGTCTTTGTGTACGCATCAGTGTATGACGAAATCAACAACTGAAACGGTTCAATACCCTTCGCTTATTGACCGCACCGACAACCCTAGGTTGTGAGAGATAGGCGACAGATGTTCAAGGCTATATCCATCACAATAATGATGGTGTTTTGGTCTGCTTCATTGACAGTCATAGTAACATCACCCGCTAAATATCCGACAAGTTATTTCCCTTGGGTCGAGGATGAATGTTATTGGGTGGGCGGTGTTATCGAAAAGAAAGAAGCAAAATGGGACGATGGTAACTTCTATGTTTTCACAATCAATGGAACAGTGAACAACGCAACCCCTTACAAAGCCGAGGTATTAGGAAGTCAATTCTTGTACGCAACTTTACCAGTCGGCTCATTCTTCGAGAGTCAAGTCTGTAATACCATAACTCTACGTGAAGCATTTACAAATGGCTCTATTCAACTACTTGAGTATGGTCTTGAACCGTGATAGTCATAAACCATCATCTCTGACACTACCGATATGACCGATGAATTACAGTCATTATTGAAAGCAGACCTTGTAGCATTGTGTGAGGAACATGGACTAACAACAGACGGAACTAAGGCTCTCCTTATAGAGAGACTAACAAATCATCTTTACCCGGATGATGAAGAAACCGTTGAAGAAGTGGTAGAAGTAAAGGTATCAAAAGGTAACATCGACTTACCAAGTGTTGACCCTATGGATATGTCCGCAGAGGACTTCGTAGAGAAGGCTTACTTGGCAGTTCTAGGAAGAGAGGTAGACCTAGGTGGTAAGAAACATTACACTAGGAACATTGGACCATTAGGTGTTATGACTCGCCAACAAATGTTAGACAGTTTATTCGCCTCTCAAGAGTACAAAGAAAAACACAGTTAAGAGCCACGTCTTTTACTGTACGGTTCAATGCCCTACAAGGACCCTAAGAAACGTAGGGAATATAACAGGGAATACCAACGCAAGTATTACCATCAGAACAAGGAATTAATGCGTTCTAGGGTTAAGGCTAGAAAGCAAGAAATCAAACGTAAGTGGGATGAATACAAGGCTCAAGTTTCATGTGCTGTATGTGGATTCGATGACGACCCCGAAGCGATTGACTTTCATCATCTTGACCCTTCTCAAAAAGTTGCGAACATATCTCATCTAGTCTCTGACGGCTACGGTTGGGACACGATAATGGAAGAGGTAGCAAAGTGCGAGCCTCTATGTGCGAATCATCATAGAATGAAAACAGCAAAGGAACAAGGCAGAAGAGAGTTATTCTAAAGTCTTATATACATATAGTCCGTCTCGACATTATGAGAGCGAAAACAATCACCCACGCAGAGTATGAAATCCTCTTACACATCATGAGCGAAATTGACATAGCCCCGGTCTTAAGAGAAATGGGTAAGGACGAACATAGTAAGAAGAGAGTTAAACAGGCGGCAGACAACGTGTCTAGCCTTATAGGAAATCTACTACAACGCAGAGTACACAAACTACCAAAGGAGCATCCCGACTATGAGTCAAAAGCATGACTGGTCTATACTTCACTTGCTTAAAGAAGTAAGAAGAGTCGAAGGTGAGGGTGAGTTTGTCTCTGTCTATTATGACAAGTTTCGTAAATGCGACGGCGGTAAACAACCCGACTCGGCTATGCCCGAAAAATATCTAGCAGACGATTCATTATTGAGTCGGTGCGAAGTTTGCTTTGCCGACAGACCAAAGCCCAAAAAAGTAAGCCAACCCAAACCAATAGGAGACGCTAGAAAAGCATTGTATCTCATTGACTTATGGAACAAAAAGAGAAAGTAATATAACACAAAGGTTATATAGGGTCATCCTCTCCGTTAGAACATGAGCAACCCAATAGAGCAAACAGACAACCTATGCCAAGACTGTGGCGGAATGCACCAACGAGACGCAGACGACCTACACCGACACTATGACCGAGAGACGGAAACCATTCTGTACCTTTGTATCAACTGCCAGTGGAACAGAGTAGCACCAGTAGACCCCGAAGAATCGGCCTTCTATCGCTACGGACAGCACTAAGCGTCAATAGCCTTGTCTGACCCGTCAAGGGTATGGACATGGACAGGTATGAGACTGTGCGTCTCATATTTAGAAACCCAGTGTGGTACGGCCTAGCAACATGGTCTAGTGCAACTTCAACAGCAGATACACTCACGGCTTCTCTATCAGACTTCATGGATGGGACAGGGGTAGGAAACCCGAACCCGAAGTATGCTATCAGTGGGACTAACGTCTTATCTCTGAGGCCGGGATTAAGCGGTGTGATTCGTGTTGGTTGGTCGGCATCTGACTCATTGACACCCAAACTAACTACAAGTGGAAACAGGTTATTATTGGACGTTGAAACTTATCGAGCAGTCGGTGGCTCTGGAACTCTCCAGCACACGCTAGACAGCCGTCCTACGGCCACCCTTAGAACACGTTTTGTTATCTAAGCCCGTTCATCAAATGAAAATGACCGTTTGGTTCAAAACCCTAACCACTATCCGAGATATATGGGGAAGAAGAAAACTAAGACACCCAAGTCTAAAAGAATGAGAATACTATGGTGTTCAGAACAACCGACACGACCTACTGGATATGGTATCGTTACTAGAGAGATAGTCAAGAGATTAGTCAAGAGAGGCCATGAAGTATATGTTATGGGATGGGATTACAACGGAGAAGATTTCCAACATAAGGAAGGATGGACGCTCGTACACGCAGGTATAGGAGACTATGGGGGTGAAGTGGTTAATCAAAAGGGAGACACCGTTCTAGGGGCTACCATAGACCGATTACAGCCCGATGTAGTGCTTTCTCTGATTGACCCTTGGTACATTGGTAAGAATGTATTATCAACAAATAATAGAGGAACACCATACGTCGCTTACATGCCTGTTGATGGCTACCCAATTTCATATAAATGGAAGGACATTCTCAAGTTAACACATACCCCACTTTGGATGGCCGAATATGGCCGAGAACAATTCGAGGACTACATTGACTGGTTGGGTTCAGAAGGCACTGCTCCCGAATCTTTGAGAGACCCTATGTTAGACCGTTATGTTGACAACTATGGAGATGTTTTGTATCATGGTGTTGACTTGAAGAAGTTCAAGCCTGTTCCATTGTCTGACAAACTATTGATGAGGAAACAGATGAACGTACCTTGGCAGTTTGTATTTCTCTCCGTAGGTAAGAACACGAATAGAAAACAACAACCCCGGTTGTTAGAATCGTTAAGACTCATGCTTGACAAACACCCAAACCCATCTGAAGTTGGTCTGATTATTCACTGCGGTAGTCCTACTGATGCGTATGGAATGGGTGGTTGGGATTTGCCTTTACTTGTTGAGCAAATGGGGCTTCGAGAACACGTCATTTTTTCCGACCAGTCCGAGAACCCATTACAGGGATTATCAAGCGACCAAATGGCCGCATTGTACCAAATGTGCGACGCTCACATCTTGGCGACAGGTGGTGAAGGATTTGGTATTCCATCAGCCGAAGCAATGGCATGTGGTTTACCTTGTATCTTACCAGACAATTCAACAGGTCCAGAATTGATTGGCGACAATCAACGGGGATTCTTAGTACCATGTTCGACTTTCATTACAGGTCCAAAGTGGGGCGTGAACATGGGTTTGGTCGACGTGGTAAAACAAGCACAAGCAATGTTAGACTTATCATTAGATACGCAACTACGTAACAACATGAGTAAGAACGCCAGACAGTTTGCAGAAGAAAAGTTTGACTGGAATAAAATAACAACCCAAGTTGAAAAAATATTAAGAGACGCTTCTGAATCACCACACCCATTGGGTAACAACTCATTGATAGGTTGAGAATATGAAGTGTAAGCATACTTGTAAGACTCATGGTCTCCCCTGTGATATTCAGATACGTTTTCAAGATGCGAGGCAAGATGTTATGGATAGACTCAAGAAGATGGTCCCAGAGGCAGAGAAACACAACAAGTATTCCAAACACATGTGTACTCTATGTATCAAAGAGCGGGATGAAGATAGACCCGCAGGTTGGTATTGCATTGACCCTTTCGATGGTAAGATAAAACCACGTAAGGTATTGGCTAATCAAGTGGCTCGGCGTTGGGATAACAAAAGATATTACTAATCCATATAGGCAAACATTCATATACCCCCACCCGCTCCCCTAACACATGAGCAACCCAATAACAGCCGAGAACGACATGAGAAACACCGACAACTGGAATGACATTATCCAACAGGGTTCAATAGGTTACATCGAATTGAATCATACTATGGCTCAATACTTTAACGGTCCATCTGTTTGTTTAGAGAGAATCATCTCACGCAGAACCGAATCAGAAAACGCTTACTGCGACGGTGAGAATCCATCTGGTCTCTCATCATTCCACCTTCTATCTCCATACGTACTACGCTACGACATTATGGCGACCATCGAGGGGGACTTAGTATCTCCATCTGAAATCGCTAGAAGCAGAAATCTTAGAGCGGTAATGTATGAGTCTGGTGAGAATACAGACAACGGTGAGTTTTACGTTGGTATTGCCTTCATCTCTGAGAGTATGTACCAGTCTATTATACAAGACTGAGGAAAACCAAATCTGACAGTATATAAAGTGTGCAAACAACCTACGTAACCGCTTCACTTAATACCCATGTTCGACAGCATCAGACACAATGGCATTACATGAGTTTACAGGTGTAACTGGTTCTATCAGAACTTCTGGTTCTTCAACGGCAGCCGTCGTGGGATATGTGCAGGGGGATTTCACTCTGGCAGCCGCTACTGGAAAATACGTAGAACTTGGTTCAGCATATGCAACAGCGAATACAAGAGGACTGAAATCAGCAAGCGGGTCATTGACCGCAGCGTGGGGAATTAAAGCAACCACATTACATACTATGTTTACTAACGATGAAGAGTTTGAGATTAGATTTGCAGCAGCCGGAACTCAGGCAGCCAATACAACATCTGGAACACAAGTATTCACATTAAGCAGTTGCGTATTTACTGACCTAGCAACCGAAGGATTGGAAGCGGGCGGAGAAGGGCCTCTATTGCTCAACGCTTCATTTGAAGCCTTAACTTGGGCGTTTGCTGCTGCGGACAGTTGAGACGGTGATTAAACATGACATGGATAGATAACATAATTGAACAGGCTTCAGAACCGATGATAGTGGTTGTAAAACACTTGAACATAGGCGTGGATGAAATACAAGTTCTCCCCCTATCTGTAAAGGAATACAACGGATTGAAAGCGAATCCAGAATTGCTAGGGCTAAATGCCGAAGATAGAGCAGAAAGACTTGGAATGCTCATGGTTTTCGAAATGATGTTGAAGTGTGATAAATCTCTTACATGGGAGAGTTTTCAAAGGATGCCCTTAACTATCATAGGACAGTTAACTTCCGCTATAATGGATGCAGTTAACGTCCCTTTAGAGTAATCGAAGAGGCTGCCGAGTCTGACGAAGGTCAATTCCTCTTCGCTCTCTTAGCACATCTCGGCATGAGTATAAGAGAATGGAAAGAACTAGACCCTAGAGAGGCTCATTTCCTTATAGCGGCCTACTCGGTAAAAAACCGTAACGAATCTCGTAACCATCGTAGAGCAAGCCAAAAGGCTAGAGCGAGTAGAATGGTGGGTAGATAATGACTGAAACAACTACCATCATGACAAGGGTAACAGCCGATACTACCCACTTTAGAAAAAACATGTCGGCTGTCGGTCGTTCATTACTAGCAGCAGGTGGAAAAGTATCTCGTTTGGGTACGGTGATGAATGCTAATTTCAAAGCAATCGCTCTTTCGGCCAGTGCCGTCGGTGCATCTCTGACAGCAGGGTTTCTCAAACAATCCGGTGAACTATTCATTGAGTTTAACGATACTCTAGTCCGTACACAAGCGGTTATGCAATCGACAGGCGACGAAGCCATGACACTTGAGAGTACAATCAGAGACATAGGTAAGTCAACAAGATTCACTGCGTCTCAAGCAGCACAGGCAGCCGAGGTTCTGGCTATCGCAGGTGTTTCATTTAATGAGATGGTTGATGATGAAGTTATTGACAAGTTAGTGAAGTTCGCTATCGCAGGTGGTACTGATATTCAGACTGCTACTACAATCGGTGTAGCGGGTGTTAAGGCGTTCCGTATGGAGATGGGTGAGTTAGATGCAGTAACAGACGTACTGGTTAAGACATTTACAAGTGCAAACGTAGACGTAGTTGGTCTTGGAGAAGCAATGAAGTTCGTTGCTCCTGTTGCTGCGGCTGCGGGTGTAGGTATAGAAGAAACAGCAGCAGCGATTGGTGCGTTGGGTAATGCAGGTTTACGTGGTACAGTTGCAGGTACAGGTCTGCGTATGTCCATCAATAAATTATTGAAACCAACTTTCGATGCTAGAAAAGTTATCAATGATTTGAACCTAGACGTATTCGTTTTGTCTGATGCAGGTAAGGCTGCAAACGCAACACTGAAAGCAACTATGACTCAGATGGACGTAACAGCACGTATCACATCTCGACTAACTATGGAAGTCAATAACTTACAAGGTGAGTTAGATGATTTGGCTATGTCCGAAAGAAAGAATCAATTAGCAATCTCAGAGATTAGATTTAGAGCGGCTTCACAAAGTAGAGAACTGAATGAGAGTGAGTTAGACCAAATACGAAGATTGGAACTTGCTAATGAAGAACTTAGTATCACATCTCAAAAGAGAACAATAGAGTTGATGGCTACGTCTGATGCCATGAAGAAAGCCGAAGAAAGACAATCGGCATTGAAGAAAAAGTCTGATGGTTTAATCAAAACAGTTGAGATGCAAACCAAAGGACTTACTTCATTGACGGACTTACTTCATCAGATGCGTGATGGCAACATCACTGCGGCTCAAGCATTGGAGATATTCGGTGTTCGTGGTGGTACGGCTGTCCTTTCATTGATGTCTCAAGTGGATGCCTTCGATGAACTTGTAGCAGCAAACAGAAATGCGGCAGGTACAACAGAACAATTCTCAACCACACTACAACAATCATCTTTCGAAGCCTTGCGTGTTTTCAAATCGCAGGTTGAAGAAGCGTCGATAACTCTCGGTGTTCATTTCGTCCGGGCTTTATTCGATGTAGATTATCAAGGACAAAGAACTACGGGTGTCCTTAGCGACTTCGGTAAGACGTTGAACGAACCCGGTGGTGTGGTTGAAAAATTGACACCGAAGATAATTGAATTAGCAGATGTGTTGAAACAAAATCTACCTTCTGCAATTGACACTATGGTTGCTACTGTACCTTTGTTCATTGAAGTCTTAGCGGCAGTATCAAAAATGCTACCCGGACTAGCAAAGTTAGGTCGATTCTTAACGGCTCTCGCGACACCATTTGTAAGACTCTTTGAACTATTTGTTGATTTCGTAAACATAACAACTGCTTTTACGGAAGGTAATGCGAGCCTCTTAGATGTATTCAAAGCATTATTCGCAGTAGTGTTTGAAGGGATAGTTGTTTTCAGTATGATTGGTTATGCTCTAAGAGTTCTCGGTGTATTCTTTGAAGGCACTAATGAAAAGGCATCGGCCTTCTTTCATATGTTGGCGGACTTTGCCGGAATAGGAAAAATAGTAAATGGTATATTCAGCAGATTATTCAAAACGATGGAGAAGTTTCCCGGTCTTGCTAGAGTATTTCCAAAAACATTCAGTGGACTTACTAAGTTTAAGAACTTATTAGACGACACCGCTAAAGCGGCAAGAAACTTGGGTCAAACAGTCAAAGATAAGTTAGGATTTACTAGGGCAAGTAAGATGATGGAACGTCTAAGAAATCCGAGAACTACCAAGCAACTCGCGGCAGATGCCCGCTTAGGCGACCGAAGTACGGCAGGTGGAATAGTGGGTAGAAAATTGAAGGGTGAAGAAGCAAAACCTGAGAATGTCGCTAGAATATTAGAATCAGTAGGTTTGTCTCCAACACCGCCAAAACTATTCGCTAAAGGTGGTCTTGTAACAGGACCAACAATCGGTATGATAGGTGAGGGGGGAGATGATGAAGCAGTCCTTCCTTTGAATGGACCTGTTATGAAGAGGTTGGCGAAAGAATTGCTTGA